>Ga0206991_10057_pt1 | contig 30552 bp, 24 predicted proteins | sample Alteio_BWMinCont_9_FD_153286 | JGI IMG/M metagenome (GOLD analysis project Ga0206991, IMG submission 153286) | Enriched cells from forest soil in Barre Woods Harvard Forest LTER site, Petersham, Massachusetts, United States -... | ecosystem: Environmental > Terrestrial > Soil > Temperate forest >...
GGCAGCCTCCACCGAGATGGCATGGGTGAAGAAATTGGCGTCCCAGGGAATTTGTTGCGCTTCCCCGATGACGAACATGGCGTTCTCAACGTCGGTGTTCTTGCGGCGGGCCCGGCGAATCATCTCATCGGCCAGATCCACGCCCACGACTCGCCCTTCGGGAATCTGTTCGGCGATCAAACGAGTGAGCCACCCGGCGCCGCAACCGAGGTCGAGGACATTATCCTCGGGGGTCAGGCGCATGCGGTCGAGCACGGGAAGGACGATGGGGAGGTGATCCTGCTCCATGCCCTCGCCGCGGCCCGCTTCCGCCCAGCGGTTGAATTCCCGACGAAGCGATTCGGAATGGGTGCTTGGATCCGTGGCAGCTTCCACCAGCTAGCGATTGGTCTTTCTTGTCGATCTTTCCTACGAACGGTTACATCCGGTTACATCCGGTTACATCCGGTTACATCCCACCTTCATCAGCGGAAGGTCCATAAATTGAAGGCACCGGAACATCGTTGAGCCGCAGATAGACGCCGAGTTGCGCGCGATGATGAATCATGTGGTTCATGATCATGGCGCGGAGCACGCCAATGCGGGGCATGGTGAAGATGGTTTTTCCTCCATTGGAGAGCGTCCAGGGCGTCATCAGCGCTTGATCGCTGGCGTTGGCAATTGCCGCTCGCGCCTCGGGCACATTCTTATCGAAAAAGGCCAGGACGTCGGCCTTGCTCTTCAGTTCGGGTGGACGCACCTGCTGTCCGCCCGGAGGATTTACATCGAAGTTGGCAGTGTCCACGGTCAGCTTGCCCCAGTGGGGAATGAAAGCAATGTGCGCGGCCAGCGCGCCCATGCTCATCGATTTTGTGTGCGGCTTCCAATCGAATTTTCCGTCCGGAACGCGCTCCAGGCTCTTGCGCGTATTGGCCATCTCATGATCGAACTCTCCCAATAATCCCTGACTCATTCCCATATCGTTGCCCTCCTTCGATTTGCTTCGAGTGAGCTGTAACTACCCAAGAAAGAGCTTCCAGAAAAACTCGACCAGACGACCAGAAAAGATGAATGGACGCGCCGGGCGGTTGCTTCCCGCGCTTGCTCTTTTATTTTTCGACTTTGGCCAGCAACTGGACGAAGCGCTGTTCCCGCTCCGCCTGGTCCATTCCGCCGACGGCCTCGGCGACCTGGGTAACGTTCATCGAGCAGAACTTCGGTCCGCACATGGAGCAGAATTTTGCTTCCTTATAAAAATCGTCGGGCAAAGTCTCGTCATGCATGGCGCGGGCGGTGTCGGGATCGAGGGAGAGTTCAAATTGTTTGTTCCAGTCAAAAAGAAAACGGGCATAGGAAAGGGCGTCATCACGGTCGCGCGCCCCGGGACGATGCCGCGCCACATCGGCGGCATGGGCCGCGATCTTGTAGGCCAGCACGCCTTGTTTCACGTCGTCGGCATTGGGGAGCCCGAGGTGTTCCTTGGGCGTGACGTAGCACAGCATGGAGGCGCCGTACCATCCGATCATGGCCGCGCCGATGGCACTGGTGATGTGATCGTAGCCGGGCGCGATATCGATCACCAGCGGTCCCAGCGTATAGAACGGAGCCTCATGGCACAGCTCCATCTCTTTCTTCACCTGCAATTCAATCTGATCCATGGGGATGTGCCCGGGACCTTCGATCATCACCTGCACATCGTGTTCCCAGGCTTTCTTGGTCAACTCCCCGAGAACTTTCAACTCCGCAAACTGCGCTGCGTCGCTGGCGTCGGCGATCGAACCGGGCCGCAGGCCGTCGCCGAGCGAAAAGCTGACGTCGTGCTTCTTGAAAATCTTGCAGATATCGTCGAAGCGCTCGTAGAGAAAATTCTCTTTCTTGTGCGCTGACATCCACAGGGCCATCAGCGCTCCGCCTCGGCTCACGATACCGGTGATGCGGTCGCGCACGAGCGGCAGGAACTCACGCATGACTCCCGCGTGGATGGTCATGTAATCCACGCCCTGCTCGGCCTGCTCTTCGATCACTTCGAGCATGATCTCGGCGGTAAGGTCTTCGGTGCGCTTGACGCGAGAGAGCGCTTCATAGATGGGGACGGTGCCCACCGGGACGGGCGAGGCGTCAATGATGGCGCGGCGGATGGCGGGAATATCGCCGCCGGTGGAGAGATCCATCACCGTGTCGGAGCCGTAGTGCACGGAGCGATGCAGCTTCTCGAGCTCCTGGGCGATCTCCGAAGTGACCGCGGAATTGCCGATATTGGCATTGATTTTGCAGCGGAAGGCCACGCCGATGCCCATGGGTTCGAGAGAACGGTGATGCACGTTTGCGGGGATGATGGCGCGGCCGCGAGCCACTTCGCTACGCACGAGCTCGGGTTCGATCTTCTCCCGGCGGGCCACATACTCCATCTCTTCGGTGATTACGCCCAGACGGGCGAAGTGCATCTGCGAAAGATTACGCGAGCCGTTTGCCGCGGCGCTTTGCGCCAGGCGTTTTTCGATCCATGCGTCTCTAATGGCCATGACTTTCTCCCGTTTCGAGGCTGAACGGACACATTATCACATCTTTCGTGCGTGAGCGCCCCTGACCGGGAGCCTCTCGCGTTGTGCGGTCCGCTGACGGATGCTCCACCGTGGACGGTCGCGGCATTGAACTTCCTCGCAACTTCTTCGGAACTTTCTCTTAACTACGGTCGGACACTCCCCCCACCCCTTTTTTGCGCAAGTGTTCATTCTGAAGGATTTCTAACTCCAGTCATTGCGTAAGTGTTCATTTCAGAGAAGTTGGGAATAAGTTTTACGCAAGTGTTCATTTTGCGCCGGTTAGAGAAAGAGTCGGTGGCGCGGAGCTGAAGCTGGAGCCCCGCGGAGCGTAAGTGATTTTGCGCCCAGATGAGCGCGCCGAGCGGGAGGGAAAGCCAAAAAAGATGAATGCCGGCAGAAAAGTAAGAGTGACCACCGAGAAACATGCGCGAGCATAGCATAGTATCATCTAGTTATCAAGTGAATTTTTTAATTATTGTATAGTATTCGAATGGCCCACGTTCGAATGGATGGCATTCTAATGAACGGATTCGGTGCTGAAGCCAACTTCGAATCCGCCGGCTTTGAAGGGTACTGGCTGGCGCCGAGCTGTCGCCCGGCGGGAGACGCGCCCTCGCATCCAGAGGGGAAATCTTCTCCGTGATCAGGCACGATCCAGGCTAAAGTCATTCGTCGAGAGTTGAATGCCGTGCAGGCGTTGATGGGCGCCGCGCCAAAAGCCCTCGAGGAGTGAATTTTGCGCACAAAAGGGAGGTCAACGATGGGGAACATTCGAACGGCCGTCCTGACGGGTTTGGCGGTTGTCGCGATCGGCGCGGTCTGGCATGCCAAGACAATCGGGCAGGAAAATTCACCTTCGGGAGCTGTGGCCGCCGGGGCCGGCACAGTCGGGGTTGTGACCGTCTTCGATCACGAGAAACTAGACGCAGCGTTTGCCAAAGCGCTCTCCAATGGCGGCAGCAACCTGCTCTGGAGCCACACGTCGAGGCAAGGGACCTACAATGTGTCGACGCACAGCCGGGAATCCGTAAAAGCGGCGTGCCAACCCGAGGGATGCAGCCACAAGGACTATACCGCCGTCGTGTATGTGGTGAGCGGGGCCGCGACGCTGGTCATCGGTGGCACGGCCAAGACTATAGCGCCCGATAAGTTCGGCGGCCAATCCATTCAGGGAGGGGAATCACACCGCATCAGCAAAGGGGATGTGTATATTGTTCCCCCCGACACCATCCACTGGTATAAGAACGTCGAATCACCATTCCGCTATATAGAGGTGCCGGTCACCTGAGCGAATACTCCCCGACAGGTCGCCTGGTCGCAATGTGAGGATCAATATGCCCCACCGGATGAATCGGCAAGGCAGGTCTATTTCATGCGCGTGAAGGAATTGACATTCACATTCGGCGAGCCCGCATTGCGGATATTCAGCGATAGGTTGTTGCCTTCGAGCACGACTTCCCTCGGCTGATTGGCCGCGACGCCATCAGGATTCAGGTCGCCGGTGTGGTGATGCGTGACGGTCCTGGTCTTTTCGTCCACTGTATAGGGCCCGAAATAAGCGACGTAGGAGCTGGCGCCGCTTTCCTTGGTGCGATTGGGCTGCATGAACTGGAGACTCATGAAGCCGGCTCGATCATAAGCGATATAGCCGACGGCCCCATCCCAACCCGGGAGAGGGGTCAAGGATCCATCGGGCTTCCTGACCGTCCTGGATTCGAGTTTCCAAGTGCCGACCATCCGCTCCCGCAGAGACCGAGCAGGAACCGGAGGTTTACCAGCGCTGTTGCTCGCCCAGAAACCCGACGCGATCAACACCACGACCGCAACGATGATCCGCACGATTTTCATAGTCCCTCCGTACCGACGGAAAAGTGGAACGCCTGTCCGAAACGGCTTGCCAAGGATACACCTCGAGTGCAGCGGACGGATCTCTCTCAGCGTCTGTAGAGAGCGGCAGCGTTGCTCACAATCATGAGCACGCCCAGCAGGATGACGACTACACCGAAAATCCTGCGAAGCAGGTGGGCGCTGAGCTTCTGCGTGAGCCGGACGCCGAGGTAGGTGGCCAGCAACGCTGGGGGGACAAGCTCCAACAACACGATCCAGCCAACATGGAGCGCCTGGCGATGGCCGAACAGCGCCACGGCGCTATTGGCGGTGATCACGAGAAGAGACGTTCCGGCGGCCGACTTCATCGGCAATCGAAGAAACAGGACGAGCGAGGGCACGATCATAAAGCCGCCGCCGACACCAAGAAAGCCAGCCAGAAAACCTACCGCAGCACCCGAGGCAACGACAGGCCAAATACTCCGCCCTCCAGCGAAATCCCTTCGATCAGTTCGTTTGAATAGCATGGCCAGCCCGCAAATACCCATCAGCACGCCAAAAAACACCAGTAAAAGCCCGGCGGAGACGTGGCGGGAGACTTCCGCGCCCAGAAAATTGAGGGGAGCGCCGAAAGCAACAAAGAGCAGTCCCTCCTTCCAGGCCACATGCGAATGTTTCTGATGCAACAGGGTGCCGACGAGGGAGGTGCCGCCGACCAGGACGAGGGAGAGGACAATTGCGGCGTGCGCTTCAAGGCCCAGCACATAGACCAGGATCGGCACCGTCAGTATCGAGCCGCCGCCTCCTAGAAGACCCAGGACCAGACCCATTACCGCGATCAGAAAAACCGCAAGCCAGAGATGCAAGTCCGACCTTTCCGCACAAAACGGAGGCAGCGGGCTCCAGAAGCGCGCGATCGCGCGACCGAGCAAACCCAACATTGTTGATGAAGACGACTACCGAAAACGCTGAGCCGTGGAACGGCGCTCAGCCGACGCTAACCAACGAATAGCCATGTTCCTGCGCGCGATTCACGGCGAGAATTCCCGCCGGAACAAAGCGCGCATTCGCACAGATCAGGTTCGCACCCAGTTCTTTAATGATTGCATCGATATCGCCGCCATTCGCCTTGGCGATTCTTCCCGCGATACCCCGGGTGGAAGTCGAACAGACGCCAAAATGGATGCCTTTTTTGATCAAGGCAGGCATTAGACCTGCGACGGGATCTCCCGAGTCGTCCGCCTTAGCATAGTAATTCACAGTTGGCGGTTGCTTGGTCTTTGGATCGGTGAACTCGGCTTGCTCCGAGAACTGCTTGCCATATTTCGCCCACATGGCGTCATTGAAACCAAACGACGTGGCCTTGTGGCGCGCCACGACCAAAACGGCCAAGTCGGTTTCCTTCAAACCGTACGCGCTCTGGCTCGCAGTAAAGTAGTTGTTCGCGAACCGGAGCGTCAAAGCGATACCGTCGGGCGTGATGGAGTCAAACACGAAGCGGTGCACGCCGGGAATTTTATCGTACCAGTCGTCTTGAGCGTAGCGAGCCGGGCGCCACGCTGGATCCGCTCCGGCAGGCGCAGCGGCATCCGCCATGGCCGCAGAAGATCCCATTGTCGCGGCGCCCAAGACGCCGACTCCCGTACCCAGCCGAGCAAGAAACAGACGCCGAGCCATCATCGATTGCAGCCATTTCGCAGTCATCAGGACCTCCTTTGTTTAGCGGAATCCTAACACAGTCGCGTCACATTAAGCCCCTCAGGGGGCGCAAACCTAGAGGGTCTCCAAGCGCAGGCTTCGACTAGGGCGTGTGCCTCGCGGAGTGATAGAATCACCTGATTTTCGAATCGGGCAGCCAAATCGCCGGCAACCGACACGAATTGGCTGGCCCTCGTAGCCCCAATCGAGGAATTCCAGGAGGCACAAGTCATGAAAGTGCTCAAGATCATCGGCTACGTCGTCGGAGTCATCGTCATCGTGATCGCCCTTGCCGCTTTCGCATTATTTGGCGGCTTGCAGGGGGCAACAGCGGGACCCTCATTGGGTACGGGAATCGATCGTGTGCAGGCAGGCTACTCGAGCGCCTATGTGCTGGACGCGGGCAACGGGCAGTTTGTGCTGATCGACGCGGGAGCGGACAACAAGGGCACGGCGCTGATCCAAGACTTGCAGATGCGCCACGGCAGTGCCGATAACGTCGTGGCTGTGCTGATCACCCACGCGCATGCAGATCACATCGCCGCGCTGGCCCTGTTTCCGAAAGCGACGATCTATGCCATGAAGCGCGAAGTGCCCATCGCGGCGGGGCAGGAGCCCTTCAACGGCCCGGTCTTCAAGCTATTTGGGGCGAAGAATACGAGCCCTTTTAGCGTGACGCATCCGCTCGATGATGGCGAGACTTTCATGGCCGGCAATCTGCAAGTCACCGCGTACGCCGTGCCAGGGCATACCGAAGGCAGCGCCGCGTACCTGGTGGACGGCGCGGTCTTCGTCGGCGACGCCGCGCAAATCAAGTCCGACCAGCAGATCATCGGCCCCTCGATGATCTTCAGCACCGACCGGGCGCAGGGCGAGGCTTCGCTCAAGCATCTCGGGCAGGAGTTGCAGCCACATTCCGCGGACGTAAAGTACATCGCCACGGGGCACACCGGCACGCTCTCCGGCCTTGCGGCGCTGGTCTCCTCTGGCGGCTCCTGAGCGGTGCGTTCTTTCTCGTGATCGAAAGGCCATCGCATCGCCGGACGAGAATGATATCGCCTCCGGCCCGCACCCAAGCTTGTCTCCAGGGAGGAGGTCGTTGTCTGAGTGGGACACTTTTCGTGAGCGATCGTTGACCGGGTGATCTTGCGGACATACGATTCAAGGGCGATTCAAGGGCGATTCAAGGGCGATTCAAGGGCCATCTGGAGCCGAGAGCGAGTGACCTGCCTGTTCCGTTTGACAATTTTATTTCAATCTCTTGAGCAACCGGCGGAGAAACAGCCATGGCAAGACGCTCCGCAGAGACTCTTAGACGATCCGGTGATTGAGTGAAGGCGCTGCCCGGATGCCGGATTTGGGCCTGGCGGCACGTGCGGTTTTTATTGCTGGCAACGCTCCTCTGCCCGATTCGGGGATTTGCACAGTCCGGACCGCAGCCGCCATGCGGCGGGGAGCCGGTTCCGGCATATCCCGCTCTGAGTGATTCGGCCATCGCCAAGTCATGGAGCAAGTCCGATTTCGGTCGCGACTGGAATCCGCCCGCGTGCACCGCATGGTCCGGTGCGGGCTTCACGACGCTGGTAAGCACGGTCGCGCGATTTCGCTATGCCTGGGGCGCTGAGGCTTTGCTGGGCCGCATCGGGGCAATTTCGCAGCTCGCGGGCATGCGCTACTGGTCCACTACACACAAACAGTGGCAGACACTCATTCTGGAAGCTCATGCTCTGACCGACTTGCAGCATGCTCAACGCCGCGAAGACTTCACGTTCGCCGAGATGAAGGAAGGCAAGGCACTCTACTTCGAACAGGTCGATAACCTCACCGGCAGAGGCATCTACCGAATGCACGTTGCCGAGGCTTCGGCCGACCGGCTGGTTTTCAACGTTGAGAACGTCACCACGATGCGCTACCTCTTGATACCGATCCTTCACCCCGGCGAGATACAGTCGGTCTACTTTCTGGATCGCGAATCGGATGACGTCTGGCGCTACTACAGCATGGTGCGCACGGCGAAGACCGCCAACGGCCTGATCGCCGGAAATCAGTCTTCCTCGGTCAACCGGGCAGTTGCGTTCTATCGCGCCCTGGCTGGAATTCCCGCGGAGCAGGAGCCGCCGGCGGCGCGATGATTGCCGGCAACTGTTGAAGCTGGTTGGGCCTACGCCGTTCGCGAACCGCGAAGTTTTTTGATCGCTACCCGGTTCCACCACATCAGAGCACCCGTGACCGCCGAGACGGCGGGGACGAGCCCCAGGACGGTCCAAAGCGCCTGCGTGACCCAGCCGAACCTGCCCATATGAAGTTGTGCGATCCAGGAAAGAAACGATCCGCCAAACAGGTGGATACGTGGAGTGAAGGCCGCGGGAAAGCAGAAGTAGATTCCCGAAATTCCCCAGACCATCACAAAGAACCAGCACCAAAAGCCGATGGCGCTGTGCAAGTCCCAATTCACCCGCGGCCAGCTCGTGTTCCAGTCGATCGTGATGCTGCGCCGCCAGTTCTTGATTCCCGGCCACCAGAGAACCGCTCCGGTTATGGAAAGCAAAGTAATCAAGCCGGAGCCGACGCCGTTCACGAGCCGCCCGGTCTGCCCGGCCAGAAGATTGTCATGTAAATCGACAAGCCATTCGACCACGCGCTGAGTCATCGAATGAGGATCGCCCAGATCCGAGCCCGTGTAAGGATCGAACAGGCGCTCGATTCGTTTGTGATCGCGCTCCAGTACGACATCGTCCGGCTCATCCGGCGCCTGGGCCTCCCGTATGTTATCCACTTCGTAAGTCGGGTAGGCCCGCTGCGCCTGTTGGGTCAGCTCGTCCGCGCTCATTCGCCGCCCGGACTCGGCCACAACGACTCGTTTGAGCGAGGAACTCCTCATAATCTCCCGGCGGTAAATAATCGCGCTGCCGGAGATACTGATGACCAGGACATAAAGGCCAATCCCCAGGCCCACCCACAGGTGGACCTGGAAAAATGCCCTGCGAATCCACAAATCCTGGGGATGTTTAACCCATTCCTGCCACGGCGTCATGTTCCGTCCGGTGACTCGAGCCCGCGTGCTACATACGCGAGATCGCCTGGAAGTATAAGCTGCCCGGACGCATGCAAGGTTGTACCTGAGAGTGTGGGTGGTGGCCGGAAGGGCCTGCGATCGCGAGTGAAATCTGCGACCAAAGCTCGGGCCAAGTCATCCAATCGCGAACGGCATATCAGGAGCCCAAAGATGCAGATTGGCGTCGACAGCTTCGCAGCGGCTATCTCCGACCCAGCGACCGGCGCCACCCTCCGCCCGGTGGAGCGCATGCAGCATCTGCTGGAAGAGATGGAACTTGCCGATCGGGTTGGCCTCGACGTCTTCGGCATTGGAGAGCATCACCGGGCCGAGTTCCTGGATTCCGCACCGACCGTGATTCTGGCTGCGGCGGCCGCGCGAACGAAAAAGATTCGCCTGACGAGCGCCGTCACCGTGCTCAGCGCAGCCGACCCGGTTCGCGTCTTCCAGGAATTCGCCACTCTGGACCTGATCTCGCACGGCCGTGCTGAAATCGTCGCGGGCCGTGGCTCCTTCGTGGAGTCCTATCCGCTCTTCGGCCTGCAGCTCGAAGACTACGATTCGCTTTTCTCTGAAAAGCTCGATCTGCTCCTCAAGATCCGCGAAAACACGCACGTCCACTGGTCCGGCAAGCACCGCGCGCCGCTCACTGGACAGGCCGTCTACCCTCGCCCGCTGCAAAATCCGCTGCCAATCTGGGTCGGCGTGGGAGGCACGCCGGCATCATTTGCGCGCGCCGGTACGCTGGGTCTTCCCCTCATGGTCGCGATCATCGGCGGCGAACCGAGACGGTTCCGTCCACTGATCGACCTTTACCGCGAGGCAGGGCGCCGCGCCGGTCACCCCGCCGAGAAACTCATCGTGGGTCTTCACTCCATCGGTTTTTTGGGAGACACCACCGAGGAGGCTGCGAACGTTTTCTACCCCGGGTACGCGCACACGTTTACAGAGATCGGCAAAGAACGCGGCTGGCCGCCGACTACGCGGGCGCAGTTCGACGCGGTGCGCGGACCTACCGGCGCGCTGTTGATCGGCGACGCGGAAACCGTCACGGAAAAAATACTGTACGCGAATGAAGCCCTCGGCGGCATCTCTCGCGTGACGTTCCAGATGGGTGTCTCGACGCTGCCCCATCAGAAGATGTTGCGAGCCATCGAAATTCTGGGAACTCGGGTCGCGTCTGCGGTGCGCAAAGAACTCGCCGCAACCCCCGCGCGCGCGTGATACGGATACTGGCTCCCAGCCAACTCCCGAGAGGGCACGTTCGTTGCTGCAAACGCGAGAATGGGAGCGATTCGCGAAGCTATTGAGGTTGCACGCAAGCGAGGTATTCTTTTTGGAAAGCGGCGCGATCGCTCTGGCCACCGTCGGGATGATCCTTTGACAGTTGTTGTATGCAAGCCATCATCTTCTGAGCTTTCTGCTGAGATTCCGCATACCTTTGTTTAGCGGCGGCTTGTTGCTGAGCAACCCGGTCTTTCTGTTCTTGAGCAGCTTTGGCCCGCGCAGCAGCCGAATTGTCTGGCGCTGGCGTCGCGGGCGCCGTCGCAGTGGGTGCGGCGGGAGCATTCACCGCACGGGCGGGCGCTGCGGGCGGAACGGCTTGCGCGGTTCCCCTGACCGAACCAGGTTGTATCGGTTGACCGGCGGCGGGCAATTGAGCCGGTCTGCTCGCTGGGGCGGAAGTCAATGTTCCGGCTGGGTCATGATAGCCACCACTCGAGTAGGTTGCCACGATTCCCGGGCTCGGAGTCTTGCATGTGGAGGGAGAATCGAAAAAATGCATGCACCCCGGCACTCCATCGGAGAAATCCACAGTCACAGATCCTCGGCTCTGACCGTTAAAAAGATATCTCCCAACGATCTTTGATGGCCGGCCAGCGGCATCCCGCGACGAAACCGTCACGTTCGAGGTACTGCCAGGCACATAGCGATTGAGGGCCCACGTCTTGGATTGTTCGGAGATGAGGTCCTCCAATAACCGGGTGTAGTTCTGGTCCGTGAATGCGCCTGGGGCTGAAGGTTGAGCCCGCGACGTTACCGACGGCACCGCGCCTGGAAGGATAATCGGTTGCTTGCCCAGAGCAAAAAGCATGAGGTTTTCTTGAAATCGTTTCAGGCTCGGGCTGGGGCACGCATTGACGCGAAGCAAAGCGTCCATATCACTCGTCATCGCCTCTGTGGCCCCCAAAGCGCTCAGTGCCGTACCCAACGGATTCGGTCCAGCCATGGTACGGAATGCCTGTTGAATCATGTCCGGTCCCGCGGCAGAATCGAGCTGTTCCTTGGCCGCATACAAAGTGGGATCGGCATAAATCCCAGTGCCCCTCGTGCTGTATACCAAACAGCTCGAAGCGGGGACCCTGTTACCGTACCGATCGACGTTATACGCCTCCTGCGAACAGTAAGTTTCCTGCAGCTCGACTTTGTTCTTCGGTAGATAGGCGGCGCAGTGCCTCCCATAGGATTTCATATATTCGTTGTAGAGCGCCGCGAAAAGAACGTCGGAGCGGTTCAAGTCGATCTCCATAAAGTCGCCGATATAGAGATTCGTAAGCAGCTTTTCATTTGCCAGCCCGCTCGTGCTAAAACTTGTGCGCGTCAATCCGGCGCCGGCGGCCTGTTGGGAGCCACCCTGTTGAGCGTGCCCCTGGAGCACAGCGAAAAGCACGAAGCAAACCGCCAATGGACGCATTTGCCTTCCTCCGAGGGTAAGATTTTTTTCGACGTTTCCGATTTGACCGCCGAGAGTTGCCAGATTCTACACCAGGCATACAAAGCTTGAGAAGAGATCCCTTGTCGCCCCAGTCGCGCATCAGAATGTCCCTGTGACAATGGGGCTGCCCAGGCCGAGATGCGGGGCGCGAAATTCAGGCGCAGCGGAGCGTGAGGAGCGAGATTTCCGGGGGGACGCCGATGCGAACCGGAGCGCCTATGGTTCCCAAGCCGCGGTTCACATAGACCACTGCCGCCGGAGCGGAGGGCGCGCCACTCCACGCCTCTTTGTCATCCATTGCGCTGGCGGATCCGAGCGGCCGCCGGTACAAGCCGGCTACATAGGAAGTGAGGAACCGGGCCGGGCTGAATCGCCGGTCCAAAATCTCCACCCGGACCTGGCCGCCATGAGTGTGGCCGGTGAGCATCAACTCGATGCCGAGCTCTGCCGCGCGCGGGAAGGAGTTCGGATTATGGGAGAGAAGAATGTTGGGGACGTCGCGACGCACGAGCGACGCGGTGTCCGCGAGCAGGTTGAGCCGGCGACCCTGGCGATCCCGGCTGAGTTGGTAATCGACGCCGATCAGATTGAATTTTCCACCGCGCCAGCTTATTTCCGCGTTCTCTTGACGCAGCAGCTTCATCCCGTGGTCCGCGAATTGATTGGCCGCTTCTTCCTCGGCATCCGCATAGATTTCATGATTTCCGTTGCAGCCCCAGACGCCCAGCGGCGCGTGCAGCCGGGCTAGTTCGGAGATGCAGATTTCCAGCGGATCGCCCGGACCGGTGATGAAGTCTCCGGTTACGACGGAAAGGTCGGGCTGGAGGTCATTCGCCATGCCCACGGCGCGGCGAACTTCGGCAGCGGTCATGTAACTGCCGATGTGGATGTCGCTGAGCTGAGCGATGCGTAATCCTTCCAGTTCCCGCGGCAGTCCATTGATCGGCAGATCGATCTGACTGACGCGATAGTCGTGCCGGCCGATGAGGAAGCCGTAAGCGCCTGCTCCGAAGGGGAGGGCTCCGGCAAATGCGGTGGCCGCCTTTATAAAGCGACGGCGGTTGAGGCGAAGATCGTCTCGCAGGCTCAGCGACAACTGACTTGGTGAATGTGAGGCTGACGCCGCGGCGCGAGGAGTTGGGACAAGCAGACGGTGAGCGTGCCTCCATATCCAGCCGATGCCCGCAAGGGTGCGCAGCACAAACCAAGAGACGAACGCAGTCGTAATCCAAAGACCGATGACGCCAATCAGCCCGTAAAAGCGCCAGACCAGATCCCGTCGGCCCGAAAAGAACGTTACGATCAGCGCCACCGCGACCAGGCCGAATCCGGCGATGGTCAGCCCGCGCACGATCCGGCGGAGGATCGGGGAGTTCATTCGACCTGCGAATCGCCAAAGGCGGAGGAACCAATACCTCTGCGCCCAAAGGAAGAGCAGCAACAGGGGAATGGCGACAATGAGGCGCATGATGCTAAAGGCGTTCCATGGGCGTTACCGTAACGTTTCGATTTTAGCATGTGGCAGGGCAGGGTTTGGGCGCGGCGGATTTCGTGTGTCGTGGCTACAAAAGCCCGGATGCCGCCTGGAAGGCGGCGCTACGAAAAAAGAAAAGCAGATCCCTCGGCCTACGGGCCTCGGGATGACAGTTAGGACTTTCGCTCCTCCGCCGCAGGACACGCAAGACCGGCGTGTGGCTGAGGTCGAGGGATAAGGCGCTAGGAAAAAGCCCGGATGCCGCCTGGAAGGCGGCGCTACAAATGCAAACGGGCTTGGCGAAGGCGCACTACGAAAAGCCGCGGCGGATTTCGTGTGTCGTGGCTACAAAAACCCGGATGCCGCCTGGAAGGCGGCGCTACAAAACGGCGGCGGCGCCGCCGGTTCCATCGCCGATGTGAGCCAGAAGCTCGGCGAGCTTTTGCGGATCGTTAACCGGAGGGAAGCAGGTGCCACCCACGCACACAAAGGCCTGCGTTTTTTCGGCATGTAGCTCGGGCAGTATCTCCCGCAGAGAGCGGGGCAACGCTTCGAAATTCGGTTCCGGAACAACACGCAGCACGGCTTTGCCAAAACGATAAAAGAGGGAAGCGGTGCGCTCCAGTTGCAGGGCGTCGTCGTCTTCGCGGGCTCCGGTGATCACAATTTGTACCGGATGGCGGGCGTGAAGCACCGTCGCGAGGCCATAGGTTGCCGCGAACATTCCGTAGCGGGAAACGATACCTGAAAATGCCTCCAGGGCTATGTGCGCCTGTTCGCGATACTCTTTCTTGCCGGTGTACTCGTATAAGCGGTCGAGAACCATGATGGCCACGGCGTTCCCGGCGGGCGTGGGCGAATCCTGGATCGGCTTGCGGCGCACGTCGAAACCGCCGAGCGGCGCGGCATCCGAGGCCCGGTCGAAAAATCCGCCGTCTTCATTATCCGCGTACTTCTCAAGAACCAGCCGGATGGCTTGTTCGGCGACGTCGAAGTAGCGCGTGTCGAGGGTCGTTTCGAAACCGTCGAGCAATGCGGCGGCGGCAAACACCTGATCGTCGAGTGTGCCCTCCAAGCGATCACCACCAAGCCGATGCGAAAAGCCGCGGCGTTGGTCCCAGCCTTCGGCGATCAGACGATCGAGCGTACCGAGCGCAAAAATGCGGCAGCCGTAGGCCTCTTCGCCACCCAGTATCTGAGCGGCCTCGAGATAGGCGGAGATGAACATTGCGTTCCAACCCGTGTAGATCGTGGTGTCCACGTAGGGTGTGGGCCGCTGATTCCGAGCGACAAGTAATGCGGCGCGAGCGCTTTCGAGTTTTGTCCTTACGTCGCCCGCGGACGTGCCCAGCGCCTCGGCAATCGCTTCCGGCTCGCGCGCGACCCAGAGCACATTTTTCGCGGGGTTATGGTGCATTTCGCCGCGAGGTCCGACGTCATAGTAAAGTTCGATCACGCGGGAGAGCTCCGGACTCAGGACGGCACGCACCTCTTCGAGCGTCCAGGTAAAGTAATCGCCGTCGTCGTCGAGCGAGATATCCGCATCCTGGCTGGCATAGAAACCGCCATGCTCGCGGTCGGAGAGTACGGTGTCGACCCAGCGGATGATGCCCAGCGCCGTTTCGCGGAAGAGGGGATTGCGGGTGACGCCGTAGCCATGCAGGTAGTTCTTCAGGAGTTCGGAATTATCGTAAGACATTTTTTCGAAGTGCGGCACGAGCCAGCGCTCATCCACCGAATAGCGATGGAACCCGCCGCCCAGTTGATCGTAGACGCCTCCGCGAGTCATTTTTTCCAGCGTGGTTTGCGCGGCAAGCAGCAATTGGGGGTCGCGCGCGGCCTGGTAGCGTTCAAGAAGCAAGTCGATGGTGGCGGAATGCGGGAATTTGGGGCCGCTGCCGAAGCCGCCGTGGTGGGCGTCGAAATGCTGGAGAATAGAGCCGGTGAGGTCGTCGATGATGCGGGGCGTCCAGCTGCCCGGCGCGCCCGCGAACCTTTCCGCATTCTGCACCGCGCCCAGCAAGGCTCCCGCGGCTTTCTCCACTTCATCGCGCCGGGAACGAAAAACCTCAGCGATGCTCTCGAGCACACGACGAAAGCTGGGCCGGCCCCCGGCTTCCTGAGGAGGGAAGTAGGTGCCGCCAAAAAAAGGGCGCCCGTCTGAAAGCAAAAAACCGGTGAGCGGCCACCCTCCCTGGCCAGAGACCGCGCTGATGGCCGTTTGATAACGCGCATCCACATCGGGACGCTCGTCACGATCGACCTTCACGGGGATGAAGTGCTTATTGATGAGAGCGGCGAGATTTGCATCTTCATAGCTTTCGCGATCGATAACGTGACACCAGTGGCACCAGACCGCACCGATATCGAGCAGGATGGGCTTGTCTTCGGCGCGAGCGCGCGCAAAGGCCTCTTCGCCCCATTCGTACCAGTCCACAGGCTGGTGGGCGGCGGAACGGAGATAGGGACTCGCGGAATTCGCAAGACGATTGGTTTGTTCAGCGCTCAAGTTGGGGCCTCATTGTATCGGGTTGTCAGGACCCGTATCTCCCGGCTCGATGGGTTTGCGACCGGCGAATCCCTCATTCTGGCGATGCCAGAAGCGGATACGCTCTTCTCCAAGACGCCAGCATAGATAGACCTCTTCATTGTTGATCATGGCCGGGAAATCCAGGAGCCCGGCATCGAGGTCCTTTACCACGCAACCGGTCGACTGAATGCGCTCGAGCGCGGTTTTCAGAGATTCAGCCAGGTTATCGTGTTCAAAACGGAGCCGCGCCGTTTTTTCGTAAGGTACCAGGGAGCCGCCGACCCACTGGATTCGAGCGGAGATGGCCCCCAATTCTTCGACGAGCGGGGCGAGCTTTTTGCGCAGCTCGATGGCCTCGATCAGCACCGGTTCGATCTCGCGGCGGGTGCGTTCGGCCTCGGTGAGTGTAAATAATCTGGGTTCCTGCTCGTTCTGTTCGTTGTCTTGGTTTCCCATGGTTGCCGCTTGGGGCCGCTCGCCGCGGAAGCGCGAAGAAAAGCCGGGGCCTCCGCATTCCGAACCCGGCTATTTTCGCCTACACCGAAGTACATTGCCAGCATCGAAATCTATATGGGTTGGAGGGGGAAACAAAAAGGCGGGCGTCCCGCCGTGCATGCGGGCCCAAAGTCCCGGATTTTTCACGGCGTAGTCATACTTTCGATGTGCCCGATCAGATCTTTGCTCGCCCTTTTGGCCCCAACACAGTTAAGCTGAGTTTCCCGAAAGAGGTGTGCCTAGTGACATTGAAGGGTCCGGTAAGCGACAACGTGGCTGACGCGCAGGGCGCGGAAGAGATCCGCCGTCCTGACGATGCCGGCCAGGTTCTGACGTTCGGTGAAATTGACAATCTGACGGCGGAGAGCGGCAGGCCGGCGGAAACGCTGATGAACCTGGTGGCGTTAATCGCCAAGCGATTCAATACGGACGTCTGTTCGGCCTATCTTCTGGAGCCTGACCGCGCCAACCTGGTTTTGGCCGCGACGCTGGGACTGCGTCCCAACTGCGTGGGTAATCTTCGGATGGCACTGAATGAAGGGCTCGCGGGCCTGGTGGCCGAGCAGGTTCGGCCCGTCGCGGTGGAACAGGTGAAGAATCATCCGCGCTTCAAATACTTCAGTGAGGCCGGCGAAGAGCCCTATCAGTCGTTTCTGGGTGTTCCGTTGATCGACCGGGGCGTGCTGCAAGGCGTTCTCGTGGTTCAAACGATCGAGCCGCGCGTTTTTCGGGAAGATGAGATCCGCATGCTGGTGCAGGCTGCGGCGCAAGTCGCGCCGATTGTAAGCGAGGCGCGCACGCTGGATCGGTTTATCGCCCCGGCGCAAGAGCGGCTTTGGGCGCTGGCGCGCAATTTATGGTGGAGTTGGGACCACGATTCGACCGGCTTATTGCGCGAACTGGACCCCGCACGCTGGTGGCAACTCAATCAAAATCCCATCTCTTTGCTGACGGAGATTCCATTTTCAGGAATCGAGAGGCGATCGCGGGAGATGGTGCTGCACAGCCGCATCAATTACGCCTATCGCCGCCAACGCGAGTACCTGGAAGCGGACCGCACCTGGGGCGCGCGGCACGCGGGCGTTTTGCGGCCTCGCCCGGTGGCTTATTTTTCAGCCGAATTTGGATTGCATGAATCCCTCCCGATTTATTCAGGGGGCTTGGGCGTACTTGCCGGGGACCACATCAAGAGCGCGTCCGATCTCGGTATTCCCCTGGTGGGGCTCGGTTTGTTTTACGGCCAAGGATATTTCCGGCAGCGCCTGGATGCCAGCGGCTGGCAGCGAGAAGAGTACTTTCCGACCGACATCAATCACCTTCCCATGGAGGCGGCCATCGGGCGCAAGGGCGAAGGTGTGATGGTTCAAATCGAGACGCGAAGCGGCTCCATCCAGGTGAAGGTGTGGCGCGTGAAGGTGGGGCGGTGCGACCTTTTCCTGCTGGATTCCAACGTCGAGGGGAACGCGCCAGAAGATCGGCAGTTGACCTCCCGGCTGTACGGGGGAGATCGGCGCACTCGAATCCGGCAAGAGTTATTGCTGGGCGTAGGGGGCTTTCGCGCGCTGCGTGCCATGGGCATTACCCCCAGCGTTTTGCACTTGAATGAGGGGCATAGCGCGTTTGCGATCCTGGAAGCAATTCGAGGACGGATGGAGGATGAGGGATTAGATTTCACCTCCGCGGCGGCACGCGTTTCGCGTGAGGTGGTTTTCACCACGCACACGCCGGTGCCCGCGGGTCACGACCGCTTTCCCGCCGACCTGATCGAAGAGCACCTTGGGCCGCTCGGTGAGTCGCTGACACTATCGCACCAAAAGCTGATGGAATGCGGACGCGAGAATCCCGGCGACGCCGGCGAGGAATTTTGCATGACCGTGCTCGGTTTGCGATTCGCGCGGCGCGCGAATGCCGTGTCGAGTCTGCACGGGGAAGTTTCGCGCTCCATGTGGAAGGGGCTTTTTCGCGGCAAGCAGGAAGAGGAGATCCCCATCGGGCATATCACCAACGGGGTGCACGTGCCGTCGTGGCTGGCGCCACAGATGTTTCGCTTGTACGACCGCCACCTGGGCAGCGGTTGGCAGGAACACAGCAGCAACCACAGCTTCTGGGACAAGATCGAGACGATCGACGATGGCGAACTATGGGAGACGCACCTGAGCTTGAAGTCGCGGCTGCTCGAGTTCGTTCGGCTGCGCGTGGTGGAGCAGGCGGAGAGGCGAACGGAGCCGCGCGACGTCCTGCAGAGACTCAGCCGGGTACTGAGCCCGGATGCGCTGACCATCGGATTTGCTCGCCGCTTCGCCACTTACAAGCGGGCCAACCTGATTCTGGCGGATATCGAAAGACTCGCCTCCATGGTGAACGATCCGAAACGGCCGGTACAGTTTGTCTTCGCCGGCAAGGCGCACCCGCGCGACGATCCGGGCAAGCGGGTGCTGCAACAGATCGCGGAATTGATGCGCAATGCGAACTTCGGCGACAAGTTCGTTTTCGTCGAGGACTACGACATCAACGTTGGACGCCATTTCGTCCAGGGGGTCGACGTCTGGCTGAATAATCCGCGGCGACCGTTTGAGGCCTCCGGGACCAGCGGCCAAAAAGTGGTCCTAAACGGAGGACTGAATCTCTCGGTGCTGGATGGCTGGTGGGCGGAAGCCTACGACGGTCTGAACGGGTTCGCCATCGGAACCGGCAGGACGAACTCAAACCCAAGCGTGCATGACGCGCGCGATGGAGAGGATCTTTATCGCGTGCTTCGCGAAGAGGTCATCCCGCTTTACTACCAGCGTGACCGCGACGGATTGCCGCGCGGCTGGGTCAAGCGGATGAAGCGAGCGATCCGGACGCTCGGCTGGCGCTTCAATGCCGATCGAATGGTCATGGACTATACGCTCAAGTGCTACGTTCCGGCCGCCGGAGGAACGTCCAGCGATATGCGTATGGTGCCTTGAAATTAGCGCAGAAAATCTATCTTCTTTGCTCGAGTCGAGGTACCGTCAGACAAACAGGGTACCCCGTACGAAGTCCCTCCAGAGCCATCATTAGCAGCCGGATGCCCGGATGCGAATTGCCTCAGCGGCGGTCGTCGTCGTGGCGTTGGCCGTCCCGGTAGCGGTCGTAGTCTTTATCTCTGTCGTGATTCCAATCGGCATGGCGCTTGCCGCACCATGACCGAGCTGCGTCAAGCCTTTTCAAATCATCGGCAACCTGACGGCTGTGCTCACCGCGCCGCGCCGCATCCCGGTCGACGTCGGACTGAGCTTTCGCCACGCGATCGCGACACGCGTCGTCGTCTCTCCTGTCGGCGCGAGCAGAAACTGCCGCGCCGGCCATGAGCAAACCCCCAGCCACCGCCCCGGTCAGAAGCGCACGGGAAAGAAAGTTCTTATGCAACATAGCAGCCTCCTCAATTGGAAGGGCGGTCATGCGGGATCCGCTCCGCCTGTTCCTCGCCTATGAGATGCTCCCAGAAATGGCTTCGAGCCTGTGCACGATAGGGATCCTGCGCCAGGCCACGGGAGTGAAGGTTGCGGACCCGAGACATTTTTTGCAGCCGCGTGTATAGTCGCGGAAACTGAGGTAGTGGCGGGAGCGAAGCGCGATGAAAAAGCTCAACTTATTAATCCCAGTCAGCGGGTTAATCCCCGTCAACAGGCGTTCCGATTCGACTAAGAGTCGTTTGCCCTGGCGAGGTCCCCTGATGAGACTGATGGTGGCCGGGTGCGCGGTGCTCTTCGCGGCCGCAGCCTATGTCAGAAGCCAGCCTCAACAGCCATCGCCGGCAGATGCCCAGTTCGCAAAACTGGCAGACCGATATTTCGACGAATATTACTTTCCCTTTAATCCGTCTACGGGAACCTCCGACGGATTTCATCAATACGACAATCAGTTGGAAGATTATTCAAGGTCGGGTATCGAGCGACAGGCCACGGTCCTCAAGAGCTTTGAGCAGCAGGTTGCGCAAACCGATCCCGCCAAGCTCTCTCCCGGCCAAGGCACGGACCTTCAACTCGTGTTGGGAGATATCCGCAGCCGCCTGCTTACTCTCGAAAATATCCGTCCGTGGGAGAAAAATCCGGACTTCTATTCCTCAGGGATCACACAGTCCATTTTCGCGATCATGGAGCGCAGTTTCGCTCCAGCCGATCAGCGGCTGAAGTCCGCGATCGCCCGGGAAAAGCTGATCCCCGCCGTTTTTGAAGCCGCGCGCCAGAATCTGAAGAATCCTCCTCCGGTTTACGTCGATGTGGCGCTCGAGCAGCTTCCCGGAATGGTCCGTTTTTTCCAGAACGACGTCCCAGCGGCTTTCAAGGACGTCAAAGATCCAGCCTTGATGACCGATTTCCGGGCCGCCAATCAGAAGGTCATCGATTCCCTGGGACAATACCAGGGCTTTATCGAGAAGGAACTAAAGCCCAAGGCCCACGGCGACTTTCGCCTGGGTGTAGAAAATTATCGCAAGAAGCTGTTGTATGACGAAGATACCGACATTCCGCTCGAACGCTTGCTGGAGATCGGGATGGCCAATCTGCGCCAAAACCAGCAGTCTTTCAGCGATGTAGCGAAGCAAATCGATCCGAGCAAGACGCCGCGGCAAATTCTGGAAGAAGCCGAAAAGGATCATCCGGCGCCGGCCGCGCTCTTACAGACTTTTCGCGACACCCTCGGCGGCCTGCGCTCTTATGTGGAGCAGCACCATATCGTGCGGGTTCCTTCCCAGGTCTTGCCGATCGTCGAGGAAACTCCTCCTTTTATGCGCGCCCTGACGTTTGCTTCCATGGACACGCCGGGACCCTTTGAAAGCGTGGCCAAGGAGGCATACTTCAACGTAACCCTGCCGGAAGCCTCGTGGACCCCGAAGCAAGTGGAAGAGCATATGGAAGGCTTTAATCGGGGGACGGTGATCTCCACGGCGGTGCACGAAGTCTACCCGGGCCACTACGTTCAATTCTTATGGTTGTTTTCCGCGCCCACCAAAGTGCGCAAGCTGCTCGGCTGCAGTTCCAACGCAGAGGGCTGGGCGCACTATTCCGAGCAAATGATGTTGGACGAAGGATTCGGGCGCACGGCGGGCACCGATCTGGCGCACGATAGCAAGTTCCTCCGGTTGCGCCTGGGCCAGTTACAGGACGCCCTGCTGCGCAACGCACGCTACATCGTAGGCATCCAGATGCACACCGGAAAGATGAGCATCGATCAAGGCGTGGAGTTCTTTGAAAAAGAGGGATATCAGACGCACGCCAATGCGCTTGTGGAAACGAGGCGAGGAACATCCGACCCAACCTATTTATATTACACGCTCGGGAAACTGGAGATTTTGAAGCTGCGCGAGGACTACAAAAGAAAAACAGGCGCCAAATTCTCGCTGGAAGATTTTCACAATAAGTTTTTGCAACAAGGCTTCCCGCCGGTCAAGCTGATCCGGCGCGCCATGCTGGGAGACGATTCACCGGTGCTGTGAGGAAGTTTCGAAAGGTCTTCGTGAGCCTATCGCAATGGCCAGACTGATCGCACATTGGGTATTCAGCGCGCTGTGCATACTTTTAGTGGCTCGCTTTGTGCCGGGAATCGTGGTGCGGGGATTTGCCACCGCCTTGCTCGCGGCCGTGATTATCGGTTTTGTGAACGGCACCATCGGACTGCTTCTGAAGATCGTGACGTTTCCACTGATCCTGCTGACGTTTGGAGTTTTCTGGGTCGTCATTAACGCGTTGATGCTGAAGTTCGCGTCCCTGTTTGTTCCCGGTTTCTACGTTCAGGGCTTCGCGCCGGCGTTCTGGGGCGCGATCGTCCTGAGCCTGCTGAATATTGCCATCCGGCAACTCCTTCGCCGCCCTCGCGAAATCAACGTCTGACTCTCCCTGGAAGCTATTCTGGCGCGGGGAATGCGAAGGCGAGAAAGTCGCCAAGCGGCCGCGGAAAAACGGCTGGGTCTATAAATCGCGGCGTTGAAAATGGTAGACGGCCGCGGCCAGAATGACCAGGAGATAGAATCCGGCGTATCCCACCATGGCCCCACTGGGCACCGAGACGTTTGCAAATGGTGAAAACTGCAACGCTCCGGCCAGGGGCGGTTGCATCAGAAACGCCGCGCGGCGCCAGATGGCTTCGGTGGGCATGACCAGGCTCGAGGCCACGCCCAATGTCACCAGGCCCGATCCCTCGGCAAATCCGCTCATCTGCTCCAGCCATCCGCCGAGAAAAGCCAGCCCATGGAGGCCGAGGACGATGACGCCATTCGTTAGCGTGGAAAACCATGTGCCCAGCAAGAAAGTCGCCGTCAGCGCCAGCAGGCATTCCAGGAAGACGAGCATCGCGCCGCGAACCGGATTTTGCAGGGTGACGCCGCCGATCCAGTAGCCCGCCGCCAGCGTCCCGCCAAACATCAGGCCAACATAAATTGCCAGCATGGCGACGAATCCCGCCCATTTGCCGATGAGGACGTGCCATCGGGCCACCGGTTTCGTGGCGACCGCCTGGATGGTGCCCGATGCGATCTCTCCCGAAATCGTGTCGACCGATGTGAGGATGGTCATGACCACAGCCAGGAGATCCACGGTGTAAAGTCCGACCATGACCATGGCGCTCAGGACCTGGTAGCGGAGAAAAGGCGATATATCGCTGTTGCGAAAATCCGCCATCTGGTAGTGCAGGCCGGCGCCAAATACGATCAGAAAGCCGATTCCTACGGCGCCGGCGGTCCACAAGATTTTTTTCCGCGCGGCTTCGCGAAACGTGATCGAGGCGATAATCCAGACAGGATTCACAGGCCGCGATCCTCGCCTACAATTTCCATGAACAGATCCTCCAGCGAAATGCGCTGCGGAGTGAATTCGAAGGGCTCGCAGCCGGATTGCACGAGATAACGCAGGATTTCCGGAAGCGTTTCGCGCGACGCAGCCATGAGCGTAACGCCGTCGCCATCCAGCGGCTTGCACTGGGCCCATTGCGAGAGCCCGGCGAGGGCTTGTGGAGTCAGCTTGCGCGCGCGCACGGCCACGCGAACGTTTTCCTGTTCGGGTCCGTGAAGATCGCGCGTGGCGACGATCTCGCCGTCACGAATGAAAGCGACCTGATCGCAGGTAACTTCGATTTCGCTCAGGAGGTGTGAATTCAGGAAGACCGTGGCCCCGCGGTCGCGCTGCGCGCGGATGATATCGCGCACCAGCCGCCGCCCCATCGGGTCGAGCCCCGAGGTAGGCTCATCCAGGAAGATCACCTCAGGCTCATGGATGAGCGCCTGTGCCAAGCCGATACGCTGCAGCATGCCCTTGGAAAATCCTTGCAGGCGCTTGGTGCGATGCGGAGCGAGCCCCACCAGGTCGAGAAGATAGGGCACGCGCTCATGCAGCCGGGCGGTATCCATGCCGCAGAGCCGGCCGTGAAATTCGAGAAGCTCTGTCGCGGTGAGCCACTGATAGAAGCGAAAATCTTCGGGAAGAAATCCAATTTTGCGGCGAACCTCCACGTCCCCCGAAGGTTCCCCGAGGACGAAGGCCTCGCCGCCGCTGGGATTCACCAGTCCCAGCAGCATCTTGATGGAGGTGCTCTTGCCTGCGCCGTTGGGGCCGAGAAACCCAAAAATCTCGCCGCGGCGTACGCTCAGCGACAAATTCCGCACGGCAACCTTGTCGCCAAAGGCTTTGCGCAGGTTCCGCGTTTCAATGGCCGGGCTATTTGGCAGATTCAGGGAGTCCTCGAGAGGTGGCGTCGATCACTTTAGCGAGTCTGCCAGATCGACGGCATGGCTGGAGTCGCCAAAGCCCGTCAGCAGATAGCCTCTTCCATCTTTGGCCCAGATGAGAGCGTATCCGGGCCCACGCCTGCCGGCCATGCTCAAAAGGGTCCCCTTGGCGCCCGAAATTTTCACGGCTTCGTAGGAGCGAAGAAAGCGTGGCACGGCCATCACCAGCGTGGATTGCCAATTGACCGCTTGCAAAAAGTCGTGAACCTGGCCGGCATTCATTCCTGCCACTTCGAGGCCGATCTCCGTCAATTTCTCGAAATCGACTCCGGGCGGAACATTCACAATCGGGTTCGGCCCTTGTCTTAAGCGCACGCAATCGCTGTATTCGGTCGAGGAGGGCGTCGGGCCGCTGATGTTGTTGGCGAGGGCCTGGGTGGCATTGGCCGGAGTTGGACAGTGCCCGTATTGTATTTCCACGGCCCGGGGAATCTCCACGTTAACGGGCGCGCCATCGAGCGTTTGCGGAACCGAAATTTCCGGGTGTCCCGCCTGATTGAATACGGTTTGCAAGCGTGCGCGGTTCACCGTCATACCGAGCGCATGGCGTCCGGTAACCACGAACTTTGGCGGGTCCTTTCGGCTGGAAAGCACGGCAACGTCAAAGCCGCTCAACTGCCCGGCGGCGGTGGCATCCGCGGCAGCCTGATCCGGCTCATTGGCGCCGACGACTACTTCATCCGAAATCATCTGCGCGATCATCTGGTGCAAAGCTGGATTCGCGTTAGGATCGGTGAATGCCGACAGATTTACGTTGACGGCCTGAACCTTTTGCATGCGCAGGGAGCTGAAAAAGCGTCCCAGAAGGTTGCGGCCTGCCGGGACGCTCGCCACGGCCACGATCGCGACGAGCACGATCGCCATGGGCAGAACTTTTCGCCAGGTTGTCTTCGAATGTGGTTCTGTCATCTGATACTCCTTCCGATTCGAAGTTGCAGCTTACGGCAGTTCGAAACGGGCTATCGCTGGTTGTCTTCACGTCGCGAGACCGCGTCGGAGCGAAGTTTGTCTGGCCGAAGTTTGTCTAGCCGAAGCTGAAGTCGAGATTAAATGCCACCTCAGCGTTGCCCGGCAAAGCATCCGGCCATTTCGTTCGTTTTTGCCTGAGTTCGTGAATCTCCGACACATTACGCCTCGTGCGCATATTATGCGCCTTCCGTCGCAAGGAGGCACGTGCAGCATCCCGCGAGGCGTTAAGGAACTCTCGGCCAGGAGGGCCCAGCTTTCAGCAGCGGGAAGGCCAAGCTTTAGGGCCGCTGTGCTGCTTCCATGAAGGGAATCGGCGCGCAATTCAGGCGGGGACCGTGCCGCCATTGGCAGGAGTCAGCGTGCGAGGGCCGAGGACCTGTTGAATCTTGTTCAGCAGTTCGTCACGCGTGAATGGCTTTGAGACCAGGACGGCGTCGGGATCGATCAGACCCCGGCTCACGAACCCGCTATAACCAGACATGAACAGCACCTTGGCTTCGGGGTGCAACGAGACGATTTTCTCGGCTACGACCGGTCCGTTCATTCCGGGCATGATCATGTCCGTCAATAGGAGGTGGATCGGGCCATCGCATTGCTGCGCCAGGGTCATGGCTTCATCGCCATCGCCGGCTTCGAGCACGGTGTAGCCGCTCTTTTGCAACAGTGTGCAGGTAAAGGTTCTGAGCGAGACCTCGTCTTCCACTACCAATACGGTCTCCGACCCTTGATGAGGATGACCGCTATCCTGAACGCGGGGCGACCGAGACTGCGCCAGAACGCGGGGCAAATATACTTTGAATGTCGTGCCGACCCCGGGTTCGCTATACACCCAGACGTAGCCCCCGCTCTGTTTGACAACGCCATACACCGTGGCCAACCCCAGGCCCGTGCCTTTCCCCTGAGCCTTGGTGGTGAAGAAAGGTTCAAAAATATGCGCCTGGGTGTCGGCGTCCATGCCCACGCCCGTATCGGACATGGTTAACAAAACGTACTCACCCGGTATCATCGGCGTGCGCCGCTGCGGCCCTTCTTCCTCGAGCTTCAGGTTGCGCGTCTCGATCATCAGCTTGCCGCCTTGCGGCATGGCGTCGCGCGCGTTCACGGCCAGGTTCATGATCACCTGTTCAATCTGTCCCTGATCGCCCTTGATCGAGTGCAGCTCCGACTGCAGCTTGGTTTGCATCTTGATATCTTCGCCGATAAGACGAAGCAACATTTGAGCCATATCGGAAATGATGGCATTCAGGTTGAGTATTTTTGTGTGCAGCACCTGCTGGCGGCTGAACGCCAGGAGCTGTCGGGTCAGTGCGCTGGCCCGTTCGCCTGCTTTGCGGATCTGCTCCACCTGGCCGCGCACGGCGCTGGCCGGGTCGATCTGATCCAACGCCAGTTCGCTGTAGCCGATGATGACTCCGAGCAGATTGTTGAAGTCGTGGGCCACGCCGCCGGCCAAACGGCCGATCGCTTCCATTTTTTGAGCTTGCCGGAGCTGTTCTTCCAGGCTGCGCTGTTTGGTGATGTCCTGCACCATCAGATCAAAATGACCAATGTCGCCGGCTTCATTCTTCACGATGTGGGCGCTGTAGCGCACCATGATCGAGGCGCCGTCCTTGCGCTTCCATTCGAGCTCGATATCTTTGGCATAGTCCGTGGCGCCAAACTGCTCGATCACCCGCGTGCGATCCGCGGGATGGCGGTAGACGTCCGTGGCCATATTCAAGCTGAGAAGTTCGCTTTCGGACTGGTACCCGAGCATTTTCACCGCCGCGGGATTGGCGAGCAGGATGCGGCCGTCCAGCAGGGTTCGCAGAGCGCCATAAGGCGAGTTTTCGATGACCGAGCGGAAATTTGCCTCGGACCGGCGCAACGCTGCTTCCATCTCAATCCGTTCGGTGATGTCCCTGGCAATGGCGGCTGAACCCGTGAGGCGGCCCGATCGGTCCCGGACGGCGGAGACCGTCAGCGAGACGTGAACGGGCTGGCCATCCTGCCTCAAGCGCACGCTCTCCAGATGAATGACTCCGGCGCCCCTTTTAATTCGCGCCAGGGTCTCCAAGGGCTCATGCATCCGCTCCGGCGGAGCGATGATCGTAACCGGCTTGCCCACGGCCTCCGCGCGCGAGTATCCGAAGATTTTTTCCGCTCCCGCATTCCAGTCGGTGATGTTGCCGTCAAGATTGGCCGCGATGATGGAATCCTCGGAGCACTCCACAATTGCCGCCAGACGCAGGAGGTCCTCCTCCTTGCGTCTTCGCTCGGTCACTTCGTTTTCCAGGTAGCGGATGGCGCGGGCCAATTCCTCGGTGCGCTCGGCCACTTTTCTTTCGAGATCGTCGTTCAGCTTGCGAACTTCGCGCTTGGCGCGTTCGCGTTCCTCCAGCTCCCGCACCATCTCGCGAGTAACAAACACGCCGATGGCGGTGGCCGCCAGAAACGCAATCAGGATGAGCAAGCCGGTAAGCCGCCGGGCGATCGCGTAATTTTCCTGGCTATGATCCCGGGCCTGCTGCATCTGCATTTCCTCGAATTGCGTGAAAGCGTTCCAGGCTTCATGCAGCGCATCGATTTGAGGCACGGCGTCGCTGGCCATGATGTCCCTGGCTTGCTCCACCTTGCCCGCTTTCAACAGATCGGTTATGCGGGCGATGCTGTCTAGAGTGGTGATTCGCGTCTGGTCGACGGCCCGCAGCAACTCTTTTTCTTTTGCCGATTCAACGCTCCTATTCAGTTTCTGTGTAATTTCCGAGACGCGGTTGACGTTACCCTCGCGCTGGGAGAGCAAAGCCGCGATCTCCTCCGGTTGACCGTCCAGAATGGCGGCTTCGAGGAGCCGGCTATTCCGATTTGAGTAGAAGACGGCCTCTTGCGCCAGCTGGACTTTGGCCCAGCGCCGGTAGTTGATGTCGTTGAGGTCGGCGTTGATCCGGCCCATGCGGTTGAGCCCTAACCATCCGACGACAATAAGGATGGAGACCACGAAGCTGAAGGCGATGGCGAGCTTGATGCCGATGGAAATCCTATTCATTCTTGCCTTTAGGCTTTGTTTGCCTCGCCCTCGCGGTTAGAGGAATTTGGGAAACGCCGCACCCTTATGTAAAACAAAGACTTAGGCGAAAAAATAAAGAGCTGGGGTCAGCGTGCCTACTGTTCCATTCTGACCCATCAATCTTTACCGGCTACGTTGACGGGGTCAATCCAACCCCGGGCTAACGTTCTCGAAAGATTAATAACGAGCCGGGGCCGCGAGTACTCTTTGCGTTTTGTGCTGGGCGTTGCGGGTGTACCGTTCTGGGCCTTAGCCGAGCCCTACCCTTCGAGAGGGTCTCCCGCAAGCCTCTGCAAGTGCGGCAGGCGCAGACCAGTGGCTCGTGCTGGAGAGTTGTGCTGGCCCTAGCTCGCTCCACCGGTAGCCGCAATTTATGGTATACCGGAGCGTTGTTGCCGCCCCATCGGGCGGCAACGCGCCGCTTCATGGAGGCCGATATGGCTGAGAAACCTTCTGACAAAGTATCCGTACCGCGACGCAGGTTCCTGAAGAGCGCCGCAGCGGGCGGGGTGGCCACGCTCGTGGCCAGCACCGGCGCCATAGCCAGTCCCCAAGCTCCGGCAGCCACGCGGCTGGCCTCCGCCGCGGTAGCGCCTAGAGAAAGTGACCCAACCGGAGTGGAAGTGTTGACCGGGGAACGGCCGGGTTCGGATTTTATGGTGGACGTGATCAAGACGCTGGGAATCGAGTACGTTGCGTCCAATCCCGGTTCGAGTTTCCGTGGCCTGCATGAGTCGATCGTCAATTACGGCAATAACCAGATGCCGGAATTTATTACCTGCAATCACGAAGAGGCGGCGGTAGCCATGGCCAACGGCTACTACAAAATCGCGGGCAAGCCGATGGGCGTCCTGTTGCACAGCGACGTCGGTTTGCAGCATGCCTCGATGGCCATCTACAACTCCTATTGCGATCGAACCCCCATCTTCATGATGGCTGGAAATACGCTGGACGCGGTGCAGCGGCGTCCCGGAGCCGAATGGGATCACAGCGCGCAGGACGCCGCGGCAATCGTGCGCGACTGCGTGAAATGGGACGATTTACCGATTTCACTGCAACATTTTGCGGAATCCGCGGTGCGTGCTTATAAGATCTCGATGACGCCCCCGTGCATGCCGGTTTTGCTGGTCCTCGATACCGATCTGCAGGAGCGCGCGATACCCAAAGACGCCGCGCTGCACATTCCCAAACTCACGCTGGCGAGGCCGCCGCAGGCCGATTCCGGAACGGTAACCGAAGTGGCCCGGCTCCTCGTCTCCGCTCAAAATCCGGTGATTATCGCCGATCGCGCGGCGGCTTCGCCCGAGGGCATGAAGCTGTTGATCGATCTGGCGGAAGCTTTGCAAGCTCCGGTAATCGATCGCGCCGGGCGCCTGAATTTTCCGACGCGGCATCCATTGAACCAGACGGAGCGCGCCGGAGCCGTGATCAGCAGCGCCGACGTCATCCTCGGTTTGGAACTCTCCGATTTCTGGGGCAGCGTCAATTCCTACGTCGATCAGGCGGAGCGCTTTTCGCGTCCGCTTACCCAGCCGGGCACAAAGCTGATCAGCATCAGCGCCGGCGATCTTTTCATGAAGAGCAATTACCAGGAGTTCCAGCGTTTCCCGGACGTGGACCTGGCCGTAGCCGCGGAAGCGCAGGCCACGTTGCCATCGCTCATCGAAGCGGTGAAGCGCTTGACCACCGACGATCGCCGGCGGCTCTTCCAGGATCGCGGCGCGAAATTCGCCGACGCCCAAGTCAAATCTCTCGAGCGGGCCCGCACCGAAGCCACCTATGGGTGGGACGCCAGCCCCATCACCACGGCGCGCATGTCCGCTGAAATCTGGGCGGCCATCAAGAACGAGGATTGGTCGCTGGTCTCCGACGTCAACTTCGTGAGCCGCTGGCCGCTGCGACTGTGGGATTTCAACAAATACTACCAGTTTATCGGCGGCGCAGGCGGCGCCGGAGAGGGCCATGGCGCGCCTCAGGCGGTGGGCGCGGGCCTTGCGAATAAGAAGTTCGGAAGATTCACCGTGAATATCCAGCGCGACGGAGACCTGATGTATAGCCCCGGCGTGCTGTGGACGTCGGCGCATCACCGCATCCCCATGCTTTCGGTCATGCACAATAACCGCGCTTACCATCAGGAAGTGATGCACCTGCAGCGCATGGCCGACCGGCACCAGCGCGGAATCACGCGCGCCAGCATCGGTACGACCATCGGAGATCCCAACATCGATTACGCCAAGGTCGCGCAGGGTCTCGGTCTTTATGCGGAAGGCCCGATCAGCAATCCCGCTGAGCTGGGCCCCGCGCTGCGGCGAGCTGTGGATGTGGTCAAGAAAGGCGAGCCGGCGCTCATCGACGTGGTTACCGAGCCGCGCTGAGACCCGGCCGCGCCGAGACCCGCCGCGCTGGGAAAAGAGTCGAGGAGACTTATGATCGCACGACCCGCATGGCTGTTTCTGATCGCCGCTGTCGCGCTGAC
>Ga0206991_10025_pt2 | contig 30384 bp, 27 predicted proteins | sample Alteio_BWMinCont_9_FD_153286 | JGI IMG/M metagenome (GOLD analysis project Ga0206991, IMG submission 153286) | Enriched cells from forest soil in Barre Woods Harvard Forest LTER site, Petersham, Massachusetts, United States -... | ecosystem: Environmental > Terrestrial > Soil > Temperate forest >...
GCTTCCTCCGTCACTGTGACCGTCTGCGTTTGGGAACCGGGGCTGAGGGTCTTGGCGCGACGAATAGCTTTCCGGACGCTATAGCCGCCATGAATTTGGCAAAAGTGGCGGTAAGCCCGCTCAGCCTGGCTTTGGCAGGATGCACCAATGGGGCGAGCATCAGTTGCAACGCGGCCGGCGGAATCTTCGGGAACTCCTCCGGGTCAGCCCAGGAAGTGGTGGCGTTTCCAATCTCGGGCTACTCCAACAACGTAATTTCGAAGATCGACTATGCCCTTAACGAAAAGAATGCGATTCATGGCGAATACGCCCTGGGTGGCGGGAATCCCGTGGGGGGCACCGGGGCGGTGCAACCATACTGGAGAGGCGATTTGCATATGCGGACGCAAATCGTCAGGGCTACGTGGATTTGGACTCCCAACTCCAATTGGGTAAACGAAGCCCGGTTCGGGTATGACCGGATTATTCAGGCCGCCCAGGCTGGAGATTGCTTCCAGCAACAATTCAACGCTCCCGACTACGCGAGCCTGGGATTTGTAACCGGCGTTCCTTTGTGCGGCTTCGGCGCTCTCAGCCTGGGCAGCCCGTTTACTAATTTAGGCTCCAACCTTGGGGCCTCTTCCCTGGCAAATTATTTCACGGGAGAAGATGCGGTCACTCACACATTTGGGAAGCACGTACTTAAATTTGGCGCGGGGATTCGTTCAACCGATTGGACCGGCGGCTCCTTCGTTGCGGAGCGCGGCACGTTGGCATTCAAGGCCACCGCGACTCTCACGGCGCTCCAGGCTTTTCTGGCGGGGATACCAAGTTCGACTGCAAACGCCAGTTCTCTCCTTGTTGGGACACCCACTGAAGATGATACGTGGAAGAGCTACTGGGGTTTCTTTCAGGATGACTGGCGCATCGCTCCAAGAGTCACTTTGAATCTTGGGCTGCGATACGACTATCAGGCGCCCATGAGAGAGAGCCACAATAATATGGGCGGCTTTGACCCAACTGCTACAACCGGGCTTTTCCAGCAGTCGAGCTCGCGTTCCCTTTGGACTCCATCGAAAAAGGACTTCGCGCCTCGCATCGGCATTGCGTGGGACATTACGGGCAAAGGAACAACCGTAATTCGGGCTGGCGGAGGGGTTTTCTACAATCCATTTATAAGCCAGATGGTCTCCACCCAGGCAACAACCTGGGCCACGCCCACGGGTGCGACACTTTTCCTGGCAAACGGCACCACGATTTCGGGACCAGGCACTCTGCAAAACGGCACGATTTCCGTGTCGCCCTCTCTGATTCAGGCCAACTGGGCCCCGAACAATCCGATTTTTGGCACTTTGCCCACTAATGCGGCCCTCTCTTGCGGCAATGGCCTCGGCTCGGTGAACCCATTGCTACCTACAAATGCGGTCACCAACCCCGCAAACCCGGCGCCCTGCACTCTTTCTGTAGTCGATCAAGGCCTCAAGATGGAGATCGTGGGCGAATGGAGTCTCGGCATTCAGCATGCGATTACGAACAGCCTTACCCTCGACATCAGTTACGTGGGCAATCACGGCAGCTGGGGAACGGGCGCGCGCGACGTCAACCAGCCGACGCCCGGCGTGACCGCCAACGAACAACTAAGACGCCCTTACTACAGCCAGTTCCCATACCTGGGCCAAATTTCGACGGAGTTTAGCAACGACTTTTCCAATTACAACGCACTGCAGGCCAGTGTGACAAAACGCCTCTACCACGGCCTGTCTCTTACCTCAGGCTACACCTGGGGGCATGCGCTCGACGTGCATTCGCTGGATGGCGCCGCAACCCCCAAGGGCTCCATGGATAGCACTCATCCCTTCCTGGACTATGGGGCCAGCGATTACGACTATCGTCAGCGATTCACGATCACAGGAACGTATTTGATTCCCGGGAAAAAATCCCCGGCGCAGATTCTGGAAGGGTGGCAACTGAACTCAGCCCTGAATATCCTCACCGGGGCGCCGATGGAGGCCTACGACACCACCAGCGATTTCAGCGGGACCGCGGAGGCGGAGGACCGCTGGAATCTAATCGGGAATCCTCGTGACTTTACGATCGGCGTACCGGGCGCAATTCCCTGTTTTGGTCTTGCTGGCAGTAGCTTTGCTAAATCAGGTTCGTGCATAACCGTTGCTTCGATGCCGCCGGCCTGTGTAGCCGCCGCCAGTGGGCTGCCCACGAATCCAAATGTGCCCGACACCGGTGCGAGTTCCAACGCGACTGGGGTGGAGGCACTCAACAGCACTGGCTGCTACATGCAGGGCGGTTCCGTGATCGTCCCGCCGGCACAGGGGACCTACGGCAATATGGCCCGAAACGCTCTTCGGGGACAAAAGTTGCGCGTCTGGGACATATCCCTGGCCAAGAATTGGAAAATCAGGGAGTGGCTCAGCGCTCAATTCCGGGTGGAGTGCTTCAATGTGATTAATGCGGTCAACTACGCGATTCCCGCGCCGGGCACGGGCACGAACCCGGCGTCGCCATCGTCCTTCGGCATATCGCCGGGGACACCGGATGTTGTGAATGGCGCCCCGGTGTTCGGGACGGGAGGGCCTCGCAAAATTCAATTAGGGGCGAAGTTTATTTTCTAACGCATTCGCGGACAACGACCGTAACGACACCGGATTGGGAGAAAAAGGAGAGTCTTGTGCTGGCGTGCTACTGGCCTGGTGAAGAAAACAAGCCACGCACCGCTCCGACGAGCGTTACTTCAATCTGAGGCAAGCGGAATATTGGCAGGCGCGCTCGCGGCGGCATGGGAAGAACGCTTGGGCGGAAGCCCCGCCTGGCGGATTTTGTACAGCAATGCGCGGTAGCTAATTCGCAGATCGCTCGCGGCTCTTTTGCGGTTCCAGCGATTCGCTTCCAAGGCGCTGAGGATGATCTTGCGCTCGAGTTCCTGCACGGCCTGGCGAGTCACCTTCTTGAGGTGAATCGGGCCGTTCATGGGCATTTCGGACGTCACGGGGATGCGTTCCCAATTCGCCAATTCAGCCCCGATCGCTTCCTCCGACCCCAGAATCACATAACGCTCCATGAGGTTTTCAAGTTCACGAATATTCCCGGGCCAACTGTGTTTTTCGAAGAGCTTCAGCAGTGCGGGCGAGATCGGACGCACCGAGCTCTTGTGCCTCTTGCGATGCTGCTCGTAAAAATGCGCGGCGAGTTGCGGGACATCCTGCATTCGCGCGCGGAGCGCGGGCAGTTCCACGGTAGCCACGTTAATCCGATAGTAAAGGTCCACGCGAAAACGACCCGCGGCGATTTCGCGTTCCAGAGGCCGATTGGTGGCACAGATTACGCGGATCTGCACGGCGATATCTTCGCGGGCTCCGATCCGCGAGAATTGCGCATCCTGCAGAAGCTGGAGCAGCTTCGCCTGGAGTCCCAGGTCAATCTCATCAATGCCGTCCAGAAAAAGAGTGCCCGTATTCGCCATCTCGACGCGCCCGGGCTTGGTGACATATGCGCCGGTAAAGGCGCCTTTTTCGTAGCCGAAGAGTTCACTTTCCAGCAGCGTGCCGGGGATAGCGGCGCAGTTGACGCTGACGAACGGACCCGCCGCGACGCTCGATCGCGAGTGAATGTAGCGCGCCATCACCCCTTTGCCGGTGCCGCTTTCGCCCTGAATCAGGAGCGGTACAGGCGTGGCGGCAAACTTCTGGAGCTTCTGATGGCATGCCTGCATGGTGGCCGAACGGCCGAAAATCACTTCCTCTGGCGGAAAATCTTCGCTACGAACGGTGAGCGAAACTTTTTGTGTACCAGCCAAGGCCACCTGTCAACTCCCCCGAGGAGAGAATAGTTCAACTTCTCCTGGTGCCTATGGAGCACACGGAACACCAAACGATTCGTGCGTCACCGCGAGTAGGTGGAGCGGAACCCTACCGCGAGAGGTTTATCCGGTGTCGTAAGCCGCTTATTATCAGCAGGGTGTAAATTCCGTACCATGTCCCCAGCAGGGCTTTGGATTGGGCGCAGTTATAGGGGAAAACCTTTGCCTATAACAGGAATGCCGATTCCAAGCGTTTTTGGCCGCCGCCGTGTGCCGCGGCCCGGGTCGTGCATCAAAAACAGCAGTGGCATAGACGTTTGCACCGCTCGGTGGCACCATCGTGCGGGAGACGGCTCTGCACTCTCCGGGTGGCGCCGGATCTTCTTTGCCCGCCAGCGAAGGTCAATTTCAGGGAGGTTTTGATGCACTATCTGGTTACCGGCGGTGCCGGTTTTATCGGTTCGAATACAGTCGACGAGTTGGTGCGCCGGGGTAACTCGGTCACTGTGCTCGATGATCTTTCCGCCGGCAAAGAAGCGAACCTGGCCAAAGTCCGCGAACAGATCACTTTTATTCGTGGAACGATCACGGACCGAGAAACGGTCGAAAAGGCCTGCCGCGGCGTCGATTACGTGCTTCACCTTGCGGCCCGCACTTCAGTGCCGCGCTCCGTGAAGCAGCCTGTGGAATCAAATCAGATCAATGTAGACGGCACATTGAATGTCTTAGTAGCCGCACGAGACGCGGGTGTGCGCCGCGTGGTTTTTGCCGGGTCTTCGTCCGTATACGGCGACACGCCCACTTTGCCAAAGCACGAGGACATGCCGGCTAACCCCATTTCTCCCTATGGTGTTACGAAGCTGGTTGGCGAGCTGTATGGCCGCGTTTTCCACCGTACCTATGGCTTGGATTTCGTGGCTGTCCGGTATTTCAACGTGTTTGGGCCACGCCAGGATCCCGGATCACAGTATTCAGGGGTGCTCTCGCTCTTCATAACGGCGATGCGCGATGGCGGCCAGCCTTGCGTATTCGGCGACGGAGAGCAGTCACGCGACTTTACATTTGTTCAAAACGTGGTCACCGCGAATGTGCTGGCCTGCGAAACTCCGGGAATCGGCGGACGCTCATTTAACCTTGGAACGGGAGGACGCTACACGCTCAATCACACCTTGCGGCTCCTGGAACAATTCGCCGGGAGGCCCGCCAACGCGAAGTATGGTCCTCCGCGCGAAGGCGATATCCGCGATTCGCAGGCGGACATCTCGCAGGCGGCGCAAGCATTTGGATACAAGCCCCAGGTAAATTTCGAGGAAGGGTTACGCAAGACCTGGGACTGGTATTGCGCTCAGAACGGTGGTCCGGCACGGGATCGCCAGCCATAAAGCCGCGCCAGCCGCAAAGGCCGCCGGAGGGCGTAGAGCAACTCGAGATGACGCGGGTGCCGGCCGCGATCGGATTCAGTAGGCATCGTCGCCAGCCGGAACGCGTAGGGGATTCCGGTAGCCAGAGAACCTCGCATGTGCACTCGAAATGCGAAGCGACTGAAAACTCCAAGCTGCACTCCCCGGGCAAAAAATCGCTGACTGATCCCCTTGATCAAGCGCCGCGCAACTCGGTCGTCCTTCAAGCACAGCGCGATCTCATCCGGCAGCGGCGCGCACTGCAAGTGCGCAGCAAGTCCCACCCCCAGTAAAGCCATGCGTTGAATTCCCCAGTTGCGCGCTCGATCCAACGTCCGCGACCAATTGAGTGCCCGCGCTTCGCTCAAGGCGGCGATGTCCGCGATCCATCCGAGACGCTCCCATAGATGCTTGGAGCCGTGCACGCTCAGAAGTAGGAGTGTATCTTCGAGTGAAAACGTCAGCACTTGCCGGCCGGCAACCTCCACGGGCTCGCGGCGCTCGCATAGCCCCTCTAAATCGAGGATCTTAGGAAAGTATCGCAGCGTGGCCTCGGTGTGGAGTTCGACGATCGTTTCAGTCCCCCTCTGATAGGCATATTGACCGGGAATCCGGCGGGAGATCTCCGGCGCTTGCAGGCCGGATATCACCGAGCGAAAGCCGAGCGCAATGAGCGCGCGGTGCGCTGACACGATCTGGCGTTGAGGGAGCAGGATATCCAAATCCGAAAATTCGCGGAGCGCGATGTCTCCATACGCTTGCGCCGCGAGCACCGGGCCTTTGTAGGGGGTGGCGCAGACGCCATGGTCTTCAAGCGCGGCCAGAACGCGAAAAAGTTCGGCGGTGAGGGCCAAACTCCGATAGGAATTGCCAAGGAGCTGTAGGCTGAGCCGCTGAGTGCGTGTGGAAGATAGCGCCCTTCCGGCGCAGGCTTCCACATTCTTGCAGACCAGGGGTGCAAGGTTGTGTTCTGCAGCAGCAGCGATAAGCGCGTCCCAGTCGGAGATGCCGCCGGCGATAGAGAGAATGCGTTTTGAGCTATCGCCGTCAAGCCGCGGGCGCATGCAGAGTAGCAGCAGGTCCAGGGTGGGATTTTGCGCGGCGGCTTGCTGCGTTGGCGGCCTCATGTGAGCGGAGAGCCTCAGACCCCTACTTCAGGTGAAAGCCCGTATCCGTCCATTGACAGATTGTGTCGATGTCACCCTGCGATAGCCTCGCTGCCGGATGGAGCAGAACGTAAGAGGTTAAAGGCATGGCATGGGTCTGCACTTGGCGGCAGATCGAATGAAACCTCTGCAGAGTAAACTCGGTCGGATCTTTGGTGTCTTTGGCGTTATAGGACAGCCATTCCGAGAAGTTCGCGTGGCGGCGTCCTCCGTTGACGTGATCCACCAGGAACCAGGATATTGGTGCCACCTTGCTATACCAGGGCCACTCCGTTAAATCAGAGTGGCAGTCATAACAGGCCCTGCGCAATATGGTCTCGACCACTGGCGGCACCGGGACGGTGGCTTCGAGGGCGCGCGAGGGCTCAGCGACGGGATTGGTACGTGCGGGCCGAATCAACTGAATGCCAAGGAGCAAAACGACAAATCCAACCAATGCGCCTCTTATGAACCCAGACAACGAGCGTGACTCCCAAAGGAAGATGCGACGCAACTCGATTCAACTATGCATTCATTTCGCGGGGTCTCAAGGCCAGCGCGAGGATTGCGCCAACCACACAAAGCAGCGACATTTGAATCGCTCCTGCGAAAAGCCAGCCGCCATGGCTGGCCAAGGCGCGGATCAAATAGCCACCGAAGGCGGCGCCGCCATAAAGGCTGGTGACGAACATTCCCGACCCCTTGCTGGCCAGGTTGCTCCGCAGTGCCTTGACGTGATATGCCGCGAGGCTCACGTAGAGCACCGCGCTGCCTACAACGCCGTAGATGCAGGTCAGAATTTCCCGCGTTAGGACCGAGGCACCCTCCTGAAAGAACAGATACCCAAGAATAGCGATACACACATAGGCAACGCTCAAGACGAGCTTGGGAGAAAAACGATCTCCCAGCCAGCCGCCCGCGATCGAGGCGAGAGCGCCGATGGCGAAGAAGCCCACCACAACGCCCGAGCGCGTCGGCGTGTAATGCAGATTTTCCTGAAGAAAAGATGCGTAACCGCCGAGGAAGCCGTACATGCTGAGCCCGTGAATCACGCTGAGAATGGTGAGGATCACGCTGTTTCTGTTCAAAAGGCTCAGGGAACCGCCGTCGGCTGCTGCACGGGATTGCGCAGCGCGGCGCGTCTCGCTGAACCAGGAGCGCACAGTGGCCAGGATGATCGCAATCATTACAAAGCCGAATAGCCCGAAGGCAATCATGGGAGCGCGCCAGGTGCCATATTTCATCAACAGTACGCCCGCTAAGGACGAGCCGACGAACCCGCCGATGCCATAGCAAAAGTTAACCGATCCGATGGCGGCTGCCTGGTGACCCGCGAAATAGCTCGCCGCCAGCGCAAACATGGAGGTCGCCAGCATGGCCATGCCGATGCCTTGCCCCGCCAGGCAGAAAAGCATGCCCCAGAATCCGTGAGAAACCGTGGTCAGAGCCGTCGCTCCCGAAAAAATCGCAATGCCGATCAGCATCACCGCTTTGCGAGGATAACGGGACAGGATGTACCCGGTGGTCAAACCGCCGACGCCCAGTCCCAGCGTAAATATGGTCGTGAGCAGCCCGGTGATGGCTGGAGAGAAGCTGAATTCCCGCCGCACGTAAGGGGCAATTACCGGAAACAGATAGCGGTCGGCTGCCATCAGCACGTACGAGAGGAGCAAGATGCAATACATCGTGATGGCCACGGTGCGTGCGCCCGCCTGCTCGCGAGGCGTCGTGGTTACACCAACCGCCGATACCTGTGTGTTATCCATGGTTGAAGTCCTTCAATTGGGCGGGAGTATACGCCAGAATGCGGCCTTTTGGGAACGCCACACGAAATGTTCGCAGGATGAAAGAGGGCGAGCGGCGGCTAATTCTTGTGGAAAGCGTCGGTGTGGGCTGAGAGCTGCTCGGGAGGCGTAAATTCCACGCCCCAGAATCGCGGAGCAGGCGTGAGGAATTCGATGCCCACGCGGCGGCCTTTGTCGGAATCCTCTCCGAGATAGACGACGCGGCATTCCTGCTCGTCCTGAGTAGACGGATTCGCGAGGACCAGCATGGATCCCATCTCCAGATCCTGGTCGAGATAGAGCAGACCGCCGTGCGCGCTGATCATGATGGTTTCGCTGGCCTTGCGGAAGCGGCGGCCGCGCTGATTCTTGCCGACGAGAACCACACGAATGCGCATGAACACGCGAGAACTGCGCCGTTCGGTTTCGTATAGGCTCGGGGACATAGCGTATACATGGTCAGGTATAGGCTGACTTGCGGTCAATCTTGCGCTAGATTCGTTTGTCTTTCAGGGTAACTGGCCACAAGTACAAAGCGCGGCGGGCGTCTTTGTTGCAGGGGCCCTGGCTTGGCCCCTAGAATTGGGCGTCGTCTCAGGAGGGTAGATGGACCTGAATGAGTACATCGAACGGAAGCGCAACGAACATCTCACGGACCTGTACGAATTTCTGCGCATACCCAGCATCAGTGCGCAGGCTCAGCACAAGCCTGACATTGAGCAGGGCGCGCGCTGGGTGGCCGACCGGTTGCGACGGGTGGGCCTGGACCCGGTCGAGATCGTGCCCACAAAAATGCACCCGCTCGTCTATGGCGAATCCCAGCAGGCGCCAGGCAAGCCTACCGTGCTCTTCTACGGGCACTACGACGTTCAGCCGCCTGAGCCGCTGGAGTTGTGGACCTCGCCCGCATTTGAGCCGACCGTCCGCGGCGGCAATCTCTACGGTCGAGGCACGGCAGACGATAAGGGCCAGGTGCACATCCACATCCGTGCGCTGGATGCTTTGCGGCAGACGACGGGAAAGCTTCCCGTCAATGTGAAGGTGCTGGTCGAGGGGGAGGAAGAAGTCGGCAGTGAGAGCCTCTGGGATTACGTGAATCACAACAAGGCAAAACTCAAAGCCGATGCGCTGATCGTCTCCGACACGGCCATGCTGGCCCCCGGCGTACCCTCGATTACCTACGGTCTCAGGGGGCTCAACTACTATCAGGTGGATCTCACCGGGCCAGCGCAGGACTTGCATTCGGGAGTGTTTGGTGGAGCGGTGCCCAATCCGCTGACCATCCTGAGCGAGCTTTTTGCCAAGCTTCACGACAAGAGCTTCCGCGTCGCGATACCCGGCTTCTACGATGACGTCGCCACGGTTCCCAGCGCCGAGCGCAAAGCGCTCAATCGGCTGCCTTTCAAGGAGAAAGTCTTCCGCAAGACGGTGGGCGCGCCGGCGCTCTGTGGTGAAAAGGGCTATACGGTAGTGGAACAGCTCTGGTGCAGGCCCACGTTCGAACTCAACGGGATATGGGGAGGTTATATCGGCGAGGGCGCAAAGACGGTGATACCGTCCAAAGCGCACGCGAAGTTTTCGACGCGGCTCGTGCCGAACCAGGATCCGGCGAAAATCGGGCGCCTCGTGGAACGTCACATCCGCAAGCTGCTTCCCAAGCAGGTAACGTGCAATTTTCAGGTCTTGAGTTCCGGCAAGCCGTGGGTTGCGCCTTACACGCATCCTTTTTTTGAAGTAGCCCACCGGGCGCTGGAAACGGGATTCGGCAAACGCGCGGTTTTCATCCGGGAAGGCGGATCGATCCCGTTTGTGACCCAAATGTACGACACCTTTAAAGTGCCCTGCGTGCTGCTGGGGTTTGGGTTGCCCGATGAGAACGCGCACGCCCCTGACGAGCACATTCTGCTCGAGAACTATTTTGGAGGCATCAAGGCAGTTGCCAATTTTTATCAGGGCCTGGGCGAACTGTAGCGGAATTCCAGTGAAGAACGTGACGCCGATCGCGGGATTCAGGGGCAGCGAGCCCCGCCCAATGTGCCAGAATGGTCCGTAATCTATAAGAGAGCAAGAGGGACTGCTGCCGCGGCGCATCACGAAACCGCATTTTTATGCGGCTTTTTTCATTTTCTCTTGCCTTGCGAAGAGACTCTATTTATAGTGTCGCGCGTGCGCGGCCCTGGTTCGGGCCTCCACGAAGGCTCGAATCATTGATCTCTACAGGAGGGGAACATCTCGATGGCAAAGGTGATGAGCAAGTCCAAAATTGTGGGCCATCTGGCAGACAAACTGGAAACGCCCAGGAAAACAGTAACTTCATTTTTTGACGAGCTCTTCAAGCTGGCGGTCAAGGAGTGCAAGGGCGGTGCGGGTAAATTTGTGATTCCAAACCTGGGGCGCGCGGTGAAGGCTCATCGCAAGGCTCGCATGGGGCGCAACCCGCAGACCGGAGAAGCGATCAAGATCAAGGCAAAGACGGTCGTTCGTTTGCGGCCGGCGAAAGCGTTCAAAGACGCCATCCTGGGCTGATATTTCGAACTGAAGTCGGAGAACTCGTTTCAGAGACGTCACGGCCGGGGCGATCCGTCCCCGGCCGCCCGCGCAGGAAGTCCGCTAATCCACCCCATCTAGTGTCATAATGGGCGAGAAGGCCCTATGCCTACCACTCCTGTGCCCTCTGGGCTATCGGCAGACTTATATGAGTTGACCATGGCTGCGGGTTACCTCGAAACGCAGTTCGAGGCCCGCGCCACCTTTGAACTTTTTGTCCGCAGCCTCCCTCCCAAGCGGAATTTCCTGGTTGCCGCTGGCTTGGAGCAGGCGTTGGAGTTCCTTGAAACCGTTCGCTTCAGTCCTGAAGACATCACCTATCTCCGGCACCATCCGGCCTTCGCGCGCATCAGCGGTAAGTTTTTCGATTACCTGGAGGCCTTTCGTTTCTCCGGCGACGTTTGGGCGTTACCGGAAGGGACAGTCTGCTTCCCAGGCGAGCCCCTGCTTCGCATTACCGCACCCATCGCCGAAGCGCAGATTCTAGAGACCGCGTTGCTTGCCACGGTAAGTTTCCAGACCATGATTGCCTCCAAGGCTGCTCGCGTGGCCCATGCGGCGGGCGGGCGGCCCGTAGTCGAGTTCGGCACGCGGCGAGCCCATGGCCTGGAGTCCGGTGTGCTGGCCGCGCGCGCCGCTTATATCGGGGGCTGCCTGGGAACTTCCAACGTCCGCGCCGGGCAATTATTCGACATCCCCACCTATGGTACGCAGGCACATTCCTGGATCATGGCCCACGACACCGAGGAAGAAGCCTTCGCCCAATTCATGGATATTTTCCCGCGGCATTCGGTGCTGCTCCTGGACACTTACGATGTACGGGCGGCGCTCGAAAAAGTGATTGCCGCGAGGCGCAAACCGCGCGGAGTGCGTCTGGATAGCGGCGACGTGGTTGCGGATAGCGTCTGGGCGCGGCAACGGCTGGATGAAGCGGGATGGGGCGACGTGGAGATTTTTATCTCCGGCGAGCTCGACGAGGTGCGAATTTCATCTTTGCTGGAATCCGGCGCCCGAGTGGATACTTTCGGCGTAGGCACTTCGCTCTCCACATCCTCGGATGCGCCGTCTCTCAGCGTACTTTACAAGCTCGTCGAAGTGGAGCGAGGCGGCGAAGTGCGCGAAGCGGCAAAATTCAGTGCCGCCAAGGTAACTTATCCCGGCTGCAAGCAGGTCTACCGCGAAATCGATTCTCGCGGGATGTATGCAGGCGATGTAATTGCCCTGCAGGAGGAGGGCATGTCCAGCGAGCCTTTGCTCGTACCGGCCATGCGCGCAGGTAAGCGGGTTGGCCCTCGCCTTCGGCTGGTGGAGTTGCAGAAGCTTTGCCAGTCGCAGCTCGAACGTTTACCTTCCGATCTTCGCGCCCTTGATACCCCTGTTAAGCCTTACCCAGTGCGGCATAGCGCGCGCCTGGAAGCGCTGCTTGAGGAAGTTCGAAAGCGCGTCGCCCGAACGGTGGCGCGCTCCTAGGAGTGTTGGTGGTCTCCCGCCGGGTTATTTTCTGGGATGTCGACACACAGGTTGATTTCATGCTTCCGGGCGGCAAGCTGTATGTCCCGGAAGCAGAAAAGCTCATTCCTAATTTGGATCGGCTCACCGATCAGGCTCGTAAGGACCGTGTCTTTCTCGTGTCCGATGCGTGTGTGCACGCGCCGCATGACCCTGAATTCCAGCGATTTCCTCCCCATTGCGTGCGCGGCTCCGTCGGCGCGGAAATGATACCCGAGACGATAGCGGAGAGATTTCTGATCCTGCCGAATCGCCGCGAGGCTGCTGTCCCGCCCGACCTGTCGCCCTACCAGCAAGTCATACTGGAAAAGCAAACACTGGACGTTTTCGACAATCCCCTTACGGAAACCGTGATCGAGCGGCTTACGCAATTTACCGATGCCGACGCCGAGTTCATCGTTTTTGGAGTGGTCACCGAATACTGCGTGCGTTGCGTCGCAAAGGGCCTGCTCGAGCGCGGCCGGCGAGTCGCTCTGGTGGAAGATGCCATCAAGACCCTGAAAACCGAAGACGGGACGGGCGCATTGGCGGAAATGAAGTCCCTGGGAGCGAGGATGATCAGCACTCGCGACGCGATTGGTTTGATCGACGCCTCGAAAGCAAAGCGGGCGTGAAACGCTCGTCCGGCTACAAAGTCTTCAGGTAGGAAATCAGCGCGCGAATCTGCTCGGGTTTGAGGGTCTCTTTGAGGCCGGGCATGTCTTTGCCTCCGGCTTCGATCCATCGGGTCACGGTGGCGTCGGTTATCTTTTTTCCGTCAGCAAATGTCTGCCGCTTATACAAACCTTTCAGACCGGGGCCGATTTTCTGCGCCGTTGTCTCCGTGAAATGGCACGAGGCGCAATGCTGGTTGAAGAGATCTTTCCCGTAGGCATCCGACTGAGCCCTGGAAGCAATGGCTGCCGCCAGCGTCATGATCAGCAAGGCGAACGCCAGAAAACAAACGCTGGGTGCAGCGCTGCCATGCTTGACTCCGGCACCACCGTTCGAATCGAGAGATTTGGATGGCGGGGAAGAGCGCATTGATCCTAATCGGCTACGGGAGAATCCGCGGCAGCAACCGGCTTAACGACAATATTGTAAATCCACATGAGGAGCGCGGTCGCGAATCCGATGGCCGAAACAACCCACCACATCTGTTCCGGGCGATGCAGCACCTCGCCAAAATAGTGCACCAGGTAACCGCCGAGTTTTCCCCCTACCAGATAACCGATGGCAATCGGCAGAAAGGAGTAGCCCATATAAGTGCCCTGCTGCCCGGGCGGGGCCAGCCGCGAGACGTATTCGTAATATCGCGCCGATTGCGTGATCTCGCCGAGCGCCAACACAAAAAGCGCGGCGATTACGAAACCCGTGCTGGCGTGCAGCACCAGGATGATCCACGAAAAACTGGAGATCAGAATGCCGAGGGTCATCGCTGTGAACGTCGGTATTTTGCGCGTCAGATAACTCACCACGATTTGAAAAGCGATTACCGTGGCGGGATCGACAGACAGTAAGAGATCAATTTTAGCGTTCGGATCGACGTATCCGCGGAGGAAGAGCGGCAAGGCGATAAACTCCTGCCAGAAAATGATCCAGAAGCCCGAGAAAATCAGCAAAAATGCGACGAACTGAAGGTTCGATAGGACGACCAGCATGTTCCGCAATGCAGCCCAGAGGGTGGGAACCGCTTGTTCGCCCGAGCGTGTGGGCTCTTTGTAAAACAGCAATGTGGCGAAACACATCAAGAGCACGAAAAGCGCGGATACGCGAAAGACGTTCTCGATTCCGAGCGACCTGCGCACCAGATATGCGACAATAGGCCCGAGCGTTCCGCCAATATTGACCAGCGTGTAGTAGATGGAATATCCAATCGACCGCACCGATTCGCTCGAAGCCCGCGCGGTGGTCCCGGCCACGCAAGGTTTCACAATCGAAGGACCGAGGGCCGGCACCATCAGCACGATCAGAACGACCCAGTAGAGCGGGACGGCTTGGCGCAACGGCGCCATCCATCCGGCAGTCAGAGAGCCCATCAGGAAATATCCGACCGCGAGTGTCAGGTAAGCGATCGCCAGCGATCTGCGGAACCCAAAACGGTCTGCCAGGCTGCCGCCCAGGATCGGCAAGAACCAGACGACGAAGCCAAACGCCCCCATGAGCGTCCCGGTTTGTTCGGTCGAAAGGTGGAGGGATTCGTGCAGGAAAATTGCCAGAACGGCGGCTTGCGCGTAGTAGGCCATCCGTTCGAAAAGTTCGGTGAGGTTCGCGACCCAGAAGGCGGGTTCGAAGCCCTGGCGAATTTCGCGAAGCCGGTCGCTTAGGTGCAAGTGCTGTTTCTCCGCGCGGGCGATTTATGCGTGCCGCGCACATCTTATAAGATAAGCTGATCGAAGGGCTCAGAGAAACCCTTCCGAGGGCACTCAGAGAAACCCTTCCGACACATGAATGAAAAGCTGCCATCGATCGTGATCGTGGGGCGTCCGAATGTAGGCAAATCGACGCTCTTCAATCGGCTTACCGGCACCCGTCGATCGATCGTCACCGACGAGCCGGGAATCACTCGCGATCGCATCTATGGAAATGCGGCCTGGAACGGGCGACCCTTTGAAATCGTGGATACCGGTGGCTTGCTGCCCGACGATCGTGCGGCGATGCCGCGCGAGATTTTTAAGCAGGCGCAAACTGCGATCGAGGGTGCGACGAGTCTCGTGTTGGTGGTGGATGGCCGCTCTGGCGTGACTCCGCTCGATTCGGAGCTTGCGCGACGCATGCGGCGAACGGGCAAGCCCTTCGTCGTCGCCGTCAACAAAGTAGACACCATGCGGCAGGAAGACCTGGCCGCTCAATTCTATGAAATCGGCGCGGAGATTTTCCCCCTCTCGGCCGAACACGGCTTAGGCGTAGACGCTCTTCTGGATGCTTTGACCCGTGAATTTCCATCGGTGGCCGAGGGCGAGCAAACTGCATCGGAAAAGACGGAAGTGCAAGTGGCCATTATCGGCCGCCCGAACGTCGGCAAATCAACCTTGCTGAATCAATTGGCTGGCGCGGAACGATCCATCGTCGCCGCGGAGCCGGGAACCACCCGCGATGTCGTGGATACGCTGGTGCTTCGCGAGGGGAAAAGCTATCGCTTCGTGGATACAGCAGGGATACGTCGCAAAGGCAAAACAAATCTGTTCGCCGAGAAATTGGGCGTAATCATGGCCCGCAAGCATCTGGAGCGCGCGGACGTGGCTCTCCTGGTTGCGGACGCCTCTGCAGGAATCAGCGCCGGCGATGCCACGATTGCCGGATATGCCGAGCAGTCGGGCCGCTCGGTGATCGTAGTGATGAATAAATGGGACTTGGCCATTCAGAAGGCCCGGCAGGCCGCCACGGACGCGCTAAAGGATCGCCGCGAATCCGCGGAAAAGAGCCGAGGCCGAAGCGGGCCGAAGAGGCAGATCACCACGGACCCGGCGCGATTGGCCGCCGAATATGAAGTCCTGGTGCGCGAGCGATTCAAGTTTCTGCCCTACGCTCCGATTCTCTTCGTTTCCGCGCTGACGGGCGAACACGTGGATAACCTTTATGATCTGATCGATCGCGTGGCGGAGGCCGGGAGACGCCGTATCTCCACGGGCGAGCTGAATCGCTGGCTGGCGGGCGTGGACCTGGGACGCGGAACTTCGCCTACGGCGCATCGGGTGAAGATCTACTACGTGACGCAGTCGGCGGTGTCGCCGCCAACTTTTATTCTCTTCACCAACCAGCGCAAGCGGCTGCATTTCAGCTTTGAACGCTTCCTCGAAAACCGCATGCGCGCGGAGTTCGATTTCTTCGGCACGCCCATTCGCTTCATTCAGCGCGTGCGAGAGCTCGGGCGCGGAGGGCGACAACGTCCGCCGCAGAAGCGCCGCAGAGCGGATTGACTTGAACGCAAATCGGCAATCGGCATAGGATAGAGTCGAAATGTCTGATAACGGCCACCAGGAAATTTCTGCGGCGAAAAATCTATATCGCATCGGGGAAGTCAGCCGGCTGACGGACACCAAGCCGTTTGTCCTGCGCTACTGGGAGACCGAATTCCCCTCATTGCAGCCCGTAAAGAGTCCCAAGGGGCACCGTCTCTATCGCCGGGAAGATGTAGATACCGTGTTGCTGATCAAGCGCCTTCTCTACGACGAAGGGTTTACGATCGCAGGGGCCCGTCGTCACCTGAGGGGAATCGGTGGTTCCCCGGTGGAACTGGGGCTTGGCCCGGCCGAGCCGCAGCGTACTCTGGCGCCGCCCGCGGCGGATCCGGCCCCAAACATCAGTCGCAAAGTGCTGCTCGACCTGCGAGATTCGTTGCGCGCATTCTTGACGCTGCTGGAAAATGAGTGATAGGCTCAAAAGCCGGCGCCTTCAGGGCCTCTCGTAAAACAGGCGACGGGCAGCTCCCTTTTCACCGGTCGGGACGTAGCGCAGCCTGGTAGCGCGCACGCTTGGGGTGCGTGAGGTCGCTGGTTCAAATCCAGTCGTCCCGACCACTTTCCGTAGGCTGAAAACAAAAACATGATCGGCCCATCCCCAATTTTTCCAGCCCCGCCCGTCTGCGAGCGATGTGCCTGATATTCTGATAACGAACGACGACGGAATTCACGCCGCGGGCCTGCGTGCTCTGGTTGCCGGATTGGCCGGAATGGGCACCATCAGCGTTGTGGCCCCTTCCTCTGAGCGTAGTGCGGCGGCCCAATCGCTCACGGTGCGCCACCCCATATTTTGCGAGCAAATAGCGGAGCGCGAGTGGTCTATCGAGGGCACTCCGGCTGACGCCATGATGGTGGCCCTGCACCGCCTCTTCCCAAAGCCTCCGGATCTGGTGGTCTCAGGAATCAACCGGGGGCCGAACTTGGGCGAGAACGTGTTTTATTCCGGCACCGTGGGCGCCGCTACGGAGGCCGTTATCAACCATGTTCCGGCCATCGCCATCTCCCTGGCTCACCGCGGTGAAGGCTTCGTTTATGACCATGCCGCCCGGTTCGCACGTCACTTGGGCGAGCTTATCTTGCAAAAGGGATTGCCTGCTGGAGTGTTGCTTAATGTGAACGTGCCCCTGGACTGGAAAGGGCAGGTGCGAATCACCCGCCAGTCTGCGAAAGTGACCCGGACGGTACTGCAGGAGGGTGCGGACCCTCGGGGGCGAACCTATTATTGGCTTAACGAAGAGCGGCTAACCGGCCTGCTCGATCCCCAAAGCGACTATGCCTGCGTCTTTGACGGCCATATATCGGTCACCCCCATCGAGTTGGAGCGTACCCACGAGCCGTCGCTGAACCATCTCTCCCATTGGGCCGACCTTCTGAAAGCCAAGCCTTAAGGGTTAGAAGACATCCACCGCCCTATCGGCCTGCAGGAAAAGAAGAATAAATAGTTTAAATTTAGAGACTTACAGTATATCTATTAATATAATCTATTGATAACAAACATCTTACTCAACGCCTGCCGAGCCGGTGGCGAGCCCAGGTCTTCGCGTCAGCAACACAAGATTCGCATTACGTAATTGTAAATAAAAGGCTTAGTAATAAAAGCGATCGCTTCCTTCCTAGTACCCGGGTACCCAAAAAATTAGGGCTTTCCGGCCATAGCCCGATCTCCCGTAAGAGGGCAAACTTGTTCCCATGAAACGCTCTGAAATACAGCCGAAGCGGATCGTCACGGACGGTTTGCCGAGAGTTGGCTTCCCTGCAGACGAACACGGTTATGGCGACTCTGACCGGAGTGTTAGCCGGACTTCTATTCGGCTGTCTATGCCAAGCCCATTTGCAGCGCAGTCATACTCGAATTCGCTGCGCGCAGCTAGGGTAACCTCCCATTTATTCGTAGGCATTTACACCTAGAAAAGTCCCGTAATCCAAAGATTATAAGAAACTTGGAACAGAAAAAGCTGTCCGCTTTTGAATCGCGAGAATCGAAAGACTATACGAGAGGAGTCGGGGAAGCGCACTTCTGAAGCTGCTAGCAGAACTAAGAGATTTGGAGGATAAGCATGCAGACCAAGCTACGAATTACGATGTCAATGCTCGCAGCCACCCTGCTGACTGCTTCCATGATTTCTGCGGCGTCTCGGTCGAAAGAAATGGCAGCCGCGGCACTTGCTAAGCCGCGCTTTGTGGGAATCGCTTCCTGGTATGGGGCGCAACACCAGGGCCGCAAGATGGCCAATGGCAAAAGGTTTGACCGTCGTAAACTGACGGCAGCCTCGTGGTATCTGCCTATGGGCACCACGATTCGCGTGGTTAACCTCGAAAACGGCAAATCCGTCACCGTGACGATCACGGATCGCGGTCCCAATTTCCGCCTGCATCGCCTGATCGACCTCTCCGAGGCGGCGGCCAGGCAGTTGGACTACATCCAAAAGGGCGTCACCCCGGTATATGTATCCCCAATTGTCTCTTATCAGCCGGAACATGCGGAGGTTCGATCTGTTATCGCCGAGCCGACGAGCGCCGATCTCGTAGCCGTATTTACCCTCCCGCAGATTCTTCCGCCGACGGTCCCGTAAGCCGCAATCTCCTCCGCTCGCCTGTCTCGCTGGGAGTTGAAAAGGATGAGTACGGCGGGCGGCTTGCTGTCGCCGAGTTACCGGTTACCACAGAGATCAGCCTGCGCACTGACCTTCAGCCGGAATAGCCAGCGTGGCGCACATTTAAAAAAAGTGCCAGCAGTCCCGACATGACCATGCAGACCAGTAGAAAAAGCAGGCCCGGCGTGAACGAGTTTGTCAGCGTTCGCAGATAACCGATCAGGAAGGGTCCCGCAAATCCTCCCAGGTTGGCGACGGAATTAATTAAGCCTATTGAAGCGGCGGCCGCCGACTCGCTGAGGATCGCCGTGGGTAGCGCCCAAAAGCTGGGCATGAAGGCGGTGGTGCACGCGCCGACCACAATCATGGACAGAAAGGCCACAGGCAGGTTCGTACTGAAGTGAATCGCTACAGCCAGGCATGCCGCGCCCAAGAACAGGGGAAAAGCAGTATGCCAGCGCCGCTCGGCCGTGCGATCCGAGTGCCATCCATTCCAGATCATGGCGGCCAGACCGGCTACATAAGGTAACGCGGAGAGAAGCGTAACCGCCATATTCGGCAAGTTTGTAGCGCGCTTCACAATCGTTGGGAACCAGATTACGAAGCCGTAGATTCCGATGATGGCAAAGAAATAGACCAGCGTGAGCAGGATCACTTCTCGGCTGCGCATGGCCTGCCGCACAGTCCACGTGCGAGCGCTGGATTTCGCCGCTTTCTCAAGTTGCAACTCCCCATCGATCCAGGCTCTCTCATCCGCGGAGAGCCACCGGGCTTGCAGCGGCCAGTCCGTCAAGTAAATGAGCGTGAGAACGCCGAAGAGTATCGCGGGGAGGCCCTCCGCTACGAATAGCCATCTCCAACTCGCTACGCCTGCCCAGTGCTGGCTCAAAATCCACCCGGCGAGAGGCGCGCCAATGATATTGGACATGGGGATCGCGGCCATAAAAATAGCTCCAGCCTTGGCGCGATCTTCGTAACGGAACCAATGCGTCAGGTAAACGATGATCCCCGGGAAGAAGCCTGCTTCTGCGACACCGAGCAGGAATCGGGCCAGATAGAATTGACGCGGGGTGTGCACCGCCGACATCAGGATGGTCACGAGGCCCCAGGTGACCAGAATGCGCGCGATCCATTTGCGGGCGCTCCAACGCTCCACAATCAGCGCCCCCGGTATCTCAAACAGGAAGTATCCGATCGAGAAAATCCCCGCGCCCAGGCCAAACACGCGGTCGCTGAAGTTTAGGTCCCGAGACATCTCCAGGCCGGCATAACCCACGTTGACGCGATCCAGAAACGCAATCACGTAGAGAACGAAAAGAAAGGGCAGCAGGCGGCGGGCGATGCGTCGCGTTGTGCGCTCTCCGACGTCGGGCAAAACTGCGCTGGCAGACATTTCGATCGTGTGTTTGTAGCATAATTCCGTGGTTTGTGTTGCAGGTTGTGGGGCCACTTTCATAAAGGAACTTTCTAACCCATGACACGAGTCGCGATACTGGATGACTATCAAGGCGTAGCTCTTTCATCCGCCGATTGGAAGAGTCTCGGCCCAGAGGTGACCTTCGAGGCGTTTCACGAAAGCCTTTCGGGAGAAGATGTGTTGGCCGAGCGCCTGGCCGATTTTGAAGTAATCGTGGCCATGCGCGAACGAACCCAGCTGCCCGGTTCGCTGCTCGGGCGTTTGCCGAAGCTGAAGCTGCTGGTGACGACGGGCATGCGTAACGTGGCCATCGACGTAAGGGCCGCTGCCGCTCGGGGAATCGTAGTCAGTGGCACGGACCTGCTCACGCCTCCGACGGCCGAACTGACCTGGGGATTGATCCTCGCGCTCGCGCGCAATATTCCTCGGGAGGCTCAGCAGATGCGCGCCGGAGGCTGGCAGACGACCATAGGAGTGGGTCTCAACGGCAAAGTGCTTGGAGTGGTAGGTCTCGGAAAGCTGGGCAGCGAAGTCGCCAGGGTCGGCAGGGCATTCCAGATGGAAGTGATCGCCTGGAGTCAGAACTTGAGTCCGGAGCACGCCGGCTCTCTGGGTGTGACGCGCGTCGGAAAAGATGAGTTATTTCGGCGTGCAGATTTCGTAACCATCCATCTGGTGCTGAGCAAGCGCACGAGGGGGCTGGTCGCAGGACGTGACCTTGCGCTGATGAAGCCGTCGGCTTATTTGATCAATACCTCTCGGGGGCCCATCGTGGAGGAGCGCGCCTTGCTCGATGCCCTGGTCAATCGGAAGCTCGCCGGCGCCGCGGTCGATGTGTACGACCAGGAGCCCCTTCCCGCCGATCATCCGCTGCGCGGGCTCGACAACGTGGTGCTCACGCCTCATCTCGGCTACGTCACGGTCGAAAATTATCGCGAATGTTATGGCCAGGCCGTGGAGGACATCGGCGCGTTCCTCGCAGGTTCTCCGGTGCGGGTGATTTCTGGCGCGGAGCCGGCCGCGCGCGCTTGAGCACAATCAGGCCAACTCAGCCTGATCGAGCAGTTCCCCGGTGTAACTGTAGGTTTCCAAGCCAGCATACGCGCCGCCGAGCGAGTGGCAAACCCGTGCACATCGACCTGCGCCGCGTGCTTCAACCGGGCGCTCTCCTCGGTGATCGCCTGGCTCGCGTTGTAGATGGGCCAATCGAGTGCAACCTCGTCGTTCGGCAGACCGACATAAATTGTTCCCCCTTGCGTCGGGATTACGGTCTCCCACTCGATTCTGGCCTTGCCGTCGGGATCCAGCGTGACCACCGGCTCCGCTTGGATCAGGCATTCCGGAGCGCCCTCCACCGGCGATTTCGAGCCTTCCGCACGTTGTCCCGCCTGACTTGCTGCCTTTGCTTGCGGCGGCGCTTCCTCACTCCAGACGCCCTCGAGGGCGGCGGCAATCGTGGTCGTACTGAGTGCCTTTAGGAGATCTCTGCGATCAATCGCCATGTTTCTCTCCGCGCGATACGTAGAACCCACCGGAATGCCGATGCACTGGATAGAAATTTTGCGTGAACGGCGCCTCTGCCGCGGCTGGTAGAGTAATCCACCGCCATGGGAGCAGCAACACCTAGGACTCTGGCTACCGGCCTGTTTGCGGGTTACGACACGGGGAGCTTTTATGACGAAATGTTCTCCTCCCCGGCGCAGCCTCGCAGTCCCTATGTCAAAGTATTTCAGAGGCTTGCAACCATGGCACCGGAACAATTCGAGGAGCGCCGGAAACTCGCCGACCTTTCCTTCCTGATCCAGGGTATTACCTTCACGGTTTACAGCGACGGCCGTGGTACCGAGCGGCTTTTTCCATTTGACCTGATTCCGCGAATCATTCCGAACTCCGAATGGAGGCGCATCGATCGCGGCCTCACCCAACGCGTCCTGGCGTTGAATCTCTTCTTGCAGGATATTTATGGCAAGCAATGCATTCTGAGGGACCGGAAAATTTCCAGGTCGCTGGTCTACTCCTGTGCTCATTTCCATCGCGAAATGGTCGGCGTGGAAGTTCCTAAGGGAATCTTCACGCACATCTGCGGGATCGACTTGGTCCGCGATTCCAAGACGGGCGAGTTTTTGGTGCTGGAGGATAACGTCCGCACTCCCAGCGGGATCTCCTACGTGCTGGAAAACCGGCTGGTGATGACGCGGATTTTTCCGGAGGTATTTCAGGCTTGCGAGGTGCTGCCGCTAAGCCACTATCCCGCCGAGCTCTGCCGCATCCTTCGGAGTCTTTCCCCGAGAGGCGAGGACGATGCCCAGATCGTTTTGCTCTCGCCCGGTATCTACAATAGCGCTTACTTCGAACACAGCTTTTTGGCTCAGCAAATGGGCATCGAGTTGGTGGAGGGGCGCGATCTGATCGTGGACGGAGGCATTGTCTATACCAAGACCATTCACGGCCTGAAGCGCGTGGATGTGATCTACCGCCGCGTCGATGACGAATTCCTGGATTCGCTGACTTTCCGTCCCGATTCACTTCTTGGAGTGCCAGGATTGATGGGCGCCTACCGGGCCGGCAACGTAGCTTTGGCAAACGCCGTCGGCAATGGCGTGGCGGACGACAAGGCCATCTATGCCTATGTCCCCGAGTTCATTCGCTATTACCTGGGCGAAGAGCCGATCCTACAAACGGTGGACACATACGTTTGCGCCAAAGCTACCGATTTGGCGTACGTCCTCGACCACATGTCGGAACTCGTCGTCAAAGCCGTGGGCGAATCCGGCGGCTACGGAATGTTGATGGGGCCCACCGCCGATCGACATACGATCCAGCAGTTCCGAAATCGCGTCAGCGCGAATCCCCGCAACTACATCGCTCAACCGGTCATTCCGCTCTCCCGTGTCCCTTCCTATGACCCTTCCAGCCGGCGCCTGGCTGGACGCCACGTGGATTTGCGCCCCTACTGCCTCTTCGACGGACAGAAGGTGACCATCGTGCCCGGAGGATTGACGCGCGTTGCGTTGCAGCGGGATTCGCTGGTGGTGAATTCGTCCCAGGGAGGCGGTAGCAAGGACACCTGGATTCTGCGGGGAGAGGGCTGATGCTGTCGCGTATTGCGGAGTCTTTATTCTGGCTGGCGCGCTATATCGAACGCGCCGAGGACACCGCTCGCATTCTCGATGTGAACTACCAGATGCTGCTCGAACAGTCGCAGGATTCCTATCACCTGCGCTGGGAGCCGCTCATCGTGATGGCCGGTGAAGAACAGCTCTTTCGGCGACTCTACTCCGAAGTGAACGCCGAAAACGTCTTCGAGTTTCTGGCCTTTCGCCACGATAACCCCGGCTCCATTGTTCAGTGCATTGCGAAAGCGCGTGAGAATGCGCGCACCATCCGCGACCGCATCTCCCGGGAGATGTGGGAAGACATCAATGGCTTCTATCACATGGTGAGCCGGTTCAGCCCGCGAGACGAACTCGTCGCCGGCCCTCATCGGTTCTGCGACAAAATCAAATTCGGCACGCATCGCTTTCATGGCGTCACCGATGCCACCTCTCCGCACGACGAAGGCTGGCAATTCCTTCGTGTCGGCTGGTCGCTCGAACGCGCGGAGATGACTTCTCGCCTGGTCGACGTCCAATATCAGAATCTTTTGGACGAATTACCAACGGTGGGAGCCCCTGACAATCACCAGTGGATGGCCGTGCTTCGCTCCGTCGGGGCTTTCGAGGCCTACCATCGTCAGTATCACTCCTCCATCGAGCCCGAAAAAGTGGCTGGAATGCTGATTCTGAATTCGCAGCACCCAAGGTCGATACGTTTTAGCACCACCGAAGTACAATCCGGATTGCGCGCTATCAGCGGCACTGGCCAGGGCTCCTATGCCAATGAAGCGGAAAGGCTCGCGGGGAAAGTCGTCGAAAGGCTCAGCTACGACAGGATTGAGGAGATCTTCAAGCAAGGGCTGCACAGCTATCTGCATGAGCTGTCGCAGATGTTCGGATTGATGGGCCGCGACATCGCGCGTAATTACTTCTACTATGCGATGGTCGCATGAATCGATATCGCCTCGTCCATATCACCGAGTTTGCCTATGACGGCCCAGTCTCCGAAAGCTACAACGAGCTACGCCTGCGGCCGATGCACGACGAACGGCAAAGTTGTCTTTCCTTCCGCATTACCACCATGCCCCACGCCAACGGAGCGTCCTTTCGCGACGCTTACGGAAACTCCGTCTATCAGTTTAATGTGATTCCCGAGCACCGCGGGCTCAGGATCGAGGCGGAATCGATCGTGCTGACCCATGAAGTTCCAGAGAACTCCGCCGAAACTCTGAGTTTTGCCGAATTGGACGCGCAGCGGGAGGATCTATATGAGGAATACTTCGAGTTTATCGCGCCGTCAGCATACGTGCCTCATCTGCCGGCGCTGCGCGAGTTCAGCGAGGCTGCCGATGCCACGGCGGGCGGCGTCGTGCGCGCTTTTGTGCAGAAAGTTTCCGATCTGATTCACGAACGATTTCAATACCTGCAGGGAGCCACTCACGTTCACTCATCGATCGCCGATGCGCTCTCCATCGGAGCCGGAGTTTGCCAGGATTTCGCCCATCTGCTTTTGGGTGCGGTGCGCACGCGCGGACTTCCGGCACGGTATGTTTCCGGATATCTGGTGCCGTCGCGCAGCGAGATGCCGGAGAGCAAGCAGGAAGAAGTGATCGGCGGACAGGCGTCTCACGCGTGGGCCGAGGTTCTGATTCCGGGAAGTGGTTGGATCGGATTCGATCCGACCCTCGGAGGTCCCGTTGGGCTCCGGCACGTTCGCCTGGCCTACGGAAGAGATTACGGCGACGTTGCGCCCGTGCGCGGCGTCTACAAGGGCCACGCCGGACAGAGTCTTTCCGTCGACGTTCGGGTGCGCCCGGACCTCGATGGCGAAGGCCGCGAGCAGCTCGCCAGGACGGCTGCCGCGCCCGCCGCGCCTTCGATCGTTGAACGCCCGCAGCAACCCCAGCAGTAGTGGGGATCTGGCCGAAGCAATCTCATCAATCCATTCGGAGAGAATAGTCGGGGCGGCGGAGACCTGAACTCCCGCCCCTTCAGTGATAACGGCGCGCGGGGACGACCCGGATTCGTGGATGAAGATTGTCGCTACGAGCTAGGGCGCCAGGCCTTCGGCGATAAACACCCGGCTCTTCGCCGAGCTATGCCGGATCGGCTTGATGGCTTCGTAGGCTGATGAATTCTCCCATGCTTTCGCTTTCTCCACGCTGTCGAAAGCGATCACTACGAAGCGGCCCTTGGGCGCTTCGCCCTCGACGGCCTCGATCTTGCCGCCGCGAACGATATAATGCGCGTTGAAAGGCGCCAGCGTTCCGGGCACCTTGTCCGCGTATTTCTGAAAGGTAGCGGGGTCTGTAACGTCGACTTCCGCGATGACGTAGCCGGGGTTCACCTTGGCTTGCTGCGCATGAATCGTCTTGGCGCCAATGATGCCCATGACCGCGCCGGCCAGCACTGCCAATGTCAGTTTGTAACTCAACTTCATGGGTTCATTCCTCCTCTGTTTTTGTGCAACCAAGACTTCGCAAAGTATGGTCGGGGCGAGAGGATTTGAACCTCCGACCCCCTGGTCCCGAACCAGGTGCGCTACCAGGCTGCGCTACGCCCCGACCGGACTCCCCCGGGCAACCCCTTATCCCGAGCGGGATGTCAGATTAGCACAGGGAAGCGCCTTTGCAGTGAAGCGACATTTTCGAATCTCGCCCGTCTAATAGATCGGGTACGCAACCAAAATTGCGCAACCCCAAGTCGTGGAAGTGCGTTATATAATAGGAGAAGGAAGGTTACGGCCCCTCCCTCCGCAATGCCGAGGCGGCTGTGCAAGACAATATGTTTCTTTGCGGTGGAAGTTGGCATCTAAGGTTTAGGGTTGCTTGTGCTCCGTGCCTCCGTGAGAGAGTTCTGCAACAAAATGACACGTGCACATAGCGCCGCGATCAACGTACAAATGAATAGCCCCCGGCCGATGGCCGGGGAGGGCCCACATTATCGAGTGGCAGGAGGCCATACATTATGAACAACAGATTCTTGCAAATTCGACGTTCGGTGGCGCTGGTCTCCCTGGCCGCGGCTCTTACGATTGGCGGCGCGCTGGCCTGGGCGATCGGCTCGAGTAATCATACTGTGCTCGGCGCGAGCAGCCCGATCATGCTAAAGGTCGCTTCCGGCAGTGCGCCGGCAGGACCGGTGAATTTGAATGAAGGGTTCTCGGCTGTGGTGGAGCCACTGCTCCCGGCGGTGGTCAATATCTCCACCTCCAAAGTCGTGAAGCCCGAGAAGAGCCAGTCTCCTTTCTCCAACGACCCCTTCTTCCGCCAATTTTTCGGAAATCCATTTGGCGATGGCGAGGAAGGTCAGCAACAGCCGCGTTCGCAGAAGGAGCATAGCCTGGGATCGGGCGTGATCGTCAATCCCGATGGCTACATCCTCACGAATAATCACGTGGTCGAAGGGGCCAGTGACGTACAGGTTACGCTCAGCGATAAGCGGACTTTCAAGGCCAAGGTCGTCGGCACGGACCCGCGCACCGATCTCGCCGTGGTGAAGATTCCGACGTCCGGTTTGGCCTCGGTCACTCTGGGCGACTCGAGCAAGTCAAAAGTTGGCGACATCGTCCTTGCCATCGGCGATCCCTTTGGAATCGGAGAGACCGTAACCATGGGAATCGTTAGCGCCACAGGGCGCAGAGGACTGGCCATCGAAGGCCCCGAAGGCTATGAGGATTTCATTCAGACGGATGCGTCCATCAACCCGGGCAACTCGGGCGGCGCTTTGGTCAATACGCGCGGCGAACTGATCGGCATCAACACGGCCATCATCAGCAACGGTGGCGGCGGCAATCAGGGTATCGGCTTCGCAATTCCGATCACCATGGCGCGCTCCGTGATGGAGCAGATTCTGAAAACCGGTAAAGTCACTCGCGGATACCTTGGCGTCATGATTCAGGAAGTGACCCCTGACCTGGCCAAGGCATTCGGCCTGCCTTCGGCGGAGGGCGCGCTCGTTGGAGACGTCACGCCGGATAGCCCAGGTGCCAAAGCCGGGCTGCAAAAAGGCGACGTCATCACCAGTCTAAACGGCCAGCGTATCTCTGATTACACCGACTTGCGTTTGCGCGTCTCTCAATCCGCGCCCGGCACCGCGGCGAAACTCGAGGTTTTGCGAAATGGGCAAAAGCGCGAACTCACCGTCACTCTCGCTGAGTATCCTGAGAAGACGGAAGCTGCCACGGAGTCCAAAACGGGTGAGAGCCCGGCCATGGAAGGCGTGCAGGTTGAGGCGCTCACTTCGGAGATCACCCAGCAGTTGAATCTGCCTGCGGGCACGCGTGGCGTGGTCATCACCCGCGTTGATCCAGACAGCACTGCTGCCGAGGCCGGACTGGAGCGCGGCGACGTCATTCAGGAAGTCAATCGCAAGGCGATCGCCAGCGTGGACCAGTTCCGCGCGGCAATTCGCGGTGCCGAGAATCAACCGCTGCTCATGCTCGTCAATCGCGCCGGCAATTCTCGTTACGTCGTGATCGCGCCCAAGTAAACAACCCATCTAACGCCGCAATCAGGCGAAAAAAAAGGCCCGGTGCCGTTCGCATCGGGCCTTTTTATTTTCACGGGGTCTGTACAGCGACTTCCGTTCGCCGCCTTCCAGGTTCAGGTTGCCGGTGAAGCTATAGCCGCGGTCGCCCGCGGCAGACGCACGATGCGCGCCTCCATAACGTTGGGAATGGAGCGCAGGCGCGGCAAAACCGCCTCGGAGACCTCGCCATCGAGTTGCACGATAGCCAGTGCCTCGGCGCCCAGCGCGGCCTCGCGGCGCCCCAGGGCAAACGTCGCGATGTTCAGGCCCTGAGCGCCGAGCGCTGTACCCACCTGGCCGATCACGCCGGGCACGTCGCGGTTCCTCATTACCAGCAGGGTGCCTTCGAGGGGCGCTTCGCAGGCGATGCCGTTGATCTGCAGCAGGCGTGGCGTGGTGCCGTAAAGAATGGTGCCCGACGCGGAAAATTCCTGCCGCTTGCCGTCGCCGGCGGAATACGTGGCGATCTCTACCACATCGGCAATGCCGCGTTCACGCGGACGCTTGCTCTCCTGGATATCCAGGCCGCGTTCCGTCGCGCGCGCGTTAGCGTTTACCAGATTGACGTGCTCGTCGAGCACGGCGTTCAAAACGCCGGCCAGCGCTGCGCTGCGCAGTACGCGAGTGCCCAGCTCGGCTGGTTCTCCCGCGCAGGCAAGCCGCAAGCGTCGGGCCGGAAAGGGCGCCGCCTGCGCTACCAGAGACGCCAGCCGTTCCGCCAGGTCCAGATAAGGCCGCAATCGGCGGTACTGCTCGGGCGGAATCGGAGGCAGATTCACGGAGTTGCGCAGCGTCCCATCCTGTAAATATTCGCGCACCTGCTGCGCAATTTGGACTCCCACCTCTTCCTGCGCTTCGGCCGTTGAGCCGCCCACGTGCGGCGTAGCGATCACGTTGCTCATCTGCAGCAGGGGCGAATCCACCGGCGGCTCCACCGCGAAGACGTCCAGGGCCGCGCCGGCCAGATGCTTCGAGCGCAACGCATCGGCCAAGGCCGCCTCGTCCACCAGCTCGCCGCGCGCCGCGTTCACCAGCCGCGCCCCGGGCTTCATCTGCTTGAGCGTCTCGGCGTTGATCATGCGCTCGGTGGCGGGTGAGAGGGCTGTGTGCAAGGAGATGTAATCGGCCTGCCCCAGCAGATCGGCCAGCGGAACCAGCTCCGCGCCCCACTCCGCGGCGCGTTCCGCGCTCACGTAAGGATCGTAGGCCAACACGCGCATCTCCAGCGCGCGCGCCCGCCGCGCCACTTCCGCACCCACGCGGCCCAGGCCGACCAACCCTAGCGTCTTGGCGCGAAGCTCCGCGCCCGCGCTCCCGGACTTCTCCCATTTGCCCGCATGCATGCTGGCGTTTAGTTGGGGGATGGAGCGAGCCATCGACAGCATCAACGCGAGGGCATGTTCCGCTACGCTGGGCGCATTGCCGCCCGGCGTGTTCATCACCAGCACGCCTCGCCGAGTGGCGGCCTCCAGATCGATGTTATCCACGCCTACGCCCGCGCGTCCGATCACGCGCAGCTTGGGCGCATGGCTCAGCAGTTCATCGGTCACGCGTGTGGCGCTGCGCACGACCAACGCATCGGCCTCGTTGAGCTCTCGTGCAAGCGCACCCGCCGCGGGCTGCACGACCTGCCAGCCGGGTTCTGCGAGCAGTTTGATACCGTGTTCACTGATGCGGTCAGCAACGATAATTTTCATGGCCCAAGAGCGTATCGGCCATGCGTTCCGCTGTCAAACGCAGACTCAAGACTCCCGGCTCCGGCGAAGCCCTGCGAAATTAAATTGGCTTGAGGCGCGTATGTTATAGTTGCCGTTTCGCTGGAAGAGTCGCGAAACAAATACCTATGGCGTTCATCGACCGCATTCAAAAAGAGCTCACCGAGGCCATGAAATCCAAGGACGAACTGCGGCTGAGCGTCCTGCGCATGGTCAAAACCGCGCTCAAAAATAAGGAGATCGAAAAAATACGGCCGCTGGACGATGCCGAGTCGCTCCAGATTTTGCAGACTCTGGTCAAGCAGCGCAAAGAATCGGTCGAACTGTTCACCCGTGGCGGCCGCATGGATCTGGCCGATAAAGAGGCCCGGGAAATCGCCATCATCGAGACGTATCTGCCTGCGGCCGCGGATACAGCCGATATCGATCGAGCCATCGAAGCAGCCATTGCTGAGACCTCCGCCAATTCCCCCAAGCAGATGGGCGCGGTAATCAAGGCGGCGCGAGCGCGCCTCGAAGGGAAGACCGTCGACGGCAAAATGCTGTCCGATCGAGTTCGCGATCGCCTGGCCCGCATGAGCTGATCGAGCCAGCCGCCGCCGAACCTGCACGGGTTTCGTCCTTACCTTTCCTGCGTTACGATCCACCCATGCCGCTGCCCGAAACCATTCCCGTTCGCTATACCGAAGAGGAAGCGGGTTACGTCAGTTTTCGCCCCGTAGTGCGGCAGAGCTTTCGTCACCACGAACTGCTCGATATGGTGTTGAGCGTTACCGGCAAAGATGCGGGGCGCATCCGGCAAATTCTGCGTTCCGGCACCGTGGTCTTCCATTTTTACCGCTATTGGTGGACGGGCTTCGATGTGGACGAAGCCGAATTGGCAGGGCTGCTGGCTCAATTTCCCGAGCCGGCGG
>Ga0206991_10058_pt1 | contig 30316 bp, 31 predicted proteins | sample Alteio_BWMinCont_9_FD_153286 | JGI IMG/M metagenome (GOLD analysis project Ga0206991, IMG submission 153286) | Enriched cells from forest soil in Barre Woods Harvard Forest LTER site, Petersham, Massachusetts, United States -... | ecosystem: Environmental > Terrestrial > Soil > Temperate forest >...
GGTTTTTGGTGTAGGCGTCGCCGCCCTGATGCGCATAAGTGCGCATTGGGAGCGAGATCTCCGCGTCCACGAAAGCGCGCAGCGTGGCGTAGCTCGGCGGCTCGCCTTTGATGCTCAGCTTCGGCCATTCGCGCGTGAGCGCTTCGTGGAGCAAGCGCAGGTTCGTGATGCGCTCGGCGGCGAATTTCGTTTTAACGAAGACGGCTGCGGCGGGATGCTGCGCGAAGAACTTCGACTTGCCCTGATCCTTGCGCGGCGCGTCGGCGAGCGCGGCGTAGGGATTGACGCCCTCGTCGATGGCTTTCTCGAATCGCGCGACCCAGCGGTAGATCGTCCGCGCGGAGAGCTGCGGCTGCTGCGCGCCGCCGAGCCAATTGGCGAAGGCGTCGAGCGTCTCGATCGTCTGGCCGCCGGCACGGAACGCTTTCGGGCTCTTGCGGTATTCGAGGATCTGCTCCACGACGCGAAGCCGTATGCGCGCCTGGTCGCTGAGGTCTTCGGGAACCGCTGCGGGAGCGGAGTCGAAGAGCGGAAGGCTTTCCGTGGCGGGACGGGCGGCCAGCGCCTGCTGAGCTTGCAGGTTCGCGTAGCGGATCTGCGCCTCGGGCGGCAGCGAACTCAACAGATATTCTCGGCGCGGCTTGTTATTGCGTCCATGGGAGCCCGAAGGACGCGAGGAGATCTTCTTCGCCGCGTCTTGGATTTCGAGCCAGCGGCCCGTCCATTTGCAGGCCGCACAAGCCTCTTCTCGGGAAAGCCAGGTGCCGCGTTGCTCGACTAGGGGAAGGGCGTGCTCAGCCACGGGCTGACCTCCGCTCGATTGGGCGCGCCGCTTGGCGGTCCGGAGCGATCGCCTTAGGGGAAGGGACTGCCGGACCGCCGCCTGGCGCTCCTCCGCCGCGAACGTCATGGCCATCAGGAGCGTCGCGGCGTTCACAAAGAGGAAACTCGATAGCTAGTTGCGAATCGGCCTGATTCGGATTTAACCGGAATGAATCATTGCCCGCAAAAAAAAGCTGCAGTAGATTCCGCGCCCGCGCATCCCCGCGCGCGTAGCTCGCGAGCAGGTTCAGGACAGCCAGAGTCGTCCACGGCTGCCCAAGCTCGCCAGCGATTCTCAAAACAAAGTCCCGGTTTTCGTGGGAGAGGAAGTCGAGCTTTAGGACCTGGCGGATCGTCCAGCCGACGAACTTGCTGAACGATTCATTTCGAGAGTCGGCGGCGCGCTCCGTTTCCGCGAATAGCTCTTCGCCCAGGCGAACCGTTCTACCGCGCTCGATCACGCCGTTTTCTCCTCGCGCTTGTTTTTGGGAAGGCCACAGGACGTGCAGGACGTTCGGAAGGGAGCGTTGAGGCGCCCGCAGGGGCAGAGCCATGCGAAGGACTTCGGCTCAGGCGTGGGGATATTCATGCCGCCGCCTTTCGCGCATGCGCCGGCCGATTCCAGTTGCGGATGATCTCGGCGCAGGTTTCGGACGCTTCGAAGTAGGCGTACCAGTCGGCCAGGCCCTCTTTAGAGAATGGATAGGTTCGGCCGCGCTCGCAGTTCAAATGGTCCAGCACGCGCTCGATCAGTTGGCGTCCGCCGCGCGCGGTCATGCGGCCCTCCGTTTAAGTTCGCGGCGAATCCATTCGTGGATCGCGCCAGCAATACGGCGGGAATTCTTGCGACCGTGGAGGACCTTGCTGACGCTCTGAGGGCAGACGCCGAGCTCGCGCGCAATCGCTGAAGTGGCGCCGCGCACGCTGCGGACGAACTCAGCGGGAGTCATCTCGCGAACGATGCGAAGCTCGCGTGTGATAAATTTAACGGTCTTTATCTGTGTACTCATTGTGCCCTTACAGTAGGGATACTGTAGGACTACCGATTCAGCGTGTCAAGAGGAAAAGTTGGTCGATTACGTATCGCTATGCCGAAGGGTCCGGAAGGAGCTTGGGCTGACTCAGGAGGCGCTGGCTCGGCGGCTAGACGTCTCGGCGAGCGCGGTCGGCTTTTGGGAATCATCAACCAAAAGCAAGAGGCCGCTGCCTGACAACCTGCGTCGGATGAGAGCCGAGCCTTTGTCGGCGCCCCTCTTGGCAGAAATCGACGTCGCGATCAAACAATATGAGCATCACCCTCATTCGAAGCGTTACAGCGAAGAGCTGCGGAGAGAGCTTCACATCGCGGTGGATACGATTCTTGACCGCGGGACTGATGAGGTGGTAAAACACGTCGCCAGAGAATTGACGCGGCTTGCCGGTAAATTTGGAGGTCCGCCCGATCAGCCTGCGCCCGTCGCGAAGCACAAATAGTCCGGGCCGGTCGTCCCCGCAAACCCGAATTGGAGGGGCTATGTCTGACACAAGCGCGCCCGTCGCCGCGAATCCCACGGAGCGGCCTGATCGCTGTGCGATCTGCGGGGCAAAATTCGGAATATGGTCTCGTCTTAATGGCCAGCGGACGGAGGGGATCTGCCAGTCATGCCAAGACGATGGGTTCGTAAAGGCGGAAGCTATCGCGAAGACGGTCGATCCGGCGAATGTTTCCGGCGCAATCGATGAATTGAATGCCCTCGGTGCGCGCTATCACCTTCACGCGGAGCAGGAGTCTCAGTTACGCCTTAATGTGTTGCAGTCTCTCGTCGGAGCGCTCAGCGGCTCGAATTGTCGCGAGCTGGTTAAAGAATTCGACGAAGCCTCGACGCGCCTGCATGTGCCGGACGCGGCTATTATTCGACGTGATCTCCTGCGCCGGGCCATCGATCTGATTTCGAACAACCCCTCTATGAGCGTTGACGACGTAACTTTTGCCAGCGAGCTCGTCGGCTCTCTGAAGGCTGTGGATGGGATCGACGATAGCGTGCGTGAATCGGCCGCGCGGATTTCGAAGCGGATGACCATCGAGACTTGGACCTCTGGCAACGCGCCACATGTCGATTGCGCCGGACTGTTGCTCAAAAAGGGCGAGGTGTGTCATTGGGAAGAACCAGCCCGGCTCTACGAGCAGAAGACGCAGCGTCAATATGCCGGGGTGAGCCAGGGGATCTCTATCCCGTTAGGACACGGCTTCCGATATCGCGTCGGCGCGTTCAAGGGAACGCCGATTGATCGAACCTACTTGTCGGATTGCGGCGCTGGCAAGCTTCACGTTACGAGTGCGCGGATCTGCTTCACTGGTGATCAGCAGTCGGTCGCGATTGACTGGCCTAAAGTGATCAATATCTCGCTCTTCAGTGACGGCTTTTCTGTACACAGAACCGGCGCGAAAAAGCCCACATTCATCCAGGTTGGCGAGCCTGGGTTCACGATGCAGATTCTTTCGCTGGCCGGGCCTAATTCTGGGAGCTAAGAGCTTCGCTTGAGTGTCGATGGCGATAGCGGCACTTCGCTTAGAGTTAGCCGCGCTGAATGAATAACTTACGCGCATCTCATCTGGTTCCGCTTATACTTCGGTTGGATTTACCCTCTAGCGCGTCTGTAAGTCTTTTCAATCCGTCGCAGCGCGAACGCGAGCGCCGCTTTTACTGACATCGAACGCTATCTCTCGGCTTGTCGCCACGCCGCCCGCAACAACAACAAGTCCAGTCACTTACCATCACTTACCCCTCACCTCCTTCCACTGACACCGTACGCCCAAACATACAACGCTGTTGCTGCCAGCGGATGCGTAGAGTGATACTCTACGCATCCGGTGGGATTCACAAACGCAATCCATGACAAGGCCGAAGCGGGACCTGTCCCCAGGGTGAGGCAGGCCCCGCTCCCGCCGTGACTTCCTATTCGCCGCCGAGGCGAAACCTCATGCCGATGTACGCGGCGCGGCCGAGCGCCGGAAATCCGAGCACATCCTGATAGGGTTTGTTGAGCAGATTGGTAACGTGGCCGATGACGCTGGCCTGGCGTGAAAGCCGATAGCTCGCGGCTACATCGACTCGCACGTACCCGGGATTGCTGGTCAGGCCGAGCGGCGGGAACAGAAAATCGCTATCGGTGCGACGGCCCACGAATACTCCCGCGATATTTCCCTGGAAACGGGCAATGCCTGCGTTCAGCATCAGGCTCCCCGAATTGACGGGCCGACGGAGCAGACGATTGCCCGGAATCTGGGCGGGGTCGAGAGCGTTCGGTGAAACGAGTACTCGCGTATCGTCGTACGTGTAATTGGCGTCAAGGCTGAGGCGTTTTGCGAACTGCCATTCGGCCGCCAAATGACCACCGCGGGCGCGAGCGAGATCGGTATTGAAAAACGTGCCGAACCCGAAGGAGCACCCGGGCGGAGGAGTGACCGGGCACGCACTTCCCGGAAAACAGGACGTGAAGCTGACGATGTTGCGGAACTGGTTATAGAAGAAGTCGCCAGAAACGCGAATTCTGTCTGCGTCGAGGTGCTGCTCGAGGCCGGCATAGGTGGTGCGGCTCTGTTCGGGAAGCAAAGCCGAATTGCCTGGGAAACAGGGATCGGTTCCGAACGATTGGTCGAGGCTCGGTTCCTTGATGCCCTGGCCGTAGTTGAAGCGCAGCCGTGTGGCACCCCAGAAATCATGGCCGTACCGTAAGGTGTATGCGGCCCCGGTGCGCGGGACGCCGCGGGTGCCAAAGCTGGCATTGTCTTCGACCCGAAAACCAGCATTGACCACCAGGCGACCGGTGGCTTGCCAACGCAACTCGACGAAGCCCGCCTGATTGTTGCGCCTGGCGTGGGCGCCGTTCAAGGTCTGGAGGATGCCATTCTCGACTTCGTATTCATAGCCCAAAGTTGCCGAGAAATGACGGGCGGTGTAGGTGGATTGGCCCTGGAAGCCGGCGCGATTGAACTGATTGCGGGTGACGAAAGGGAAATCGCAGTAGGCTGAGGGCACCGCGTTCGAAGAGCGCGGGAAGTCGCATTCTCCGAACGGATCGGGCGACAGAAAGAAAGCGCTCAACGGGTTGTCGAAGAGTTCGTGAATATCGCTTTCAAAGCCGAAGAGTCTGTGTTGCCAATGCGCGCCGGTGGAGAAATCCCAGCTGATCCCTGCCGATATATCGTGAAAGTCGTAATGCTGGTTGAGGCTGGGCGGCGTGAACAGAGTTTGGCCTGGTTCGCCCGCATCGCTTGAATTACTGCGAAGCGTGAGACGGAGCGAATCGCGTTCTGTGAGACGCAGGCCGAGATTTCCCGATAGCGTGCGATCCAGGAAGAAGTCGTTTGGCCCCTGGCCGTGGGCCTGGTCATAGCCGCCGGCGAGGGAGTAGTCGAGAGGCCCGGCAAGGCCGCTCAATTGAGCCATGCCGCGTCCAGTCCCGAAAGAGCCTCCATCGGATTCGGCGAGAAGCAGCGGCCGGCGCGTCGAACCGCGATCGGTGAAGACGGCGACCACGCCGCTCATGGCGTCGGAGCCGACCAGGGCGCTCTCCGCTCCGCGGGTCACTTCTATTTTGTCGACTCCATCCAAAGTAAGCTGCGCAAGCGTGTTGACCGCCCCGCCGGGTTCATTGAGCGGAACGCCATCGATAAGCACCTTGGTGTAGTTGGAATTGCCGCCGTCGAGAAAGAGCGAAGTGACGCCGCCAATCGGCCCGGTCTGGCCCAGGCTGACGCCCGGAAGAGATTGGAGTAGCGGCGCGATTTGAGTGATCTGCCGATTGTCAATCTCCAAGCGCGTGAGGATGGAGACTGACTCGCTAGCCGTAGTTGCTTCGATGGGCTGGGCGGCCGTGCTCACAATGACGCTCGAGGAGAGAGGCTCGAGGGCCAACTGAACGTGCAGTTCGCGGTTTTCGCCCGCAGCAAGATTTAGCTCTTGCTCGTAGCGCCGCAGCGAGGGGTGTGCGATCGTCAGCCGATAGCGGCCGGCGGCGGCAGAGAGATGAAAGCGGCCTTCGCCGGATGAGACCGCTTGCACGGGCTGATTGTCGGAGGGGAGTTGAAGCAATTCGATGGTGGCGCCAGGGACCGCAGCGTCGCTGGGATCGGTGACGACGCCCTCAATGGTTGCGTTGCTCTGGGAAAAAGCCGGGAGGGCAAGGGTGAAGCCGAACACAACAACCACAAAAAAACCAACGGCAATAGAAAAACGCTGAAGCGTGAGTCGCAGCATGAGTTCCTCCTCTCCCGTCTCGCGCGGGAGGTGAAGGTTGTCCCGTGAAATCGCCGGTGGCGATTCGCAGGCTGCAAACTCCGCCGGTCTCCTGGCTTGGCGGCCTAGAGCGTGCGGCCTTCCCATCCGGTCGGCTTCGAGAACCCAGCCGGAAAGTGGCTCGCGCGCGTATGGCGCCGCCTTACAGTCGCGCGGCGGCGACGGCATTTCACCGTCTTCCCGAACGCGGAGCTTGCGGGTGGATGTGGGCGAAAGGCGACGCGTAGAGGAACGGCGCAATCCGCGGCGGTATAAACGGGCCGGGCGCGATTTTCGCGCGCGGCGACTAGTTTTCTTCCCTCCTTCCGCGAACGATCACGCGGGGGCGGCCCGTGGGCCCCGCCGCGATCTCCAGGGGAACCTCAAATACCTGTTCGAGGAGCTCCCGCTGATAGACAGCGGCAGGCGGTCCGACGCGCAAGCATTTGCCCCGGTGCAGCAGAACAATCTGATCGGCAAATTCCGCCGCCAAACCCAGATCGTGGGTGACCTCAATGACGGTATAGCGATGCTCGTCCGCAAGACGGCGAAGGCGGCAAAGCAATTCGACCTGGGCTCCGATATCGAGATGTAGGGTAGGCTCGTCGAGCAACAACACCAGCGGCTGCTGGGCCAGCGCGCGGGCCAGCACGACGCGCTGCTTTTCTCCGCCGGAGATTTCGTGCATCCATCGATCGCGCAAATGCTCGGCACCTACTTGGGCGAGCGCGCCTTCGGCAATCGAGAAATCCTCATCGCGCTCGAACCACAGCGAGCGGCCATGAGGGTGGCGCCCCTGCAGCACGTAATCACCGGCGCGAATGGGAAAGACCAGAGGACTCTCCTGCTGCACCAGGGCGATGCGCTGCGCACGAGTCCGCGCCTCGAGTTGGCTGGTCTTAAAGCCGTCGAGCTCCACGCGGCCAGAAAGGGGCGCGATGGAGCCGGCAATCATGCGAAGCAGCGTCGATTTGCCGGAAGCATTTGGACCGAGGATGGCGACGAATTCGCGCTCGCATGCCTGAAACGTGGTGGCTTCGAGGGTGAAGAGCGGCGCCGCCTGCTTGCGTGCCGAATAGGCGTAGCTGGCCTGCTCCACGTTGATGCGCACGTGCGGCGTTTCCTGGGTTGCGCCCGAGGCTGGACGCGCTTGCGTGACGCTTTGCGTTTCGCTCACGCGAGCCTCCGGCGGAGCAGGTAGATAAATACGGGCGCTCCCGCGATGGCCGTCATGGCGCCGACGGGAAGTTCGGTGGGCGCGACCACGGTTCGCGCCAACGTATCCGCCAAGACAATGGCAATGGCGCCGCCCAGCGCCGAGGCGGGTATCAGCAGGCGGTAATCAGAGCCGAATAACATGCGCATCACATGCGGCACGAGCAAACCCACGTAACCGATGGCGCCACTCACCGAGACGGCCAAACCGGTCAGCACCGATGCCGAAACATAGACAACGAGCTTGACGCGCGTGACGTCCACACCCAGATGCATGGCCTCTCGCTCACCCGCAAGGAGAACATTCAGATCCGAGGCGGTGGTCAAAATAGCGCCCGCAGCGACAAAGAATCCGACGATCAGTATCCACAGCAGGCCTCGAGGGAGCGACGTGGAGAGATCGCCCATCAGCCAGAAAGCAATGCCGCGTAAATCACGGCTGGCAAGCGTGGTCATGAGAAACATGATCATGGCGGAAAGAAACGAGGCGGAAACGATGCCCGCAAGCAGAAGCGTGCCGCTATCGAGCTGTCCCTGACGGCGGCCGAGGAAATAGACGCCGGTGATGGTCGCCGCGGCACCCAGAAACGCGGCCACCGGAGTCATCAGCGGAAGCGCGGGCAGAATCAGCAGCGCCAGGATGGCTCCCAGCGCCGCGCCGCTGGAAACTCCAAGGACGTAAGGATCCGCCAGCGGATTGCGCAGCAAGGCTTGAAAACCGGCGCCAGCCACGGAAAGCGCCGCGCCCACTACGATGCCCAGCAGGATTCGCGGCAGGCGTATATCCACCATAATCAGGCGAAAATCGGTGGAAACTTTTTCCGAGTGCCCGCTCACCAACCACCACAAATTTTGCCCCAAATCGCCCAACGAAAAAGGCACAGCTCCCAGGCGCAGTGCCAGCAAGACGACGCCCAACAGCACCGCAGTAAGGAGCGCACAAGTCCAAAGCACGCGTCGCAGCGTCATGGCCTTCATGGACGTTCACCTGCTTGCGGGAAAATCGGCTCGGAGCCTCGCGCGATGACAAGTGCAGGAAAGAGCTCCACACGGCCGCCCAGACCCGCAGCGCGCGCGTTAAATTGGGATGGGTAAAGCGCGCGGGCGAGCTGCTCGATGCCGTCGACCAGCCGCGGTGACGGATGGCTGATCGCTTCGGAGACGACAATGAAGCGGCGGTTGCGTACGGCCTCCAGGCGCCGCCAGCCAGGGCGTTGCTGCAGTTCGGCCAATTGCCTTTGCACTTGACGCGGATCGTCGCTGGAAAACACAAGATAATCCGGCTGCAAACGAATGACCTGCTCCAGATTGACGTTCGGCCAGGACTGGCGCGAATCGATCACGGAATGCGCGCCGGCTCGGCGCAAGGCGTCTTCCAAGAAAGTGTCGTGTCCCACGGAAATGAGAGGATCGAGCCAGACGACCATGAGCACATTTTTGGGAGGCAGCCCGGCAAGACGCTGGTCGAGGACGCTGAGTCGCCGGCCGAGGTTCGCGGCCAAGGAACGGCCCGCATCCCCCGCATCCAGAAGCTCGCCCAGGCGTTGCGTCGAGGTCAGCACCTGTTCCACGGTGCGCGGATCGGTGGCATAAACGGCGATGCCCAACTGTTCGAGCGAACGCACCGACGCGGGCCGATTGATCGAACGCGTAGCGACCACCAGATCCGGATGCAGCGCGGCGATAGCTTCGATATTGGGATTTACCGGACCGCCGACATGCGGTTTCTGCCTGGCCTCAGGCGGATAGTCACAGAAGTCGGTATCCCCCACCACGCGATCGCCCAGCCCCAGCGCAAAGAGCGCCTCGGTCACGCTGGGCGCCAGCGAGACGATGCGACGAACCGGCCGCGGAATCCGGACCGCGCGGCCCGTCTCATCCTTCACCTCGATTGGGGAAGAATCGCGGATTGTCCGATCTGACGGCATCGTCTGTTGTGTTGTGGCGCCCGACAGCAAGAGGGGCGCCATGATGCCGGAAGCGGCCACCAATCCTGCGAACCGCAACAGTCCGGCAACCATCCATCGAACCAAAAGTGCGCGGCGCTGCGCAAGATGGATTCTTCTGCGTGTGTCCTTATGGGAGACTGTCCCACGGACCGGCACCGCGGTTGAGATGATCCCGATGATCGCGTGACTGGCCATGAATGCAGCTCGGCGAGTGGAAGAGGCAATAAAAAAGCCCCTGCGACGGGGCTCCCAAGCCACACTCTCTCTCGCGAAGAGTGTCAGCCTGCAGCGGCCTGAGCGGGTGTCCTGACTTACGGCCTCATCGGCCGATTACAGTGGCGGGACCGTGGCCGATTTTCACGGCCTTCCCCCGCACTCAAGCTTGCAAGATGTCGCAGAGGAGTCTATTCGCGGGCGTCACGAGTGTCAACTCTCCCCGAGCGCGGCATTCGCTAGAGTCTGGGCTGTATTGACAAGGGGAGTAGCACCTCACGTAATATCGTACGACCAAGTGGTCGTGTTCTATGAAAGGAGCACATCGAATGAGAGTTTCTTTAATTGCGGTGATCTGTCTGCTTTGCGTGAGCGTTGCACTTTGGGCCCAAGACGATGCCGAGTACCAAAATTGGATGAAGAGCAACGGGGCCACGGTCGCGAGCCTGCGCAAGAATCTGGACGCCAAATCAGGTGACGCTGCCGCAGCCGACGCCAAGAAGCTGCAAGATAACTTCACTCAAATTAGCGCTTATTGGCAAAAAAAGAGCGTCAGTGATGCAGCCAAGTTTGCCATGGACGCCCAGAATGGCTTCAAGGACGTTGCCCAGCTTGCCGCCGCAGGCAAGTTTGACGAAGCTTCCGCCTCGGCGATGAAGGCTCAGGCCAACTGCGCCGGCTGCCACATGGCGCATCGCGAAAAGGCCGCGGACGGCTCCTGGAAGATGAAGTAGCACGAAAACCGGGCCCGTCGAAGAGGTCCGCTCGGCGGGTCAACTCTCCTTTTAGCTGTACGTTTCTTACGCTCGCGCCTGAGGTGCGAAGCCGGTAGTGTGTCCATCGCGCACGGGTGTATACTGCCGCACCGGCACGGGCCCAAATCGAAATCGGTTAATTCCGGGCTCCGCGACAGCTCAAAGCTTGCGTGAAAGACGAGGGGAATTGGGCGCCACCCTGTGATAGCCTGACGGCCGACTTTGAGCGAATCCTTGTGGCAGAGCAGAATCGGAAACGCCGTCGTCCGGGATCGCGTCAGAAGAATTGATTTGTCTAGGAGGAGATCATGCGAAATCGCAGAGAGTTCATCAAGACCGTGACGAGCGCGACGGCGGGAATGCTAATTACCGGCCGTGGACTGATGGATTCTGTCGCGCAGGCCGCTCAGGGCCGGGGTGGCCGCGGAGGTCAAGGTCAGCCGGCGACGGACTCGGGCCCCGTTGTACATCGTGATGTGCGAGTGGGGGGCAAGAAAGTCAAAGTCGTCGACGTGCACGCTCATGCCACGATCCCTGAGGTGGCCGATGTAGTGAAGGGCACCGCGCTGGCTCGCAATGCGCAAGGCGGCGGCCGGGCGCTGGGGCAAGACCGCATAAACGAACTTGATAAGCGAGGAATTGATATTCAAGTGCTGGATATCAACACATTCTGGTGGTACGCCGCAGATCGCGATCTCGCCACCAAAATCGTGGATGTCCACGATAAGGGGCTCGCGGCGTGGGTCAACTCGCACCACGATCGCTTTGCGGCGCTCACTTCTCCTGCGCTGCAGTTTCCCGATCTGGCGGCGCAGCAACTCGAGCATGCCGTCAAAGATTTAGGGATGGTGGGCGCCGCGATCGGCGGCCACGTGGAAGGAGTGCCGCTCTCGGACGCCAAATTTGATCCGTTCTGGGCCAAGGTCCAGGAGCTCAACGTGATGGTTTTTATGCATCCGGGCGGCGCCGACAATGTGATCAAAGAAGATGGATTAAAGGGGAGAGGCGATCTGGGCAATATCATTGGAAATCCGCTGGAGACCACAGTCTTTCTGTCGCACCTGATCTATGACGGGACGCTCGATCGCTTTCCCGGAGTAAAAATTTGCGGAGCTCACGCGGGCGGTTACCTGCCTTCCTATCTCGGGCGGACGGAAGTAGCGTGCGACGTGCGAGCCAATGCGGGTTGTCTCAATAAGAAAAAGCCCAGCGAGTATCTGAAGCAGCAGATCTTTGTCGATTCGATGGTTTTTTCGCCGGAGGCCGTTCGCCACTTAGTGGCGGAAATGGGTCCGAGCCAAGTCGTTTACGGCACGGACATACCGCTTGTCTGGCCCGATACGATCGATGCCATTCTGGGCGCGCAAATTACGGATGCGGATAAGGAAGCTGTCCTTGGCGGCAACCTGATCAAGCAGCTTCGCTTGAAGACCTAAGGCATCACCCTCGGCGGCGGGCGCCGGAGATTCGCGACGGATCTAGCTGCGCCAGCGCAGCGTGACCGGGCCCTCCATCGGATGGCTCATGGGTGTGCCGCTCTGCTGCGACGCGAGATACGCGGACTTCAGCTGAAAATACCAACGCGCCTGCCGATCCGCATCGTCAATCAGCATCATGCGCGGCTGCACTTCGAGTCCGGGCTTCTGTAGCTCGATCACCCGCTGATCCTGAGCAATGAAGCGCTTTCCGAAAAAATGAAGCAGGGGCGCCACGAGGGGAAACCAGAAGAATAGATTCCAGGCCGCACAGAAATCGAGCCGGCAAAGATCGCGCCGGATCGGCGTAATGGTGGTGCGATTGGTGAACCAATACTTCCCGCAGCGGATCTCTTCCGTACGCATGTTGGGCAACACAAAATCGATTTGAGTGGTGACGTCGCCGCCATAGATCTTCAGCAGCTTGTACGGGGCGCTGTTGGCCGAAGGCGTATGCGAACTCATCCGAAAGCCTTGCGGGATGGGCTCGAAGGTTTTGTGCTTTTCGCGGATACTGCGGCGGCTCCTCCACCACCAGGCTCGATGCACAAAGGGACCGTGGGCGGGGTCCATCAGCCCGATCATCGCGGTATCCATGCTACAGGCGAAATTTGCGGAAAGATGCGCGATGCGATACGCGCCGCCGTATTTTGGCAACTCCGGGGCAGCACGCGGTACCGCGGCGCCGGGAGAGCGGCTCTCAAGATCCGCGAAATAGGCCCATACATAGCCGTCGCGCTCCTCACAGGGAAAGCTCCCCGCGTAGATGCGGTCGCATTGAAGCTTCGAATCCTGCGTGACCGAAGGGACCATGCGGCATTGGCCGGTGTGCGCATCGAATCGCCAGCCATGATAGGCGCATTCGACGGTCTGCCCATCGTAATGCCCAAGCGACAGCGGAAATGCGCGATGCGGACAGACGTCGCGCAAGGCAAAGGGCTTGCCGGCGGCGTCGCGTCCCAGAACGAGGGGAACCTCCAGCCGCGTTGAGGTCACCAGCTTCCGGCCACGAATTCGATTGCTCCGCAGTACCGGATACCAGAATCCCCATAGGAAATCGTCGCCGCCTTGCGACGCGCCCGACGCCGAGAGTGGTTCGCTCTGCTCCATCAATCGCGTGATATCGCCCATGATATACCGCCATGATATACGGTGTGCCCGCAATGCCCAACCGGTCGTCACCGGGCGCACGGAGGCTGATGCCAAGCCGCAGGTTTCTTGTGCTGCGCGCTTACGGTATCCTGTCCGCCCATGCATGACCTCAACTACTTTCGAGAGCACCTGGCCGATTTCGAGAAAATGGCCGCCAATCGCGGCGTGCGCATCGACTTTGAAAGTTTCCGCGCGCTTGATCGCGACCGGCGTGACCGGATTACCACAACCGAGCGCCAGAAGGCCGAACGCAATCGCGCCAGCGAGGAGATCGCCCGCCGCAAGCGCGCCGGTGAACAAGCCGAAGAACTGCTCTCTGAAATGAAACGCGTCTCCGATGAGATCAAGCGAGCCGATGGCGAGATCACGCAACTCGATGCTCAGCTACAACAATTCATGCTCTCGGTACCGAACCTTCCGCACTCGTCTGTTCCGGTGGGGCACGACGCCAGCGGCAATGTCGAAATCCGACGCTGGGGCAGTCCCCCGAAATTCGACTTTACGCCCAAGCCGCATTGGGAGGTGGGTGAACGCGCCGGCATCCTGGATTTGGCGCGGGCGGCAAAAATATCGGGGGCGCGGTTCGCCGTGTATCGCGGATTAGGCGCGCGCCTGGAACGTGCGCTGGCAAATTTCTTTCTCGACGCACACACACGTAGCGGCTATACGGAATACCTTCCGCCGTTTCTCGTGAACACGGCTTCCCTGACCGGCGTCGGCCAATTGCCGAAATTCGGCGCCGAAATGTTTCATGTGGAGGGGACGGATCTCTGGCTGACGCCTACAGCGGAAGTCGAGCTGACCAGCCTTTATCGAGACGAAACTCTCGATGCGGATCTACTGCCCATCAAGGCTTGCGCCTGGACGGCGTGTTTTCGTTCCGAAGCGGGAGCCGCGGGCAAGGATACGCGCGGCATTTTGCGGCAGCATCAATTTCAGAAGGTGGAGATGTTCAAATTCACGCGGCCCGAGAGCAGTTATGAGGAGCTGGAAGGATTGGTTCAGGACGCCGAATCGCTTTTGCAAAGGCTCGGGCTGCACTATCGCGTCGTTTTGCTCTGCAGTGGAGACATGGGTTTTGCCTCGAGCAAGACTTATGACATCGAAGTCTGGCTGCCGTCCGCTAACGAGTTCCGCGAAATTTCTTCCTGCTCCAACTGTGAAGCCTTTCAAGCGCGGCGGAGCGGTATTCGATACAAGCCCAAGGGAGGCAAGAGCGATTTCCTTCATACGCTAAATGGCTCGGGCCTGGCCGTGGGCCGCACCTGGCTGGGGTTGCTCGAGAATTACCAGCAGGCCGACGGATCCATCACGATTCCGGAGGTGTTGCGGCCTTATATGGGGGTCGAACGGATACCCGCACAGCCGTGATCGTCGCGGTGAAACGCCATAAGTAACCTTGATTCAATCGAGTACAAGTAGATTAAGCTCCTGCCCGTGTCCTAAGTCAAAGCAACCGATTGCACAGAAACCACCGGATTCAATTGACAACGCCTTTTGCTAATCAATACACTGCGCCCTTGCTGGAAGAACCCTTGTTTCGAAGAGCTTGCGGGCACCCGAAGCGCGGCTTGCGTCCGAGAATCTACCTTCGTAGCTGCGCCGCACGGCACAGCAGCCCAAGAGGGTTCAGCGCATGAGAAGAGCATGAACTCACTGAGCCGTCTATTGCGGGTCGTAATGTGGGGCGTGGTGACGGGCGGGCTTCTATCCTTTGTGCGCCAATGGAACGCCTCTCAGGTTCCCAAGATGGCGCACGACACGCAACCGGGAGGATCTGCCGGGGCACGTCGCCTTTACCGGGACCCCTGTTGCGGCACTTATGTGTCCCCGGAAATTTCATTGAAAGTGGAGAAATCGGGCCAGATCACGCACTTCTGCTCCGCAGAGTGCCGCGACCGCTACGCGCGGTCGGTCGCAAGAGCGGCAGGAGCCTAGAAGAGCGGGCGCTGCGAGCGCCCGGATAAAGGAGAGACTGGATGGGAACGGTCGCCAAAGCTATCCCGCAACCGGTGATTCCGAAAGTGGCTCCTCGGGAGGACCTCAACCCTTTTCGCATCGCTCAGATTCAGTTTGATATGGCCGCGGAGTTTCTGAAAGTCGATCCGGGACTGCGGCAGATTCTGCGAACGCCGAAACGGGTAATGGAGGTCTCCGTTCCCGTCAAGCTGGATAACGGCCAGGTGAAGGTCTTCGTGGGCTATCGTGTGCAGCACAATACGGCGCGGGGCCCGGCGAAGGGCGGCGTTCGTTATCATCCGAACCTTACGCTCGATGAAGTGAAGGCGCTAGCTTGCTGGATGACATGGAAGACGGCGACCATGAATATCCCCTATGGCGGATCCAAGGGCGGCGTTATCTGCGACACGAAACGAATGTCACGAGGCGAGCTCGAGCGCCTGACCCGCCGCTTCACTTATGAAATCCTGCCGATATTGGGACCGGAACGCGATATTCCCGCGCCTGACGTAGCCACCGACGGTCAAACCATGGCCTGGATGATGGACACCTACTCCACTCTGGCCGGCGAAGCGTCGCTTGATTGCGTCACGGGCAAGCCCCTCTCGCTGGGCGGTTCGGAAGGGCGCCTCGATGCCACCGCGCGGGGGCTTCTGTTTGCCATCGAAGAGGCCTGCAAGATAAAGAAAATATCGTTGCGCGGAGCGAGTGTCGCGGTGCAAGGTTACGGCAACGTCGGCTCCACCGTGTCACGCGTCCTTTCCGAGAAAAAAGCAAGAATTGTGGCCATCAGCGACTCGCGCGGCGGCGTCCATAATCCCCGCGGGATCGATCCGCTAAAGGCTTACCGCTACAAGGAACGCGCTGGAACCGTGGTGGGTATGCCGGGGGCGTCGCGAATTTCGAGCGAGGATCTGCTGGCGCTCAAATGCGACATCCTGATTCCGGCGGCGCTGGAAAATGCCATCACGCTGCACAACGCCGATCAGATCAAGGCCAAAATCGTTGCCGAAGGAGCGAACGGACCGACCACGCCTCACGCTGACGAGGTTCTGGCCCGCAAAGGAATATTCGTGATTCCGGATATTTTGGCCAACGCGGGGGGGGTCACCGTCAGCTATTTCGAATGGGCACAGAATCTGCAAGGCGCCCGCTGGCAGGACGCCGAACTGAGCCAGCGGCTCGAGCTCATGATGCGCAGCGCGTTCAACGATGTGTACATGACCATGCGCAAGCACCGCACTCATTCGCGCGCCGCCGCCTACGTGCTCGCCGTCGGCCGCGTCACCGAAGCGATGCTGCTGCGCGGCCTCTTTCCGTAATTTATTTCTTCTCGATCCTCGTATCCGCCGCGTGCGCCGCGCATCTCAATCATTGATGCGGGTGACATGTGAGGCGCATGTACGTCCGATCCCGCGAAAATACCTTGCACGCGCACGCCGAGGCGCGTAAATTCTGCTGTGCCGGTTCGCTCCGGTATACGGAGTGACCGGCATTTGTGCCTAACGCGGAGGGCACGACCCGTTGAATAATCACCATCATCCTTCCCTACCCATCGTCCTGACGATCGCAGGATTCGATCCTTCCTGTGGCGCGGGAGTTGCGGCCGACCTAAAGACACTCTCAGCCAACAATTGTTATGGCGTCGCGGCGATCACCGCTCTCACGGTGCAGTCCACCCAGGGTGTCAAAGCCATTCACGCGACTTCAGCGGCCACGCTGCGGGCGCAACTTGATGCGCTCGCGGAAGATTTGCATATCGCAGCGGTGAAGATTGGCATGCTCGGCACTCGCGCGAATGCTGTTGCCGTGGCCGAATTCCTGGATGCAACAAAGTTATCGAACATCGTGCTGGATCCTGTCATACAACCGACGGCGAGCGGACCGGACTTGCTCGATGCAGGCGGAGTGAAGTACCTGGCGGAAGAACTAATGAAACGTGCGTCGGTGATCACGCCAAATATTTCCGAAGCCGTCTTGCTTTCCGGGATGGAGATCAAGGACGTTGCGGGAATGGAAGCGGCGGCGCGCAAGCTGGTGGAACGCGGAGCGCGGGCCGCGGTCATAAAAGGCGGCCATATGGATAAAGCCGTTGACGTCCTTTTCGATGGAGCCGAGGCCACGACGCTTGGCGGCGAGCACGTTCGCACCGAACACACACACGGATCGGGCTGCACTTTTGCGTCAGCGATTGCCGCGCAACTCGCGTTGGGCCGCGGCTTGCGGGAAGCGGTCATGCTTGCCAAAGCTTATGTGCTAAAGGCTATCGAAAACGGCTTCTCCATCGGAAAGGGACCGGGCCCCCTCGACCACTTTTATCGCACCCATCAAGAGCCGCCCGCGCGCGGCATTCATGAAGTGCCGCAGCACGGCATGCACCCCGCATCCGAACCCGCCACGCGTTGATTCGCCGCCCGGCAGAATCCAAATTTTCCAGGTTTCAGGTTTCCCGGCGATAGACGATTCGTCCGTCGACGATGGTAACCATGGGAGCGCCGCGGAATTTGCGGCCTTCGAATGGAGTGTTGGTCGACTTACTTGCGGATTGTTTTACGTGGAACATCCACGGGTGATCCGCGGAGAAGATCGTCAGATCGGCAGCCTCGCCGGGGGCTATCGCGCGCTTTTTTCCCAGAACGCGAGCCGGGCCGATGGTAAACAATTCCACCATACGCATCAGCGAGAGGCGTCCGGAATGAACCAGCTCTAAAGCCAGAGCGAGAGCCGTTTCAAATCCAATGACGCCAAAAGGGGCGCGATCGAATTCGACGTCCTTCAATGCCGCTTCGTGCGGCGCATGGTCCGTGGCGATGGCATCCACGGTGCCATCAGCAAGACCCTCAATCAATGCCGCGCGATCTTCCGCGGAGGCAAGCGGAGGATTCATCTTGAAGCGAGTATCGTAGACCACATCCTCGTCGGTCAAAGTGAAGTGATGCGGAGTGACCTCGCAACTCACCTGCAGGCCGCGCTTCTTGGCGGCGCGCACGAGATCGAGCGAACCGCGCGCGGAAAGGTGGGCCACGTGGAAGCGGCAGCCCGTCAGTTCGGTCATCTGGACATCGCGCCCGACGGCGATCGATTCCGTCGCCGCGGGCATCCCGCGCAAGCCCAGCCGCACCGACTGCACTCCTTCGCGCATGACCGCTCCGGCAAACAGCGAAGAGTCCTCGCAATGATCGACTACCGGCAGATCGAGCGCCCGGCAATAATCCATCACCTGGCGCAAGAGCTTGGCCGTCGCGATGGGATGGCCATCGTCGCTGACGGCAACGATTCCCGCTTTTTGCATGGCGCCGATTTCGGCCAGAGATTCTCCGCGGCTGCCCGTAGATGCGGCGCCGATGGGCCAGACGTGAGTTGCAGCGACAGCGGCAGCGCGCTCCAAAATAGACCGTGTTACCGAGGCATTGTCATTCACAGGCCGCGTGTTTGGCATGGGGCAGACGGCCGTGAAGCCGCCGCACGCTGCGGCGCGAGTGCCCGTTTCGATGGTTTCCGAACTTTCGCCGCCGGGCTCGCGGAGATGGCAATGCAAGTCGATGAAGCCGGGAGCGACGACGAGGCTTGTGGCGTCGAGTGTCTCGCCGTTTGTCGACGGCGATGAAGCTGCCTGCGTTTCCGCCGGCACGATCCGGGAGATACGGCTGCCATCGATCCAAATGTCGCGCTTGGCATCGGTTCCGCTGGCGGGATCGATGACCCGCCCGTTCTTAATGAGCAGCATGGGCTCCTCTGGCTTCGTCCGCTTCCGATCCGGTGGCAATCAGGACAAAGAGCAGGGCCATGCGCACCGCCAAGCCGTTGGTCACTTGCTCCAGAACACAAGATTGCGGCCCATCGGCCACGGCTGGATCAATTTCCAGGCCGCGGATCATAGGTCCAGGATGAAGCACGAGTGCATCTGGGCGGGCGAGCCTGAGGCGCTCGGGCGTCAGTTGATAGAGCAGAATGTATTCATCGAGGGGCAGCGCCGGTTCATGAAGCCGCTCCTGCTGTACGCGCAGAACCATCACTACGTCCGCGCCTTCGAGAGCCTCCTCGATTCTTGTCGAGCGGCGCACCTGCTTCCCGAAACATTCAAACTCGCGCGGCAGCCACATGGCCGGGCCACACAGCGTGAAGCGGCAGCCGAAATGGCTGAGCAGATGCAGATTGGAGCGGGCCACGCGGCTATGCAGGATGTCTCCAATGATGGTGACGTTCAGATTCTCCATGGTTCCGCGGCGGTCGCGAATGGTGAGCGCATCGAGCAGCGCTTGAGTGGGATGCTCGTGGGTGCCGTCGCCCGCGTTGATGACGGGTATATCCAGATGACGCGCCACAAAATCGGCGGAGCCCGAGGAGCTGTGCCGCATGACGATGCAGTCCGGCTTCATGGCGTCGAGCGTTCGCGCTGTATCCAGCAGGGACTCGCCCTTTTTCAGGCTGGAAGACTCGGCCTGCAAGTTCATGGTGTCCGCGCCGAGGCGAGACGCGGCGGTGGCAAAGCTGATCCGCGTTCGCGTGGAGGATTCGAAGAAAGCCAGAGCCACGGTCTTACCGCGCAGGGTAGCCAGTTTTTTCAGTGGATGGCGTTGAAATTCCTGAAAGGGCTTGGCTTCGTCGAGAAGAAAAGCGATCTGCCCGGCGGTCAGTTCCTCAATGCTCAGCAGGTCGCGCAAGCGTTCCGCCACTACGGCTCCTCACAGATTCCCGCAGCGAGCGCAAATCGCGCGCACCGCTGCCAGCTGATTACTCCACGCGCTCGACGAGCATGACGCGTTCTTCGCCATCGGTTTCATTCAATCGGACCTCAACGATCTCGCGATCGCTGGTTTGCACAGACCGGCCCACGAAGCTGGCTTCAATAGGAAGTTCGCGATGACCGCGATCGATCAGCACGGCCATGCGCACGCGGCTGGGACGGCCGAGATCGAAAAGGCCGTTCATTGCGGCGCGCGCGGTCCTGCCGGTATAGAGAACGTCGTCCACCAGGAGCACGTCCTTATCGTCCACGGGAAACGAAATCTCGCTCGAGTGGAGCACCGGCTGTGCCGCTATCTTGGAAAGATCGTCGCGATAGAGCGTGATGTCCAGCGTCCCGACGGGAATTTCCGCGTGTTCGATGCCGTGCATGGCGCGCGCGATACGTTGAGCCAAGGGCACGCCCCGGCGGCGAATGCCGATAAGCGCCAGATTGGCCACCCCCCCGCTTTTCTCCACGATTTCGTGTGCCAGGCGTTGCAGAGTGCGGTCAATCTCCGTGGCAGACATCAGCTGGGTTTTTTCGACGACGCGCATTTCGGGCCAACATCGTAGCATAGGAGAGCGAATGCGCGGCATGCGTGCGTACGGGCTTCGAGCAAATGACTGAGAGCGCGAGAGTTCTAAAGCTGAAGAGGCAGACTACGAGCCGGGGCTACCGGCAAATGCTCAGCCATTTCACGTGTTAGACTAGCGCCCAGTGAGCCCTGCGGCCTCAGTAGATCTCTCCGTGGAAGTCGGCGCGCTGCGCCTAGCCAATCCTGTTATTGCCGCCAGCGGGACCTTCGGATACGGCATCGAGTTCGCCGACCTAACCGACCTCAATCGGCTAGGAGCCATAGTGGTCAAAGGCCTTTCACTCGAGCCCATGGAAGGAGCGCCAGCCCCACGCTTGGTGCCCACGGCCGCCGGCATGATCAATGCGGTTGGCTTACAGAACGTGGGCGTGCGGGCATTCATCTCGGAGAAACTGCCGGCGCTGCGGTCCTACCGTACTCCCATCGTCGCTAACGTATTCGGCCGGACGGCAGAGGAGTATGCCGAGGTGGTGCGGCACCTGGAGGCTGCCGATGGCTTGGCGGCCTATGAGCTGAATATCTCCTGCCCCAACGTTGCCTGCGGCGGGATTCAGTTTGGCAGCGATCCTCGCATGGCGGCGGGAGTGGTCGCCGCGGCGCGAAAGGTGGCCCGGCGGCCGTTGTGGGTGAAGCTTTCGCCCAACGTGGCCGATATTGGAGCCATCGCCAAAGCAGCCGAAGAGGCCGGTGGCGATGCCCTAACGATCGCGAATACGTACCCGGCGATGAGCGTTGATTTCAGAACGCGGAGGTCGCGCATCGGAAACCCAACGGGGGGGCTATCGGGCCGGGCGATCAAGCCCATCAGCCTGCGGCTGGTCTACGAAGGGTCAAAAGCCGTGCGCATTCCGATCATTGGGTTGGGTGGGATCGATACCGGGGAAGACGTTTTGGAGTATTTTCTGGTGGGGGCGTCGGCCGTCCAGGTAGGCACAGCAAGCTTTGCGGAGCCAAATTCGTGCGGGCGAATCGTTTCCGAGCTAGAGAACATGTGCATTTCTGAAAACATTAGTAAAATGAGTGAGTTACAGGGAAGCTTTCAGGCAGAAAAGCATTGAGCCAAAGCCCGCAAAGGCTTAGAATTGTGGTTCCTTCGGCCGTCATGCACATGCGCAAGACCCTATCCATCTCGTCGGCCGCTCTCTCCTGGCCCCTCGTGGTTTTATTGATTACGCCGGGACTTCAGGCTCCGTTGGCAGCTCACCCCTCTACCCCTCCGAAAGCCATCCAGGCGTGGTCGGGCATGGCCAGTTGGTATGGCCATAAGTTCGACGGGAGGAAGACGGCCAGCGGCCAGATATACGACATGTTTGCCGCGACCGCGGCGCATCCCTGGCTGCCCTTCGGATCGTTGCTGCGGCTGACCAACATGAAAACCGGACATAGCCAGCTTGTGCGAATCAACGACCGGGGACCTTATTCGAATGACCGGGAACTGGACGTCTCTTTTGTGGTAGCCTCTAGACTCGGTATGATCAACCGAGGTGTAGCGCGGCTACGAATCGAACTCCTCGAGGAGCCACCACTCCCATAGCCTCTTCCGCCACTCAGAAATTGATCCTGGCGCTGGACTTCAGCCGCCTCAACGAAGCGTTGGAAATGGCTCGAAGCACCGCTCGTTGGGTGGGAATGTTCAAAATAAACGTCCACCTGTTTACCGCGGCGGGCCCTGAAGCAGTTCGCAGAATCGGCGCCCTGGGTCCGGGCATCTTCCTCGATCTGAAGTATCACGATATTCCGAATACCGTTGCGGGCGCGGTCTCCGCTGCGTCCGAGCTTCCGGAAGTGCGTTTGCTGAATCTGCATGCGACAGGCGGCGCGGCTATGATGCGAGCCGCGGCAGAAGCACTGACGCGAAGCAGCCACGCGCGCCGCCCGAAACTCCTTGGCGTCACAATACTGACCAGTCTGGAACAAGCGGAGCTACGCAGGGTGGGAATCAGCGGCACGCCTGGATCGAGGGCGCTCAGCCTGGCTCGGCTCGCAAAGCGATGCGGCCTGGATGGAATTGTAGCCTCACCAAAAGAAGTGCGGCAGATCCGCCGCGGCTGCGGCCGAGATTTCCTGATTGTCGTGCCGGGCATTCGGCCGCACGGCGGATCGAGCCGCTCGGATGATCAAGCGCGGGTAGCTACTCCGGCCGAGACGATTCGCGCGGGAGCCGATTACCTCGTCGTGGGCCGGCCGATTACAGCGGCGGCAGATCCGCGGGCAGCGGCGCGAGCCATTAGCGAGGAGATTACCGCAGCTCTGCAGGCAAGCTGAACCCCTTGGTTTGATCCCGGCCTCAGTCTTCTATAGCATCAACTCACAGACTTTGGGCTCAAGACCTTCGGGCCGAGATCCTGTATGCGAAATATCATCGTTGGCACGGCCGGTCATATCGATCACGGCAAATCGGCGCTGGTCGAGGCGCTGACCGGAACCCATCCTGACCGCTTAGAGGAAGAGAAACGCCGAGGCATTACTTTGGATATTGGTTTCGCGTTTCTACAACTGGATGACGTCAGCCTCGGCTTTGTCGATGTGCCGGGGCATGAACGATTCGTGCGCAACATGCTGGCGGGGGCCTGCGGTTTCGATTTGGTGCTGCTGGTGATTGCGGCGGACGAATCGATCAAGCCACAGACGCGAGAGCACTTTGAGATTTGCAAGCTGCTGAAAATTCGCCGCGGCATTGTAGTGCTTACGAAATGTGATCTGGTCGAGCCTGAGGTTCTGGAACTCGTGCGGTTGGAGGCGGAAGAGTTGATCCGCGGGTCGTTCCTGGACGGGGGTCTCGACCGGGGGGCCGGTGGAGATCTTGATGGAGGCGCGCCCATTGTCGCCGTAAGCGCGAAGACCGGCGCGGGCATGGACGAGCTACGGCGACAACTCGGCCGCATTGCGCGCGAGACGCCGCGAAAAGACGCCTCACGTTATTTTCGTCTGCCCATCGATCGCGCATTCGCCATGAGAGGCTTCGGCACGGTGATTACCGGCACGCTCATCGCAGGAGAGGTGAAACCTGAAGATGAAGTCGAGCTATTTCCCTCCAGGCGGCGGCTGCGCGTTCGCGGCGTGCAGTCTGGCGGCAAAGCAGTGAAGAGCGCGTCGGCAGGGCAGCGCACAGCCTTAAATCTCGCCGGAATCGACCATCAGGAGGTGAGCCGCGGCATGGTTCTTGCGGCTCCCGGGCGCTTTGAAGCGACCTCGCGCCTGGACGCGCGCATCGTGTTACTGCCTTCGGCAAGACGACTGAAGAGACGCGCGCGCGTGCACCTTCATCACGGATCGGCAGAGACAATCGCTGAGGTTCATTTATTCGGGGAGCCGGAGATGATGCCGGGGAGCAGTGGATTTGCCCAATTGCGCCTGGCGGATGAAGTGTTGGCATTGCCGGGAGACCCTTTTATCCTGCGTCAATTTTCCCCAGTGGTCGCGATCGGCGGCGGCGTGGTGGTGAACATTCCAAAACGAGAGCGCCGCAAGTTACGCGATCCTCAAGCGGTGAGTTTTCTCGAGGTGCAGGAACGCGGACTGAATGGCGACAGCTCGGCGCGTGCCGCGGCCCTGAGCGCTATCGTTTCTTCAAGTGCTGCCGGGAGCACGCTCGCCGATCTCGTCATGCGGACAGGCTGGCCGGAAAGCGAAATCCGTGGGCTGTCAGAAGGTCTTGAGGCTGGCCACAAGCTGCAGATCGTGTCGCAGCAGCCTTTCCGTGTGGTTTCCCCGGAGGCAGTAGCTGCGTGTCTGGACCGGGTCTTGAGTGAAGTCGAGCGCTTCTATCGGGCGAATCCGCTAGCGGAAGCAATCTCCAAGGAAGACCTGCGCATGCGCTGCGCCTCGGCTTTGCCTTCGGAGGTATTTCGCGCCGCGCTCGAAGACGCAGTAGCGAAAGGCAAGCTCGCGGTCACCGGGGATCTGGTTCAGCGTGCGGGACGCTCCATTGATTTGCAACCCCAGGAGGCACGGGCCAAGGAACAGATCGAACGTGAGTTTGCACGCGCGGGTTTGGAGGCCCCGGGAATCGATGCGGTCGTTGGACGGCTTGCGGTGGAGAACCGCCAGGCTCAGAAGCTTTTTCAATTGCTCTTGCGCGAGCGGGTGCTGCTCAAGATCAGCAATGAAGTGGTGATTCACCGTAATGCCGTAGATCATTTGCGGAAACTACTCGCGGAGTACAAAAGAACGCGTGGGGAACGTCTGGCCGTCGGGGATTTCAAGGAGCTGGCGGGCATAAGCCGGAAATATGCCATTCCGCTGCTCGAATACCTGGATCGGACGGGGGTTACGCGGCGGGCAGGCGATTACCGTGTTATACTGTAGAGGCTGGGCCTTGCGTGAAGGTCTGCTTTGGATCGAGTTCCCACGCCGAGGCCCAAACTCAACGGCGGCAGCTTCAAAAGGCGAGGTTAATTATGGGTGAGTTTAGCCCGATTCACTGGCTGATCGTTTTGGCGATCATCGTAATTTTGTTTGGCGGCAGGCGTATCCCCGAAGTGATGCGCGGAATGGGCGAAGGCATCCGCAGCTTCAAAGAGGGCATGCGGGGCGGCGACACGAATAGCACGCCGCAGAATCCGGCACCACCGGCCAACACCGCGGTATCCAGTTCGGCAGAGAAGAAATAACCGCGAGCGGCCTGCGCCGCGGACGTTTGAAGAAGCGCAGGCCGTGAGGCTAAGCTAATCCCTCGGCCGGCCTGATGCATGACCTCCGTGGTTTAGTGCCGCAGGCTGCCATCCAAGACCGATCAACATCCGGTAAAGCAGCGCCAACGGCAATCCCACTACGTTGAAATAGCACCCCTCAATTCTGTCGATAAACCGCCCGGCCAACCCCTGAATGGCATAAGCACCCGCCTTGTCCAGTGGCTCTTGTGTCGCTACGTAATCCGCAATCTCGCTTGCGGTCAGCCGAGCAAAGTGGACCCGGGTGGACTCAGTCGCTATTTTTGCAGCGCGATCAGGCAGACGGATCGTTGCGACGGAGGTGACCACACGATGGGTTCTTCCACTCAGTCTCCCCAGCATGTCGCGCGCGGCCTTTAGAGAGTCGGGCTTGCCGAGCAGATGGCCATCCAGTTCAACCGTGGTGTCCGCGCCAATTACGATGGCGTCCAATCGCTTCTCTTTGAATTTGTGAGCCACGGAATGAGCTTTGGCTTGAGCAAGGCGCCGCGTCATGGCGCGTGCCGTTTCGCCTCGCTTGGGACTTTCGTCGATGTTCGCGCGGGCAATCTCAAAGCGCATGCCGGCCTCGCGCAGTATTTGCGCGCGTCGCGGCGAAGCCGATGCCAGGATCAATTTCATTGCGGGTAGCTGTATGCCGCGGGTTTGGAAACACGGCTAAAGCGCGAGCGTCTCCTGATGTTCTCCGAAAACGCGGCGCATGGCATCGGAGATTTCGCCCACCGTAGCGTGGGCCTCCACGGCCGTGAGGATCGCCGGCATCAGATTCTCCCCCGAACGCGCGCGCGACTCCACGTCGGCCACGGCCGCATTGGCGCGGGGGCCATCGCGACGCGCTCGCAGCGCACGCACGCGCTCGATCTGCTCCTGCTCGATGGCTGGATCGATTCGTAAGGTGGGGATGGGCTCCTGGCGCTCGCCGCGGAATCGATTCACGCCGACGATGATGCGTTCGTTGCGCTCCACGCTTTGCTGGTATTCGTAGGCCGCTTTCTGTACCTCGCGTTGCACGTAGCCAGTCTCAATGGCACGCAGCATGCCGCCGAGGGCATCGATGCGGTCGATGCAGGCGCACGCGCCAGCTTCGATGGTATCGGTCAAATGCTCGATGGCATAGGAGCCGCCGACCGGGTCCACGGTGTTCGCCACACCGCTTTCGTGGGCCAGGATCTGCTGCGTGCGCAGCGCGAGCCGAGCGGTATCCTCCGTGGGCAACGCGAGGGCTTCGTCAAGCGCGTTGGCGTGCAGCGATTGGCAACCGCCCAATACGGCAGCGAGGGCCTGGATGGCCACGCGCACGATATTGTTTTCGGGTTGCTGCGCCGTGAGCGATGAACCTGCGGTCTGCGCATGAAAGCGCAGCAGCAGGGAGCGCGGATCGCGCGCGCCGAAACGGTCGCGCATCAGTCGCGCCCAAAGGCGGCGCGCGGCGCGGTACTTGGCAATCTCTTCGAGCAGGTCGCTATGCGCATTGAAGAAGAACGAAAGCCGGGGCGAGAATTCATCCACTGCCAGACCCGCGGCGAGCGCGGCGTCCACGTAGGCGATGGCATCGGCGAGGGTAAAGCCCACTTCCTGCACCGCGGTGGAGCCCGCTTCACGAATGTGATAGCCGGAGATCGAGATCGTGGTCCAGCTCGGCAGCTCCTTTCGGCACCAGGCAAAGACGTCGGTCACGATGCGCATGGCCGGACGCGGCGGATAGATATAGGTTCCGCGGGCGATATATTCCTTGAGGATATCGTTTTGTACGGTGCCGGAGAGATTTGGGAGGCTCGCTCCCTGCTGCCGGGCTACGGCGACATACAAGGCGAGGAGAATTGCGGCCGTGGAGTTGATGGTCATCGACGTGGAGACCTGGCCAAGCGGGATGCCCTCAAACAGAGCATGCATATCCTCAAGCGAGCAGATGGCTACGCCGACCTTGCCCACCTCGCCGCGCGCACGGGGATGGTCGGAGTCAAGTCCCATCTGGGTGGGCAGATCAAAGGCCACGGAAAGGCCTGTCTGGCCTTGCGCGAGCAGATAGCGATAACGCTCATTGGACTGCCGTGCGGCGCCGAAGCCGGCATATTGCCGCATGGTCCAGGGCTTGCCGCGGTACATCGTGGGGTAGACTCCGCGCGTGTAAGGAAATTCGCCGGGCAGGCCGAGGGATGATTGCGCATCCCAACCCGGCAGATCGCCGGGCGTGTATACCGCGTTTAGCGAGATACCCGATAACGTGGTTCCAGGGGAGGCGGGGGAACCTTGAGATGGCTCGCTTGAATCGGCAACTCCGCCGCGTTGCGTGATGCCTGGTGTGGGTTCGTGTCGCGGCATATTTTCCCGAAATGGTGTTCGAAAATGGAGCGATCAGCGCACGCGGCGCGCCGCACGAAATGAAGCCAGGCCGAAGAGCGCCATTACCAGCGCCATCCCGGCGCACGTTCGCCATTCCCAATGGGGCGCGCCCTGACGCCAATACCGCAATGCACCGTTAGCCCAAATCAAAGCCACGAGAAAAAATACTGCGCCAATGGTCTCGTGAAAAACCTGCCGCGTGGCGCGCCACAGCGCGCGAAAGAAGCCACGCGGCCTCGCGGGCGCTGGAGCGGCGCTTTCCATGGAACGATTTTAGCTCAAAGCAGCGGACAGGCGAAGTGCGCGGCGGTTTTAGATGAGCACGTCCCGTGTTGGAACGCTTGTATCCGCTTGGCGCAGCGCCTACAATCCCTGATGGGGAGTGAAGGGAGGGACACAAATTGCAACTTGACGACCACCTGAAGCGCCTGCTTCGCGAGCTGGGTCACGCTATTAACGATACGGTTTCTGAGTCCGACCGGATTACCGAAGCGATTTCAGGAGTTCGCGCGGCCGGCTATGACATTGTTTTGAAACTGGATGCCACGATTGGTTTGGCGCGCCGCGAGGCGAACCCTGGCCAGATCACATCGAATGACCGCCGCTTCTTGGAATCGCTCCACATTCAGGTGGATCAGGAAGTCCTCGAGGAAGAGAAGCATGAGGCCAAATTCGAGGTCACTCCCCAGGATATGCGATTTCTGAAGTCACTGAAGATCTCCTTCGAGGACCCAAAAGGGGACCCGAAATAAATTAGCCAGGTTTCCTCCCGCACTGATCGAAGAGACCTCTCCAAACTGAAGGATGGCAGATTCGGTGCTTCGCCTGCCCGCTGTTGCCGGCCGTTTTTATCCTGATGATCCGAGGGAACTCGCCCGCCAAATCGCCGCATTCACAGCGCCCGCGGGAGAATCACCTCGCCCGGCTATCGCGTGCATGGTTCCCCACGCGGGCTATCGTTATTCCGGGCATGTTGCCGGGGCCGTCTATGCCCGCCTGAAACTGCCACACAGGTTCCTTCTGCTGGGGCCCCGGCACTTTCCGCGCGGAAAGGATCAGGCCATTCTTTCCGAAGGAGCCTGGCAGACGCCGCTGGGCCGCGCGAAGATCGATTCGGAACTTGCCCGGGAACTCAAGAGCGCCTGCGGGGAGCTCTGCGAGGATCAGGTGGCACACGCCACCGAGCACGCCCTTGAGGTGCAGCTTCCGTTTCTGCAATCGCTCACGAGCGATTTTCGTTTCGTGCCCATCGCCCTGGGCACGACCGATTACACACAGCTTGAATCGCTGGGGCGCGCCATAGCCGAAGTCTTGCGGAGGCAGAGCGATCCCGTACTGGTGATTGCCAGCTCGGACATGAATCACTACGAGCCAGACGAAGTCACGCGCCGCAAAGACGGCCAGGCGCTCGAACGCCTGCTCGCGCTCGATGGGCGAGGCCTGTTTGATGTCGTGCGCCGTGAAGGCGTCACCATGTGCGGATTCGGGCCGGCAGTGAGCATGTTGACGGCAGCAGGGCTGCTGGGCGCCACGAAGGCCACATTGGTTCGCTATGCCACCTCGGGAGATATCAGCGGGGATCGTGACGAAGTGGTTGGATATGCCGGCGTGATTGTGGAGTGAGTGTGATGCGCAGGCCTACGGACGCGGGCTGCCGGATTGGGGAGCGGCGTTTTCCGGCGGAGCCGAGGTGCGGATCCTTTCGGCGAGGGCACGCGCCAGTTGGCGGGCTACCTCCACCAGGCGCGAATCAGCGGCAATGCGATCGAGCACGGGCAAGAGCCTTTCCGGTTCGGGAAGCGTACGCTGCGCCAAGTCGTTCTCAAACTGGTGCAGCGCGTCGTTTACGCCCAGCCGGTCATATCTTAGTTTTTGCTCCAGCGTCATCAGGTCGTGTTGCTGCTGGACCAAGCCTTCGAAAACGAGAGCGAGTTGGCTTGCGGAACGGTTGAGCGTGTAGTTATAGCGCGTCTCGTGTACCTGCCCGCTCTTCTCGTAGCGGAAGGTCTTTTCACCGAGGTCGGCAATGCGCCGATGGATATCCAAGTCAGCTCCCTCGAAATTGTGGAGCTCGCCGGCGAGTTCGAAAATCTTTGCTCGCACCGCGCCGCCTACGTCAAAGGATTGGGGGTCCGCATCATCGCTCAACTGCCGGATGTCATAAGTAGCGGAATTCGTCTGGCCGATTTTGATTTCAATAAACTCAGGATTGCTGCCCTTGAATACGCGGCGATAGGTGATGGTGGCGTCATCGGCGGCGCGAAGAAAAGAAGGCCCAATCAGAAGAAAGATCGAAGAAGCGAACAGAACAAATCGAAAGTGTCTGGGGGAAAGTCGAGTGACGTCGCGAAAAAGGCTCATCGTACAGAAAGGATGCGCGAAGTGGATGCGCGGTTACGGCGTCGAGCTGTCGCTTCGGTATGTAAGCTGGCCCCAAGGCGCGCCTTCGATTCCGCGATCTGTATATGGCATAGGGCCAAAGCCAGCGCGTCCGCCGCATCGGCGGGTTCGGGCGTCTCGGTCATACTCAGGAGGGCGCGAACCATTTGCTGCACCTGCTCTTTACCGGCATGGCCGTAGCCGGCGACGGTGGCCTTGACCTCTCGCGGTGAGTAGCTGAAAGACGGAACACCCGCTTGCGCGGCGGCCAGCAGAATGACACCTCGAACCTCAGCAAGCCGCAAAGCTGCCTTCACATTGAGGGCCGTAAAAACCGATTCGATGGCCACGGCGCGGGGCTGAAATTCCTGAATCAGGCCGGCCATCAGGGAATGGATATGGCAGAGATGACTATTAACAAGGGTAGCCAACGGAACTGCGGGCCGCAGAGCGCCTAAGCGGAGCATACGGCAGCGATTGCCTTCGCGTTCGACGATTCCGAACCCCGTTGCGCCGGCGGCGGCAGGGTCAATTCCCAGTACGCAATATCTCTCTGCATTCACGCGAGTCGGAAGCCGCCCAAAGTGTATGGCAATCGGGAAAAGCTTGGCCAGACTTTCTTCTCGAGCCGAGAGTAAAAGCTCAATGCCTCGCGATCAAGACTGCGCGGCCATCACGGCCAACTCTTTTTCATCAATATCGAAATTGGCAAAGACGTGCTGTATGTCGTCGTGCTCTTCCAGGCCTTCCACAAGCTTGAGCATCTGCTGCGCTGCTGAACCCGTGAGCTTAATATAAT
>Ga0206991_10059_pt1 | contig 30167 bp, 25 predicted proteins | sample Alteio_BWMinCont_9_FD_153286 | JGI IMG/M metagenome (GOLD analysis project Ga0206991, IMG submission 153286) | Enriched cells from forest soil in Barre Woods Harvard Forest LTER site, Petersham, Massachusetts, United States -... | ecosystem: Environmental > Terrestrial > Soil > Temperate forest >...
TGGCGATGTCGAGACCATCGTCAGAAAAGCGCTCGAGAAGGACAAAGCGCGCCGTTACGCGTCGGCGGCGGATCTGGGCACGGACATTCAGCGCTACCTGAACGACGAACCGATTACAGCCCGGCCGCCGGGCACCGGCTATCAACTGCAAAAGTTCGCACGGCGCCACCGCGCGCTGATGGCCGGCGTCGCGGCGGTGTTTGTAGTGCTGCTGGTCGCGGTTGCAGTAAGCACTTCCATGGCCCTGCGCGCCAGCCGGGCTGAGGCAGAGGCGCGAGCAGTGAGCGAATTCTTGCAAAAGGATCTGCTGGCAGAGGCCAGCGCCCGCACCCAGGCGGGGCCAAACGCCAAGCCCGATCCGCACCTGGAAGTACGCACGGCGTTGGACAGGGCCGCTACGCAAATACGAGGCAAATTCGACAAGCAACCCTTGGTCGAGGCATCCATCAGGCAAACCATTGGCGACACCTACGCGGACCTTGGCCTCTTTAGCGAGGCGCAACAGCAAGAGGAGCGCGCGCTCGAGATTCGCCGGCGAATCCTGGGCGAGTCTCAGCCCGCCACTTTGGAGAGCATGGATCACCTCGCCGTACTGTACCGGATGGAAGGTAAATACTCTGAAGGGGAACGGCTCCGCCAAAAGTTACTGGAGACACGGCGCCGGGTGCTGGGCGAGTTGCATCCCGACACGCTGGATGCCATGAATAATCTGGCGCTTCTTTATAGATACGAGGGAAAGCTTGGACTAGCCGAGCCACTCTACATCAAAGCTGTGGAGGGCCTCCGTCGGACCAAAGGTGTGGAAAATCGCCAGACCATAGATACCATGGCCAACCTTGCGCAGGTCTACAACGATCAGGAAAAGTTCGCACAGGCCGAATCGCTCTTTAGGGAAGTTCTGGAAGCCGCTCCGCGAATTCTCGGTGAAGAGCATCCTGACACCCAGATATTCAGGAATAATCTGGCCCAGGTTTATCAGAATGAAGGAAAGTTCGCTCAGGCCGAGTTGTTTCAGCGGAAGGCCGTGGAGGTTGATAGCCGCGTCTTGGGCGCCGAACATCCAGACACGCTGATGGACTTGGGCAATCTGGCTAAGCTCTACCGCAACCAGGGCAAGTACGCAGAGGCTGAGGCGCTGTTTAACCGTGTTCTGGAAACTCAACGCCGCGTGGTGGGCGAGGACCGGCCTGCAACCATGACGACCATGGCTTTACTCGGTTCGGTTGAATGGTACGAGGGCAAGTACGCAGAGGCCGAACTATTACTTACTCGGACGCTCCAGGCCCAGCGGCGAGTACTTGGGAATGAGCACCCTAGTACGCAGAATTCTTTGGTGTGGCTGGGGCGCGCCCGCCTGCAACAACACAAGTACGTTCAGGCGGAAACCAACTTTCGCCAAGCCCTAAGTACATATGAAAAGATCAGCCCTAAGGCTTGGCAAAGATATCACTGTCAAAGCCTTTTAGGCGCGAGCCTGGCGGGTGAGCGACGGTATGACGAGGCTGAGCCATTGCTGCTGACCGCATATGCAACCATGATCCAACGGCGGGACAAGATACCCGCGCCCAGTCAGCCCGATTTAGAATCGGCTGGAACGGAGATCGTGCGCTTGTATGAGGATTGGGGTAAACCCGACCAAGCCGCGCAATGGCGATCCAAGCTAACGGCCCAAGGAGCGGTTCCCAAGGAAGAATAAGCCGCCAGCCTCATGCCGCTCGCGGGCCCGGGGCAGCGCCCTCGCGAAGGTTTTGCCTGCGCCGAACGGGGTAGACTGCTCCTAACCCGCTCTACCAGGCACACACAAAAGGTGTTAGCTTTGTCTCAGACACCGATGGTGGCCCTAGCATGATGCAGCCACGGGCAGAACAGATCACTCAATTATTGCAGTCGTGGAATCAAGGCGACCAAGGCGCAGCCGAAAAGCTGGTGCCCTTGGTCTATGACGAGTTGCATCGCCTGGCGCATCGCTACATGTCCGACGAACGGCCGGGGCACATGCTGCAAACCACCGCGCTGGTCAATGAGGCGTACCTGCGGCTGGTGGATTCTGAACCCGCGAACTGGGAGGGCCGGAGCCATTTCTTCGGCATTTGCGCCCAGGTGATGCGGCACATTCTGGTGGATTGGGCCCGTTCCCGCCAGGCGCTGAAACGCGGAGGCGATGCGCCCGCGCTCGATTTCCAGGAAGCGCTCTCCGCAGCCAAGCAATCGGGTACGGACCTGGTGGCCATCGACGATGCTCTCAACGCGTTGGCGGTGGTGGATGCGCGCAAGAGTCAGGTGGTCGAGCTGCGCTTTTTCGGCGGGATGAGCGTTAAGGAAACGGCCGAGGTATTGAAGATCTCGCCGGAGACGGTGCAGCGGGATTGGAAGTTGGCGAAGAGCTGGCTACGGCGCGAACTGAGCGGGGGGCACCAACCTGGAGACTGAGCGTTGGCGAACAATCGCGCTATGCTTTACGGCGTGTTCTGCGGACGGAATCGGCTCCGGCGCTGCTGAAACGCAGCGGTCACAGAAGCCATTTCAGGTCCAGTCAGTAAGGATGGGTCGCAGGCCGGGAGACCTCGTTTGCAGGCCTCCACATTTCGGCTTCGAAAACCGGCGCGCGAGGCGTTCAGGTCAGCCTCGCGTAGTTCCAGAGGCTGACAACTCGCCAATCCGTCCCTGCAAGACGCCTGATTCCTTCTCTCAAATGTCGATCGGACCTCTTTCGCCTCGGCGTCCGTCAATTCCGACGGATCGCAACTGAACAGCCCGTCCTGGCAATGCTCCAAGTTGCGGCGTGCAGCCGCTACCTTCACCACGGAGGCTTCGTTTGGCGTCAGGCGCGTCGGATCGCAGTTGGGCGATCCTTCATTGCAGCGGTCCAGATTACGCCGCAGCCAAGCGGTCTCAACCGCCTTGCTTTCGAGCGGGGTCAGGCGCGTCGGATCGCAGGTCGGAGAACCCTCCAGGCACTTATCGTAGTTCCGTTCCAGGGCCGTCTTGTGAACTGCCTGAGCGTCTTTCGCACTCAGCAGCAAAGGCTCGCAGGTGGGTGAGCCGGAGGTGCACTTTGCCAGATTCCGGCGGTAGCGAGCCGCCTGGACTGAGGTTGCCTGCGCCGGGGTCAACCGCGTGGGGTCGCAGAGTGTAGAGGCCTCCATGCAGGAATCGAGATTCCTCTTCATGGAAACCTGGGACACCTGCTTGATTTCGTCCGGACTTAAAGCCGAAACATCGCATCCCGACAGCCCATGCAGGCAATTCTGAACATTGGATTCGCCCTGAGCGGTTGCGAGCTTGGGCTTCGACTTGGACTGAGGCGCCGCCCCAGCCACCCCCATCCTCCCGAGCTCGCCCAAACCGAGGCAGAGCAGGCCCAAAACCAGGGTCGGTCGAACCAGCATCTTTACCAGTTTCTCTCAAATTTCCTTTTTTGTCATGCAGATTGGCGGTACTGGTACTACCTAAGGACTGTGTAGGTCATCGTGTTCATTGACACTTGTCATTGAGATCGTACATACTCCAGGAGCACGCTGACGTTTGTAAAAAACAGCAATTAAGAATCATTTTGAGCGTGCTGCCAATAGTAGTTGAAGCCCTCCGGCGACCGAAACGGACCCCAAATATGGGACCGAAAGGGCGGTAGCTTGTCCGGTGGTTTCATGCTTCATGTCATTTAGCGGGTCATCGATTTAGGAGGTATTCCGTGGCTGTATTGAAACCCAGGGAGCGATTAGTTTATTTCCGGGTCTCGGAAGACGAGTTCCGTCAATTTGTCAGCGTGTGCGAGCAGGCAGGCGCCCGCAGCGTGTCGGACTTGGCGCGCAACGCCGTGCAACGGTTGATCGCCGAGGGCCAGCGCCAGCGCGACGGCAACGAACTTGAAGAAAAGATGCAGGTGCTGGAGCGTCTCATTGCTGCGGTGACCGAACAATTACAGCTCCTCTCGAGCCAAACCAGGGAGGCCGCGGTGGCCTCGATCCCTGGTGGCGCAGAGCGTTTCTTCTGGGAAACGGCCACTGCGGACCAAAACGGTCAGGGAGAGAAATAACCATGCGCTTCCTTCCTAGCGGCCAGGATGAGCCAATGAATGGCCTGATCCCGGACGAACGCCCCGTGTTTCCAACCATCGCTCCCCAGCCCTATATCTGGCCCAGCTCCATCGACGAGTCGGCGCCCCCGCAGAAATTCAATGTGCTCGCACTCCTGCGGCAAAATTGGCTGCTCTTGCTTTGCCTGATGATTCTCGGCTCGGCGGCGGGATTCGCTTCCATCGTCTTGAGCTCCCCGATGTACAAGACGCTGCTGCTCATGGAGGTGCAAAACTCCACCAACGGAGTGCCCCAGAACGCCGGCATGCCGCAGAGTAGCTCTGAGACCAGCGAGGTGGACATTCAGACTCAGGTGAACCTGCTGCACAGCGATGGTTTCTTGCGGCGCGGCGCGGAGCGGATGCAATCGGAGACCGTCGCGCTGCCCCCCACCGGACGAGACATTTTCTCGCGCCTGCGCCAGCGGATTCATCCCGTGACCCAGGACGCTTTGGAATCCCAGCGCAGCGGTCTTGCTACCGCGGTAAAAACCTTTGAAGCGCGGCCGGTCACCCGCACCCGTCTCATCGAGTTAAGCTGCGAATCCACCAGCCCGGACGTAGCGGCTCAATTCTTGAATGCCATGGCGAACGAGTTTGTCGAGGACAACAATCATTCGCGCATCCAGACCGCGCAAAAGACCAGCGAATGGCTGGCCGCGCAGATCGAGGAAACGAAAGCGCGGGTTCAGGAAGCCGAAGAAAAGTTGCGTGAGTTTGTATCGGCCTCCGGCAACGTGTTCGCCGGACAAGACGCCACGCTCGAGGACACCAAGCTGGCTCAGCTCAAGGCCGAGCTGGCCAAGATTCAATCCGAGCGCATCGCGCGCCAGACGCGCTACGAGCTCACCCTCAAGAACCCGCCCGATACGCTGGGCGAAGTGCTCGACGACGCCGTGTTGCGCGGCTACCAGCAGCAACTTCAGGCGCTCAAGCGGGACCGCTCCGTACTCGATATCACCTACACCGCGAAAGACAAGAAAGTCCAGAAAGTGGACGCCCAGATCGCCACGGTGCAGAAGGCCTATGACGCTGAGATCGCCAGCACCGTGAAACGCATTCAGAACGATTACGAAGCGTCGCGGAGCCAGGAGAAAGCGCTGAGTGGAGCCTACGACGGGCAATCGCAGCGGGTAGGAGGGCAAGCCGCCAAAACAGCGCAATACAATGCCCTGAAGCGCGAAGTCGACACGCAGCACCAAACTTACCAAACCCTCCTGGTGCAACAGAGCCAGGCCAATCTCAACGCCTCGGTGCCGGTGAATCCCATCCGCATCGTGGAGGCCGCTACTGCACCCGAAGAACCCTACAAGCCCAAGCCGGTGCTGAACATTTCCTTCGGCACCCTGTTCGGAATCGTGCTGGCGGGCGGCATCGTTTTCCTGAGAGAGCGGATGGATCGCAGCATTAAATCCCCGGGTGTGTCGCGCCGCATGTTTAACGCCCCCGAGTTAGGCGTCATCCCCAATCTCGGCTCCAACGGAAACCTGCTTCCGAGCGCCAACGGGCGGGTTTCGCAAGGTTTGGTTCTCAATGGCGATCACGAGGACGTCTCCACCGCGCTGGCTACCTGGCAGAGCGGCCCGGCGTTCATCACAGAGTCGTTCCGTGGGACGCTGGCGTCCATTCTTCGCAATCAAGCGTCCGCTAAGAGTCAGAAGATGATTCTCATCACCAGCCCGGGACCGGCGGAAGGAAAGACCACCGTGGTGCAGAACCTGGGAATCGCCTTGGCCGAGTCCGGCCGCAAGGTACTGCTGGTGGACGCCGATTTTCGCCGTCCCCACCTGCATCGGAAATTCAGCCTGCCCAATGAGTGGGGATTGATCGACGTGCTTTGCGACGATACCCCATTAAGCCAATATTCCACCGAACAGCTCGGGGTGTTTACCGGCTTTCCCGGCCTGTCCATCCTCCCCAACCGGATCACGCAGCACAACGTTTCCAAAGCGCTTTATTCGCCCCGGCTGCGATCCATTTTGGAAACGCTTGCAAATCGTTATGACATGGTGATCGTGGATGCGCCGCCTATCTTGAGCGTGGCCGACACGCGCATCGTCGCATCGCTCACCGATGCGCTTATTCTGGTCCTCCGGTCCGGTGTCACCCAACGCGAAGCCGCGATGGAGGCTTATCAACTGATCCAGGAAGACGGCCTGGCGCTGCTCGGCACCGTGCTGACGGATTACGATCTCAGCACCGACCGCCGTCGCCAATACTATTACGATTATGGCGATCCCAGTCGGGCATAAATCGGAAAGCGCGAGCGCCCCACAGCCTGCCGCGACAGCCGCCCAGACAGTGAGCGGGATTCAGTTTCTGGCGCTGGGCGCCATACTGGTTGCGGCGTTCTGGCCGATATTGTCGAGCATGTATGGGAGCTGGTTTGACGACCGGTCCTATATGGAGCACGGCATCCTGGTAGTTCCCGCCGCTGCCTACATGGCATGGGCCAAGCGGGACAAGCTGGCCGCGGTTCCTATCCACCCATCCCTTTGGGGAGTGGGCCTGGTGGCCTGGGGCGCACTGCAGGCCCTGCTCGGAGCCTTGGGGCAATGGGTGTGGGTCAGCCGGATGGCCTTCCTGGTCTCGTTCGTTGGATGCATCGCGCTGGTTTACGGCGTTCAGATGCTCAGGGAGCTTGTCTACCCATTGGGTACGCTGCTGCTGATGATTGCTCCGCCCAATTTTGTTTTTGAGACCCTCACCTTGCGGCTCCAGTTGCTGGCCAGCAGTTTGGGCGCTGCCGCCCTGGAAGCGCTGGGATATTCAGTGCTGCGCGAAGGCAATATTCTCGAAATGGTGGGGATTAAGCTTTCGGTGGAAGAAGCTTGCAGCGGAATTCGATCTCTGGTCGCCATTTTGTTTATGTGCGTGCTGTACAACTACTTTTTCGTCGACAAGAAGTCCATGCGGATCTGGATCCTGCTGTTTGCGATTCCAATTGCCATTTTGGGAAATGCGGCCCGCATCGTGGCCACGGGCGTCGCAGGCCAATACAACCAGGCCTGGGTCAGCGGCGCAACGCACGAGGCCTTCGGCTACGTGAGCGTGGTGGTGGCTGCGGTCGGTTGCATCGGAGTCCACATGGCTCTGCTGCGCTTAGAAAAGATACGGGAGGCGCGTCATGCCTGATCAAGATCCGAATTCGAAACCGAATCTCCTGCGGTCCGCGCTGAAGATTTGGCTGCTGCCGGCCGTCTTGATCCTGGCCGCGCAAGGTGCGGTACTGCATGTTCTTTCGATCCCGGAGAAAGGCGTCAGCATTCCGCAACTGCAAAACGTGCCGGCCCAACTGGGCGCCTGGAAGACAGTTTCTGAAAGCACTCTCGAGCCTGCGGTTCAGGAATACCTGAAGCCGGATTCTTACATCTTGCGCGATTATGCAAACCCGGCATCGGGTAGCGCGGTCAACTTGTTCGTGGCGTATTTCAAGTCTCTGCAAAGCGGCTATGGCCCGCATTCTCCCTCGGTCTGTTTGCCGGGCAGCGGCTGGCTGGTGCGGGAGCGAACCATCCTCAACATTTCCGTGCCCGGTCGTGCTGCCGCCATCCCAGTGAACAAGTTCCTTCTCGATAAGGCCGGCCAGCACATCCTGGTGCTCTATTGGTACCAGAATGACCGCAATGTCTGGGCCGAAGAGTTTCAGGGAAAGCTCCGCTTGCTGCCGGACTTGATCAAATACAAACGATCCGACGTGAGTCTGGTCCGGCTGGTACAGCCTCTGGCGGGAAGCGATGCCGATCAAGCGCTCACCGAGTGCCAGCGATTCGCCAGGCTGGTTTTTCCGGCGCTCTCCGAGGATTTCCGCCGCGCGGACTAGCCAGCCGGATCGTTCTGAACCACGACCGCGAGGGAGTGGCTGAAACAATTCCCATGCGTGTGGTCTATCTGAATCCGTGCGGTCCCATCGGCGGCGCCGAAATGAGCCTGTTGGACGTGCTGGCGAGCCTGCGCGCGGCAGAGCCCACCTGGCAGTTTTGGCTGGTGCTCGGCGAGGACGGTCCACTGGCCGGTCAAGCGAAGGCGGCTGGCGTGAATGTGATCGTAGCGCCTTTTCCTCACGCACTGGCGCGCCTGGGCGATTCCGGAGGCGGACCGCTGCGAACGCTGTGGTCGTGTTTGAAGGCCGCCGCTCAAACCATCCGCTACGCCAGGCATCTCGGCCGCACGCTCGCCGAATTACAGCCCGATATTGTTCATACTAACGGATTCAAGATGCATGTACTCGGCGCCTGGCAGCATCCCAAGAACGCGCCGGTGATCTGGCATGTTCGAGACTATGTAAGCACGCGTCCGTTGATGAAGTGGTTGCTCCGCCTGTACTCCAGCCGTGCTGCGGCAGCGATCGGAAATTCCCAAAGTGTCGCGAACGACATCCGGAAAGTGTGCGGCCCGCGACTGCAGACGCTTTGCATCTACAACGCGATCGACCTGAACCGTTATTCGCCGCTCGGTGAAAAAATCGACCTGGATTCGCTCGCCGGGCTTAAGCCCGCGCCCGAGGGAACGGTCCGCATCGGCCTGTTGGCGACACTAGCCCATTGGAAAGGACATGCGGTGTTCCTCAAGGCGCTGGCCCGGCTGCCTAAGGAGCTTCCCTATCGGGCCTATGTGATCGGCGGGCCGATTTATCAGACCGAGAACAGCCAACGCACCATCTGGGATTTGCGGGAACTCGCCGCTCAGTTAGGAATCGCCGATCGAGTCGGATTCACTGGGTATGTCGCTGCTGCGGACAGGGCCATTCGCACCCTCGACATCCTGGTCCACGCCAGCACTCAACCCGAGCCTTTCGGCCGCGTGATCGCCGAGGGCATGGCATGTGGACGCGCTGTTATTTCGAGCGCCGCCGGTGGAGCAGCCGAGTTGATCGCCGAAGGCGAAGATGCGCTGGCTCATCCACCCGGCGATCACCAGGCCCTGGCCGCGCGTATCGCCGATCTGGTGCGCGATCCCGAACTCCGTGCGCGCCTGGGACGGGCTGGCAGAATCACCGCCGAGCGCCGCTTCGAGCGCAGCCGCTTAGCGGCGCAATTGATTCCTTTGTACCAAAGGCTCGCGGGACACTCTGCACCGCAAGCCCAAGCTCACGTGGCGGCAACACTTTAGTATGTGTGGAATTCTTGGAGCGATCGGGCCGAACGCGCCGCAGATGACGGAGCGCATCGTGCGCGCCGGGAATTTGATGATCCACCGTGGTCCGGACGACTGGGGTGTATACACCGACGACTACGCCGCACTCGGGTTCCGCAGGCTCTCCATCATCGATCTCTCGCCGGCCGGCCATCAGCCCATGGTCAGCCAGGATGGCGACACGGTTCTGGTCTTCAATGGCGAGATCTACAATTACCTGGAGCTGCGTAAGGAGCTGGAGCCGAACTATCCGTTCTTTTCGCAAACCGATTCGGAAGCGTTGCTGAACGGATACCGGGCGTGGGGTTGGGAAGAGCTTCTGAAACGCATCGATGGAATGTTCGCCTTCGCCATCTGGGACAAACGCACGCGGCAGATCCACATCGCTCGCGATCGGGCAGGAAAGAAACCGGTGTTCTACGCGCATGTCGCCGGGCACCTGCTGTTCGCATCCACCATTAACTCGGTCCTCGAACTGCACCGCTCGAAGCCTGAGATCGACCCTCAGGCGATCGACGCGTATTTGGTTTACCAGGCGGTGCCCGCTCCGCTGACTGCATTCCGGGGCGTGCATCAATTGCCGCCCGCGCATCGTCTCACCTTCGACGTGGCTACACAAAAGCTCGACATCCAACGGTATTGGGACGTCTCATACGCTCCTAAACTGAAGCTGTCGGAAGACGAGGTGCTCGAAGAGATGGACGCCATCCTGCGGCGCGCCGTGCGCCAACGCCTGATGAGCGACGTGAAGCTGGGCGCGTTTTTGTCGGGGGGCGTGGATTCCAGCCTGGTAGTCGCCATGATGGCGCGGGAAATGCGCCAACCGGTGGAGTCTGTGGTCATCGGGTTTGCCGATCCGGTGTTCGACGAGCGCCGTCACGCGCGCGCGGCGGCCAAGCATCTGAACGTTCACCTGCACGAGCACGAATTGCCGGTCGACGCTCTTGACACCTTGCCCGAGATGATCTGGCATTACGGCCAGCCGTTTGCAGACCCATCCATGGTGCCCACCTACTATGTCGCGAAGTACGCGCGGCAACATGTGACGGTGGTCTTGAACGGCGATGGTGGCGACGAGCTGTTCGGCGGTTATTCTCGTCCAGTAATCGCGCGCGCCGCGGCGCCCTACAAAAAGTTCGTGCCGGCGGCCATCCGGCGCTCGGTGGGCGATTGGTTTTCGGGCGCCCAAAACGGAATATTGCGGAAGGCCAGCTTGCTCGCCCGAGCCGGCCAATATGATGGCTATCGGAGCTTTCTCTACGAGCGCGGCTTTCAGGAATTTCGCGACTTGATGTATACCGACGCCTTTCGCGCCGAGACCTCTTCCATCGCTCCGAGCGATTCTTACCGCGCGGTTTGGGAGCGGGCGGACGGATCGGACGACGTGGATCGCGTGCTGTGCCTGGACTTCAAAACCTATCTTCCCGACCAATTGCTCACCAAGATGGATGTCTCCACCATGGCGCACAGCGTGGAAGCGCGCTCGCCTCTTCTGTCGAAAGAGCTGATCGAGTTCGCGGCCCTGATTCCGGCTTCTTTGCGCCTGCGCGGATATAACACCAAATATCTTTTGAAGAAGCTCGCGGCGCGTTATGTGCCACCCGAAATCGTCTATCGCAAGAAGCGCGGATTTGTGATGCCAATTTCCGGATGGCTGCGCGGCGAGCTGGCCGGAAGCATGCGCGCGGTGCTCCAAAGCCGGTCGTTCGCCGAGCGCAACTGGATCCAGCCGGAATCGGTCAAGCGCATGATCGCCGAGCATTTGAGCCAACAGCGCAACTGGAGCGAGCAACTCTGGACCCTGTTGGTCTTAGAACTTTGGGCGCGTGTGGCGCTGGATAAGATCGTGACCCGCGACACGCCCTTGAAAGCCGTGGCCTGATCGATTCCGGGTCTTACTCCTATGAATCCGACACATGCAATCGGCCGCATTATTTACGACGTTCTGCCCGGCGCAATGAAAGAGCGTCTGCGGGATGCGGTCGGCGGATCTCCTCGGCCGCAGTGGTCGCGGGTGGTGATGAACCGGTCCACGGAGCAGTTTGTGCGCTCGCTCGACCCGCGATCTCTGGATGCGCTCGAAATCAGCGGGAACCGGTGGAAAGGTTTACCCTTCCGCTCCTATCGATCGATTGACTTTCCGGAATACGATCTGTGCGCGGGTCCGCTCGCTTCCCAGAACTGGGACATCATCCTGCTCGACCAGGTGTTGGAGCACGTGGTGTCGCCCGCCAAGGCGGTCCGTAATATCTGGACGATGCTTCGACCTGGCGGCGTCTTCGTCAACACTACGCCCTTCCTGATACCCATTCATGAACATCCGATCGATTGCTCCCGCTGGACTGAAACAGGCATCAAGCATTTCTTAGCCGATAACGGATTTCCCCTGGATGGTATTCAGACCGGGAGTTGGGGCAATAGGCACTGCTTGATTGCGAATCTGAGCGGGCGGTGGCCAGCTTACATACCGCTCCTGCATTCTGTCAAAAACGATCCTCGATATCCGGTGGTGGTTTGGGCGTTCGCGCAAAAGACGGGAGCCGCCAATCCATGATCCGACTTAGGGACAAGATGAAGGTCGCCAGCCGGGCCCGATACTTGTTTTGGCGGCTCAACCGTTCGAGTTCTCCGATCCGTGTGACTCTCAAGGAGGGCATCACGTGTGAATTACGCCCTCAACCCACGTCGGACATCGCCTGCGCCTACGAGGTTTTCGTCAGCGACGTGTATCAGTGTCCGCGGCCGGAACTACTTGGAAATGTAACCAAGATCGTCGATATTGGGGCAAACATAGGGTTATCCTGTCTGGCCTGGGCGAAGCGCTTTCCCGAGGCTGAGATTATTGGCTTCGAGCCACATCCAGCCCACTTTTGCATCGCCGAAAAACAGATACGCATGAACGGCTTTCAGCGGCGCGTCACCTTGGTGCAGGCTGCCGCGGGGGTATCGGAAGGAACCGCGGTTCTCAGCGACGCGGGCGTTAAATCGAGCCTTCTTCAATCAGGACCGCTGGAGCACACTCTTCGGGTCTCCGTGATCGACATATTCCGGTTCCTTGCAGGGCGGTCTTTGGATCTTCTCAAGATCGATATCGAGGGCTATGAATACGTTCTTCTAGGCGATGATCGATTTGCGTATCTGCGACCCAGAGCCATTGTGTTGGAATGGCACAACACCCCGGATTTTCCGGACGGCGGTAAGTGGTCTGTCCAAAGGTTAGCGGCACTTGGCTACAGCGTATTCAAAGGCAACGATCAACACCAGAGCACGGGGCTACTTTGGGGATTCCTGCAATGATGGATCGCAAGGGTGAGTGCCAGGCCGGGTCGGTAAGCGCCGTAGTAGCCGCCAGGAATCGACCGGAAAGGCTGCGCCTATTGTTGCAATCCTTGCGCAGCCAAGAGATTCGGCCAACGGAAGTGATTGTCGTCGATGACGGGTCCGAGCCTCCGCTTCCGTCTTTTGACGGCGTCACCGTCCAAGTCCGTTTGGAGGCGTCGGCTGGAGCGTGCCGCGCTCGCAACATCGGCCTGGCGCATTGTACCGGCGAATACGTTTTGATCGTTGACGACGACGCGGAATTAGTAGACTGCTCTCTGGTTCGTAGAGCCCTTGAACTGGCGCAACGCGTTGAAAGGCTCGGCGCCATAGCGTTTCGGCAAGTGGATGCAGACGGAAAGCCGCAATGGATGCAGCCGCTGCCCGGGGAACAGCTCCGTTTGGCTCCTACGTTCTATGGTTATGGCGCGCTACTGTCACGCGAGGCGCTGCGGATCTCTGGTTGTTTCTTCGAGCCACTGCAATATTATTACGAAGAAAATGAGTTGTGTATGCGCTTGCTGGAGCATGAGTTTACGGTTCTCTACGACCCTTCGCTTGAAATCGTGCACCATCTGGACGCAAAAGGGCGAAACGATCGCTTCATTCATCGGCTGGTCTGGCGAAATACCATGTTCACGGTGATTGCGCGCTTTCCCGCTTGGCTGATCCCCGCCGGATTGGTGGCGGCCTTCGTGAGGTGGGTTCGGCTGACGCTGCAGTGGAAAGAGCTGCACTTTACCGACTTTTGGTGGGGGGGTGTTGGTCTGCTGACCAACTTTCCAGAACTCCTCAGGCAACGTGCTCCCATTCGCCTTGCCACCATCCGCCGGCTTCGCTCCTTGCGGAGCAAGGTTGTTCCTCCGCAACTGAGAGCGCTTTCTGAAGGTGTTGTCGAGACTGCCTCGGTGAAATGATTTTTTACTGTGCGCGTTCTTCACGTCAGCAGCGGCAATCTTTATGGAGGGGTGGAAACCGCCCTGGTTGCGCTGGCTCGTTTCCGCCATCTCTGTCCTGCCATGAAACCGGATTTCGCACTCTGTTTTGAGGGCCGCCTCAGCCAAGAGCTGCGGGAAACCGGCGTTTCTGTGCACCAACTCGGTGAAGTCCGCACGCGAAAGCCCTGGACGGTTTGGTCGGCCCGCGCCAAACTGCGCGCCCTCCTCTCAGAACACCCTTTCGACGTGGTGATGTGCCACATGGCTTGGCCCATGGCAATGTTTGGGAGAACTGCGCGCCGGTCTGGCGCCCGCCTGGCCTTCTGGGCGCACGACGCGGCCAAGGGTAGCCATTGGTTGGAACGTTGGGCCAGCCGCGTGTCTCCCGACATCGTGATCGGAAACAGCCGGTTCACGGGATCCACCATGCCACTGCTATTTCCTAATGCGCCTTGCAGGATCATTTATTGCCCGGTCATGCCTTCCCAACCGGCAGACTCCGAGAGTTGCCGCGCCGAGATCCGTCGCGCGCTGGGAGCGGCCGGCGACATGGTGGCCATCATCCAAGTGAGCCGAATGGAAGCCTGGAAAGGGCATCATTTGCATTTGGACGCACTCGCAAAACTGAAGGACGACCCGCGCTGGATTTGCTGGATCGTGGGGGGCGCGCAACGGACCGGTGAGCGGGAATATATGCGCGAGATCCAGGAAAAGGCCATCCGGCTGGGAATCGGCGGCCGGGTGCGCTTCCTCGGCCAGCGCTCCGATGTCCCTAGTCTGCTCGCCGCCGCCGATATTTTCAGCCAGCCGAACCTGGGCGCGGAACCCTTTGGAATTGTGTTTATCGAGGCGCTCGCGGCCGGACTGCCGGTGGTGACGACGGCCATGGGCGGGCCTCAGGAAATCGTGGACGAGTCCTGCGGGATCGTCGCGCCCCCCGGAGACGCGGATCTAGTGGCGGCGTCTTTGCACCGTCTGATCGATTCGGCCGACTTGCGTTCACGGCTGGGCCGGCACGGCCCGGAACGCGCCCGCGAGTTATGCGATCCCGGCGGGCGCATCCCCGAGCTACATCGGGCGCTCTTGCAAATTGTTCAGAACTGACGTGGGAGCTTTACAACAAAATAGCGCGCATTTTGCCGAGCGGGCGTTCCGGAACGTGCTCCTGCTTTGCCTGTTGGTCTATGTATTTTCGGCCAAAGGTAACATTGAGATCGATGATACGCGTTACTCGCTATCGACCGCGCAACAGATTGTCGCGCATGGGCGACTCGATATTCCAAATTCGGAAGGCTACACATTTCGCGCTCCCGATGGGCGAAGCTACTCGAAGTTTGGTATCGGCCTGGCCTTATACTACCTCCCTTGGGTGGCTGCAGGTGACGCTCTTTCCAGGTTCGCCCATTTGCCCCAGCTCGAATTGAATGGTTTTTTGGTTTCCTTTGCTAACATTCCCTTCGCAATCCTCACTCTGGTCTTGTTTGCCGAGCTCCTGAAGTGGTTCGGATTCACCGGGACCTATACCTGGCTCTTTCCGCTAACGCTGGGGCTCGGCACTATGACGTGGCGATACGCCGTATACGACTTCAGCGAAGCAATGCAGATGGGTCTTTTGATGTTGGCGGTATACGGTGCGGTGCGGGGAACTTCCAAATCCATTGTCTGCGGAGGAGCGGCGTTCGCCTGGCTATTCCTCGTCAAGCTGTTGAACGTTGTGTATCTTCCCCTGTTTCTAGCCTATCTGCTGACACGGCCTGGCGATTTACGGCGCTGGGCTCGGAGCGCGGCACTCTTCATGTCTCCGTTCGTTTTGGCCGGCTGTTTCGTCCTTTGGCTAAACGCGGTCCGATTTGGAAACGCGTGGGAATCCGGATATGGAGCTGAAGCCCGGCTGTTCTTCCCCCTCCAACTCTGGCAGAGCGTTCCCCAACTGCTCGGCTCGCTGGACACGGGGCTATTTGTTTACTGCCCGGTACTCCTTCTCGGCATATTGGGTTGGAAGGAATTCGCTTCAAGGTACCGTGCGGAAGCGCTTCTCTGCGGCGGACTGGTCGCAGGGAATCTGATTCTCACGGGTGCCTGGTGGGCCTGGCATGGCTGGTGGGTTTGGGGGCCGCGGTTCCTGGTCCCAATGATCCCGTTCTGGTTGTTGCCGGTCGCATTCTGGTTGGCGCACCGGCCATCCCAAGCGAAGTATTGGACTTTTGCTTTATTCACGTTGATCTCGGTTGGACTACAGATACCGGGTGTTCTGGTGAAGGACAACGAGATCAATTTCATCAAACAATCGATGTTGACGAAGCAGGAACAGCGCTTTGCCCCGTCGAACTACGTCGCTGACTGCATTGTCTTCTGGCACAAGTTGGGGGGGAGGAATGAAGTGTACCCCGTCTCCGAGTTCCACATCCCAGGGGATCGCCAATTGGACCTGACCGGGCACGGCACCTTTATCGGATTCAACGTTTGGACTGAACAGGTTGCCCGGCGAATGAGTCGGCCCGCGCTACGCTGGCTTCCGCTCGCAGCGTTGTTTCTTTTTGGATACCTGGCAATCAGAGTCGGAGCGACGATCAGAGACCGCCTGCACGCAACAACGTCCGTATGAGCAACTGTGATCCACGTCCTCCCTGGGTAATTATCGCCGCCGGGTTCCATCAAAAAGGCGGAATGGATAAAGCCAACCTGGCGTTGGCCGATTATCTATTGGAGCGTGAAACTCCAGTGCACCTGGTAACTCACAACCTAGATCCGTCGCTCGAAAAGCATCCGCTTGCAAAAGTGCACCTGGTGGCACGTCCGCTGCAATCATTCTTCTTGGGCGAGTTCGCGCTGGCTGCGCGCGGCAGAAAAGTAGCTCGTGAAGTAATTCGCGAGCATCCTTTGGCGCGGGTTGTGGTCAATGGCGGGAATTGCGTGTGGCCCGGCATCAACTGGGCCCACTATGTCCATCGGGCCTGGGCTGGGCCAAAACGCGGACCGTTAGCCTACCGGCTGAAGGATGCGGTGGCCGCGAATAGGGCTAGACGCACCGAAAAGGCGGCTTTCCAGCGAGCGCGGCTCATTATCTCGAATTCCAAACGCACCACCGATGAATTGGTAAAATATTTCTCAGTGGATCCGAGCCGCGTGCACACGGTCTACCTGGGAAGCGATCCCGGATGGGGGCCGATTTCACACGAGGAGCGCGCCGCCAGCAGAAGATTGCTTCAGGTAGCCGAATCGCGCAGCTTGGCGGTATTCGTAGGCGGCCTTGGATACGACGACCGTAAGGGCTTCGATGTGCTGTTTCGCGCATGGGAGTTGCTTTGTTCCCGGCCCGATTGGGACGTGGATTTATTGGTCGCTGGCAGTGGTCCCGCGGCCCCGGCATGGCAGGCCAAAGTGAAGCAATCGGGCTTAGAGGATCGCATTCGGCTGCTCGGGTTCACCGATCAAGTCAAGAGTGTGCTGGCGGCGGCCGATCTGCTCATCAGTCCAGTGCGGTATGAAAGTTACGGCCTGAACGTCCAGGAGGCGATTTGCCGCGGCGTTCCGGCCATGGTCTCCGCTTCGGCGGGAGTTGCCGAGCAATACGAGGCCGCATTCGCGCCGCTGCTCGTTCCCGATCCCGAGGACGCGAGCGGCCTGGTAGGGCGGCTGCTGGCATGGCGCTCGAACAAAGAACAGTGGCGGGCGCGTTTTCAGCCATTCGGCGACCGGCTGCGAAGCCGCAGTTGGCGCGATACAGCCGCGGATTTCGTGTCAATTGTTGAGAAAGAACGTCCGGCGGAGGCCAGCGGTTTGTCTCGCTTCAATCACTCTGTTGAAACTCATCACTCTGTAGAAACTCATCACTCTGTAGAAACTCATCGATAATCCAAACTCATGATCGGTCTACTTATTTGCGTGATCGGCGCCGTGGCGGCGTATTTCATTGGGCGTCGATCGCTGGGGTACGGCATTCTGGTGGTGATGGCGGCCGGGTATGCTTACGGAATTCTCCGTGCAAATCTTGCCCCGCCTTTCTCTCACTTCATTTTCGACGCTGCCTTGGTCGGATTATACGCATCCCAGTTTTTTCATGGGCGGAATAAAGAGCAGAACCCCAACCATTCGGCGCTGAACATGTGGATGTATATCCTGATGGGCTGGCCTCTCTTGATGCTCTTCCTGCCGTTCCAGCCGTTTCTGGTTTCCGTCGTCGGTCTGCGTGGCAACATGTTTTTTCTTCCTGCCGTATTTCTGGGGACTCGCTTGCGCGACGAGGATCTGCGCCGGCTCGCATTCGGCTTGGCGACTTTGAACTTGATCGCCCTAGGCTTCGGTGTGGCGGAGTATTTCAAGGGCATCGAGCCCTTTTTTCCCCCCGGGCCCATGACCATGACCATCTACAACAGCGTGGATTCCGGCGGCGGAAATCGCATCCCCTCCATCTTCCAGAACGCGCATGCCTATGCGGGCGTCATGGTGTGGACCGTGCCCATGATCTTTGGCGCTTGGTCGCTCCGCACCGGCGCCCGGTGGCGAAAGGTGACGCTGCTGCTGGGGATGGGGGCCGCCTTTGTGGGCGTGCTGATGGCGGCCACTCGCCTGGGCCTGGTTTCGGCTGGACTATTGGTGGTGATCGCGAGCGTGAGCGGCAAGTTGGGTCCGCTGAAGCGCGTAACTTGGGCTCTGGCGATCGTAATGGTCGTCTGGGGCGCCATGCACAATGAACGCTGGCAAAGATATAAGGAATTAGACAGTGAAACCGTCCAAGATCGGATTTCCGGAAGCGTCAACCGCAACTTCTGGGAGGTGTTGGTGGAGTATCCGATGGGTAACGGACTCGGCGGAGGTGGTACCAGCATTCCATATTTCTTGGCTTCGCAGGTAAACCACCCGGTCCTGGTTGAGAGTGAATACTGCCGGATCCTGCTGGAGCAGGGGATTGTAGGCTTGCTGCTATGGATTGGTTTCATCGTCTGGTTTGTCTTCAATCGGACCGCCTTCTTCAAAGATGAATGGCTGACCGGGCGTCGCATGGCTTGGTATTCGTGCATGCTGGGCTTCCTGATTGGGGCCATTGGGAATGGAATGCTGTATTCCATACCCAACAGCTTCTTGTTCTTGCTGTGTTTGGGTTGGGTAGCGGTAAGCCCGGCGCGCTTGCCCGCGACAGCACCCAGAAAAGTGATGCCGCCTGCCGGGGTACCCGTCTCCCTCGGCGCTCGGGCCTACTAGCAACCGGGCTAACTAAAAACCGGAAAACAACTTAGGGATCATACGTTCATGTCTCTCAAATCCGCCGCTGCTCCCGTGCCCATCACATTCGCCATTCCAGCTAACTGCCGGAAGCTGTGTCTGGGCAGCGGGCGAAAGAAGCAGGAAGGCGCGGTGAACGTGGACGTTGTACTCTCCACGGGCCCCGATATCTGCCACGATTTGAACCAGGCGCCCTGGCCCCTGCCCGACGACCAATTTGATGAGTGCCACGCCTACGATGTCATTGAACACCTGGAAAACATCGTGACTACCATGGAGGAGATTCATCGCGTGTGCCGGAACGGGGCGCTGGTTCGCATTACGGTCCCGCATTTTTCCTGCTCCAATGCCTTCACCGACCCTACGCATCGCCATTATTTTTCGTGCTTCAGCCTAAACTACTTCACCGGCGAACACGAGTTCTCCTTCTATTCGGACCGGCACTTCAAACGAAAAGCTAATCAGATCCTTTTCGCGCACACCTGGATGAACAAGCTGATTCACCGGCTGGCGAATCGCTTCCCCGCCGAGTACGAACGGCGCTGGGCTTGGATATTCCCCGCGTGGTTTCTCCATTTTGAATTGGAAGTGGTTAAGGACAGCCCTCGTTCCTGAAGAACCCGGTTGATCCGACTAACCTGTCCGCGCGCTCTTATTCATGCGAGTTCTCCACATAGCGCCCGCCATATTTGGCGAGAACGGCGTGGTAGGCGGGGCCGAACGCTACGCCTTGGAACTAGCCAAGCACATGTCGGCCGAGGTTCCCACGCTATTTGCCGCCTTCGGCGACCATGCTCGAACCGAGCAGGTGGGCGACTTGCCGGTGCATGTGCTCGGCCCCGCTTCCTACGTGCGTGGACAGCGCGCCAATCCGATCACCGCGTCTATGCTTTCGGAAATAATGAGCGCCGACGTCATCCATTGCCACCAGCAACACATACTGGCCAGCAGCCTGGCATCGCTGGCCTGCCGGCTCACCGGCCGCAAGGTCTTCGTCAGCGACTTGGGCGGCGGCGGTTGGGACGTGTCGGCGTACATTTCAACGGATCGCTGGTATCACGGGCATCTTCACATCAGCGAATACAGCCGCAACGTCTTCGGCCACCGGGGCAAGCCGTGGGCTCACGTGATTTACGGCGGCGTCGATACGGCGAAGTTCTCTCCCAATGAACTGGTTCAAAAGGACGGATCGGTGCTTTTTGTTGGCCGACTGCTGCCTCACAAAGGCATCGACGATCTCATCAAGGCTGTGCCGCCGGACATGCCGCTCGAGATCATCGGCCGTCCGACGGATCCCCGTTACTTTGACGATCTGCGCGCTCTCGCCGATGGCAAACAAGTAGCCTTTCGAACCGCATGCTCGGATGAGCAGATGATTGACGCCTACCGGCGAGCGAACTGTATCGTCCTGCCCAGCGTCTACCAAACCATGTACGGCGAGAAAACCAGCGTGCCGGAACTGCTGGGCCAAACGCTTCTGGAAGGGATGGCCTGCGGAACGCCCGCCATCTGCACCGACGTCGCCAGCATGCCGGAAGTTGTTGAGGATCGAGTCACCGGCTTCGTGGTTCCGCCCAACCGTCCTGATGCGTTGCGCGAGAAACTCTTGTGGATGCGGGATCACCCAGCCGAAACCAGCGCGCTGGGACAAGCCGCCCGGCGTCACGTTTTGGAAAAATTCACCTGGGGTGCGGTGGTGCGGCGCTGTCTGGATATTTATAACGGACGCTCGTGATGACAGCGCAATCCATCCCCTTAACGGAACCCAAGCGCGAAACGCGCAAGGCGCAGCGTCATATCATCACACCGGAGTATCCGCCGCAGCCAGGCGGGGTGAGCGACTACAGCGCACAGGTGGCCGCGGGTCTAGCGCAGGAAGGCGAAGATGTGCATGTGTGGTGTCCGAGCGCTTCCGGTGTATCCAGTCCGGCCGGAGACTCTACGGGACCGATCCATGTGCATCGCGGTCTGGGGCGCATAACTCCCCAGGATCTCAAGAAGGTCGGCGAACAACTCGACAGTTTCCCGGGTCCGCGCCGCATCCTGGTGCAGTGGGTTCCGCACGGCTACGGCCGCAGATCGATGAATGTGCCTTTCTGTACCTGGCTGTGGCAGCGAGCTAGAAAGCACGGCGACAACGTGGAGATCATGGTTCATGAGGCCTTCCTCACGTTCGATGGTTCCTGGCGTCAGTATGGCGCCGCGCTGATTCATCGGCTCATGACGGTAACTTTGTTGCGAGCGGCGACGCGCGTCTGGGTTTCCACGCCGGAATGCGAGCGGCGCTGGCGATCGTACACTTTCGGCCGGCGCGTTCCATTTCAATGGCTGCCGGTTCCGAGCAACATTGGCGTGGCGCGAGATGAAGCAGCGGTCCTGGCGCTCCGTCGCCGCTACGCCCCCGACGGTGGGCTCTTGCTGGGACACTTCGGAACCTACGGTGCGCCGGTGCTCTCTGTTCTCGAACCCATTATTTTAGACACCGCGCGGGAGGTCCCCGGCCAGCCGGTCCTGCTCATGGGTATCGGGAGCCTGGAATTCCGGCAGCGCCTCATTGAGAAGCATCCCGCATTAGAGAAAACGCTCGAGGCCACCGGTCCTTTAGATCCCGAGCGTCTCTCGCATCACATCGCGGCCTGCGATCTGCTCATTCAGCCCTATCCCGACGGAGCCACCACGCGGCGTACCAGCCTGATGGTGGGGCTTTCGCATGGCAAGACGATCCTTACCACCAGCAGCGCGGTGACAGAGCCGGTGTGGGAGCAATCGGCCGCGGTCGGTCTCACTCCATCCGGAGACGCGGACGCGTTTGTGAAACGGTTGCGCGAAGTCTTGCTGGATCCCGTCGAACGCGCCCGCCTGAGCCAGGCCGCCCGAAATTTATATGAGGAGCGGTTCGATATTTCGCTTACCATCGCCGCGCTCCACCCGGCAGCTTCCGAGTCCGTTCCATGCGCATCCTGATTGCCACCTCCCACCGCAACATGGTAGGTGGCGTCGAAAAATACCTCCAGCAGTTGCTTCCATATCTCTCCGCGCGCGGGCACCAGTTGGCTCTGCTGTACGAGTTTACTTTTGATCCCACGCGGGAGCGCGTCGATCCGTCCGAGCTCGATCTCCCCGTCTGCGGCGCCGAAGAATCCGGGGCCGGCGCGGGACTGCGCTTCGCCCGCGATTGGAAGCCCGATGTGGTGTACTCGCAGGGACTGGACGATGCCAATCTGCAGTCCGCTCTGCTCGACGAATTTCCCACCGTGTTCTATGCCCACAATTACGTCGGCACCTGCATCAGCGGAGAAAAATGCCACGCCTTCCCAATTCCCCAGCCGTGCGATCGTCAGTTCGGTCCGGCATGCCTGGCTCTCTATTACCCGCGGCGCTGTGGCGGCTTGAATCCCGTAACGATGTTGAAGAAATTCCAGTATTCCGCGCAGAGCAACGCACACCTCCAGAAATATGCTGCGATTTTAGTGGCCAGCGCTCATATGCGCCGGGAGTATGAACGGCACGGAGTAGCGCCCGAAAAAATTCATCTCACCGCGTTGCCCAACCCTTCGGAAGCCGCGCCATTCCAGGCCTCTGCCAGAAGCGGCGCCGGAGGCAATCTTCTCTTCCTCGGCCGTTTCACCAAGCTGAAGGGCTGCGGACAGTTGCTCGAAGCCATGCCGATTGCCGAAAAGATGCTCGGAAGGCCGTTGGCTTTAACCGTTGCCGGGCATGGCCCGGAAGGTAAGAATCTCGAGAATTTCGCCCAAAGAAGCGCACTGAAGGTGGAGTTCCTCGGCTGGGTTGGTAACCCGCAAAAGTCGGACCTGATCGACCAGGCGGACCTGCTGGTTGTTCCCAGTTTGTGGCCGGAGCCGTTTGGCCTAGTTGGAATTGAGGCCGGCGCCCGCGGACTGCCGTCCGTGGCCTACGATGTCGGCGGAATTTCCGACTGGTTGATCCCAGGGTATTCCGGAGAACTTGCGCCTGGACATCCGCCCACCGCCGAGGGGTTGGCGGTTGCCATTGCCCGGGCTCTGTCCGACCCATCCCATTACGCCAAATTATGTCAAGGCGCCTGCGAAGTGGCCGGACGGTTTACCCTTGCCGCCCACTTATCCAAGTTGGAAAGTAAGCTCCAAACGATCCTTGAGAACGTGCGGACGGCGCCGTCGGAATTGGGTGGACGTGCTTCAGTCTTTTCATCGTTCTGACGATCTCATGAACGTATATGGATAGCGGCGCCATGACCGGGGGAAGGACAGGCTTAGCACCTGAGTCTGAGACCGTTCTCCGGAAGCCGCGCATTGCCCTGATCCGCGACTTTCTCGAAGAGAACTGGCCCAGCATGGATCTGGTGTCAGATATGTTGTTTGAGCGTCTGGATTGTGAGCACGCCGCCACCCTGGAGGTAACCCAGATCTGCCCCCCGCTCCAGCGGCGTTTCGGACGGCTGCCCCTGATCGGGCCAACGGCCGTTTTTCATAATGCCGACCGGCTGATTAATCGGTTCGTGGACTACCCCCGCAGCCTGAAGCCGCGCCTCGAAGAGTTTGATCTGTTTCATTTGATTGACCATAGCTATTCCCAGCTGGTCCATGACTTGCCTTCCGGCAGAACCGTGATCACTTGCCACGATTTGGACACCTTCCGTTGCGTACTTGAGCCCGAGCGCCAACCGCGTCCGCGCTGGTTTCGCATGATGGCCGAGCGAACCCTCAGCGGATTCCAAAAGGCCGCCCACGTGATAGCCGTCAGTGCGGCCATACGCGACGAGATTGTGCGGCTCGGCTTGCACCCTCCTGGCCGGGTCACGATCATATCCAACGGCGTGCACCCCTCCTGTTCGCCATTGCCGGACCCAGGGGCTGACGCCGAATTGGAACGTCTTCTGCCGATAGATTCATCGGGAGGGGTTTGGCTGCTAAACGTCGGAAGTTCCATGCCACGCAAGCGCTTGGACTTGCTGCTCCGGGTCTTCGCAGAGGTTCGCAAACACGTGCCGAATGTTCGTCTTCTGCGGGTTGGTGAAAGCCTGACCGCCCAGCAGCGGCAACTGGCGCGGGAACTCGGCGTGGAGTCCGGGCTCGTCGAATTGCATTTTCTGAGCCGGGATCTTCTTGCCGCGGCCTACCGCCGGGCTGGCCTGCTGCTCCACACCGCGGAAGCGGAAGGTTTCGGATTGCCCCTGATCGAAGCCATGGCATGCGGTTGCCAGGTTATCGCGAGCGACCTGCCGGTCTTGCGCGAGGTAGGGGGCGCCGCCGCCAGTTACTGTGCGGTGGGCGATATCGAGGGGTGGAAAAACACGGTTGTCATGGCCATTCAAAACCGTAACTTTGACCGCGAAAAGGCGTTCGCGAACGCGGCGCGTTTCTCGTGGTCGGAAAATGCCGCGCGCACCGCGCGAGTCTACGAACAACTACTTGCCGAACCACGACCGGGTGCCCTATTCGAGGGCCAAGGGAGTGGATCAATTAGAAAGGAATTATGAAAAAGAGAGCGCTCATTACGGGAATCACAGGGCAGGACGGAAGCTATCTTGCCGAACACCTATTGGACTTGGGTTACGAGGTTCATGGGTTGGTGCGGCGCGTCGCGCTCGAGCAGCCCGAGCAGCGTCTTGGCCGTCTGAAAAAGTGCCGCGACCGCATTCAGATGCACCCGGCCAGCCTGGACAGCTACGCCAGCGTGTTTCATGTCTTCACCAAGCAGCAGTTCGATGAATGCTATCACTTGGCCGCCCAGAGTTTCGTGGCCGAAAGCTTCGCCGATGGCTTCTCTACCATGAACACCAACATCAACGGGACTCACTACGTCCTGGCGGCTCTGCGCGAGGTCCAGCCGAATTGCCGTTTCTATTTCGCCGGGTCGAGCGAAATGTTTGGCAAGGTGCATGAGACACCACAGCGCGAGAACACACCTTTTCATCCACGCAGTCCCTATGGGGTCAGTAAGGTAGCGGGTTTCTATCTCGCCCTGAACTACCGCGAAGCCTACGGCATTGCCTGTTGCAATGGGATTCTCTTCAACCACGAGAGCCCGCGGCGCGGCTTCGAGTTCGTCACCCGAAAAATTACCGACGGCGTGGCCCGCATCAAGCTGGGTCTGGCCTCCGAACTTCTCCTGGGTAACCTGGACGCCAAGCGCGATTGGGGACATGCCCGGGATTTTGTGCGAGCCATGCATCTAATGCTGCAGCAGCCGGAAGCCGATGATTATGTGGTAGCTACCGGCGAAACGCATAGCGTGCGCGAATTCTGCGAACTGGCTTTCGGCGAGGTCGGGCTGGATTACAGAGACTTCGTCCGGAAGAATGAGGCGGTTTACCGTCCCGCGGAGGTGGATCTGCTTATCGGAGACTACAGCAAAGCTCGCAAGGTGCTCGGCTGGGAACCAACAGTGAACTTTTCCGGCTTGGTCAAAGAAATGGTGCATGCCGATATGGAACTTCTCTCTTCTACGCTGCACCACGAATCGCCCGTAACAGTTTCCTCCAGATAGCGATCCAAGAGGTGACAAACATGAAGACCATCATCACCGGAGGGGCCGGTTTCATCGGGAGCAATGCCAGCAGCCGGTACTTGCAGCGCGGCCACCAGGTAGTTGTGATAGACAATCTGGCTCGCGATGGCGTCGGCGAGAACCTGGAATGGCTGCGTTCGCACGGCTCGGCGCTCGAATTCCATCAGGTCGATGTCCGGGATTTCGACTCAGTCAGCGGCGTATTTCGCCGCCACCGTGACGCCGATCAAGTGCTGCATCTGGCGGCACAGGTTGCCGTCACCACCTCAGTGCGCGATCCTCGCGAGGATTTCGAGATCAACGCGCTCGGCACTTTCAATGTACTGGAGGCCATGCGGCAGGCTGGAATGCGCGCGCCGCTGATCTACTCTTCCACCAACAAGGTCTATGGCGAGATGACCAGCGTCGGCGTGGTGGAGCGGGATGGCCGCTACGATTATCAATCTCTTCCGACCGGCGTTTCCGAAGAGCACAATCTCGATTTCCACTCCCCTTACGGTTGCTCCAAAGGATCCGCCGACCAGTACGTCATCGACTATCACCGCATCTACGGACTGCGCACCACCGTCTTCCGGCAATCCTGCATTTATGGATACCGCCAATTCGGCGCCGAAGATCAGGGATGGGTGGCGTGGTTTATGATCGCCAGCCAGTTAGGCCGCCCCATCACCATTTACGGCGACGGCAAACAGGTGCGGGACATCCTTTTCATCGACGATCTTCTCGACGCTTACGATGCCGCATTCGCCGCTCCGGATAAAGCCTCCGGGCGCGCCTTCAATATCGGAGGCGGGGTAGGCAACGTCGTGTCGCTGCGGGATCTGCTGGCCTTCATCGAGCAGCGCAGCGGAGGCAAGATACGGGCCGGCAGCGCCGATTGGAGACCCGGGGACCAGAAGGTGTTCATCAGCGACATCCGCCGCGCGCGCACCGAACTCGGTTGGAGTCCCAAGATCGGGTGTCCCGAGGGCCTGGGCCTGCTGTACAACTGGATCGAAAAGAATCGTGAGCTGTTCCTGAAGCTAAGCCCCACGCTGGTCTAGAGCGGATGGTATGAACCTGGAGTTGGCACAACCGGTGACGGATCGAGCGGGCTTAGGTGAGCGCAGCGGCGCTCGACAGCTGCGTGTTCTGCACGTAGGGAAATTTTATCCGCCTCACATGGGCGGCATTGAAACCCACCTGCAGGCTCTGTGTGGAGCGCTGCGCGAGCACGCCGATGTGCGCGTCATCGTCTCGAGCGAGGGCCGCTACACCATAGAAGAGATGGTCGACCTGGTGCCCGTCGCGCGTTTGTCCACGTTGCTGACCGCCTTCTCCACATCCATCTCGCCCGGGATGGTTTCCCGAATTCGCCAATCCGGCGCCGAGCTGGTGCACCTCCATTTGCCCAACCCTGCCGCGGTGCTGGCATATCTTGCGAGCGGCCATCGCGGGCGCCTGATCGTCACTTACCACAGCGATACCGTAAAACAGAAAGTCTTGGGCCGGATGTTTGAGCCGTTTCTGAACGCCGCCCTGCGCAAGAGCGCCGCCATTATCGCTACCTCGCCCAACTATCTGGCCACCTCTCCGGTGCTGCAGGCTTTTCGCGATCGCTGCCAGATCATCCCCTATGGCATCGACACCGCGCAGTTTGAGCAATGTGCGCCGGAAGCGGTGCGGGCTGTTCGCGAACGGTTCGGTGAACGGCTGGTCATCAGCGTAGGCCGCCTGGTGTACTACAAAGGCTTTGAAGTTCTGATCCGCGCCATGCGGGACGTACGCGGCAAGCTGGCCATCGTCGGGGACGGCCCGTTGCGCGGGGAACTGCAGAGTCTCGCCGCGCAGTTGGGGGTGACCGACAAGGTGGTCTTTGCGGGCGAAGTCAATAACGCGGCCGTAACGTCCTTCTATCACGCCGCCGACCTGTTCGCGCTGGCGTCGGTGGCGCGCAGCGAAGCTTTTGGGATCGTGCAAATCGAGGCCATGGCGGCTGGTCTTCCGGTGGTCAACACCAGCCTCGATTCCGGCGTCCCGTTTGTTTCCCTCGACGGCGAGACCGGATTAACCGTTCCGCCTGGGAACCCACAAGCTTTGGCGGCGGCCATCAACCGGCTCCTGGACGACCAGGGCTTGCGCCAATCTCTCGGCCAGGCCGGCGTGCGCCGGGCCAGGCAAGAGTTCAGCTTGGATACCATGCTTCGCCGCACGCTGGCACTTTATGAGAACGTAACCGGAAGCGGTGAGCGTAGTTTCCAGTGAAACCCTCCACCAAGATCAACGACCAGCCCGGCTTGAGGCAACTGGCAATCTCTGTCGGTCCGAGTGCAGGCGCTTCGCCGGCAACGGGCTGGTTCAGCGGCCAGATGCGCATCGTATGGGCTGTCGTTTTGCTTTACGCCGCGAGCTTTGTTTGCTTTTACCCCAAGGCTCTCACCAACTTTGACGAGGTGTCCTACGTCCGCCAGGCGGTGTCGTTCGCATCTGGCAGCGCCACCGTGGACACTGTCGATCCGTTGACGGGCCAGCATCAAAGGGTGCATCCCAGCGACTATCCGGCGGGCACCTCCATCCTGATGGTTCCGTTTGTGTGGCTGGCGGGATGGCGCGGAGTATTCCTGCTGGGGCTTCTGTCGTTTTCCGCATGCACGCTGTTCACGGCACGCTGGATCTCGGATTCCGGGGGATCGCCTCTCTTCGCTCTCGCGGTGCTCGGCTATCTGCCGGCCATGGTGATGGCTCGCACCGGCATGAGCGATCTTCCTAGCGCTTGCGTGGTAGCGGCCGGACTGTGGCTGTTTTGGACCGACGATCGAAGCACTCCCTGGCGGCGGCTGGCCGCGGGATTTCTTGCGGGCGCGTCTATCTGCCTGCGAGAGCCCAATCCAGTGCTCTTTGCGGTCTTTTTCGCGGGAGCGTTGTTCCGGCGGGAGCGGCACATGCTCGCGCTGATTCTCGGTGGTTTGGCAGGGCTCGCCTTCCGGCCTTTGCTCGCCGAACTGGTCTACGGTAACCCGCTGTTTGTCAAGGAACACGTCTACGGACTCACGGGTGTCAACGCGCGAGAGAATTTGATCATGTACTCGACCGCGCTTTTGGTGCTGGTGCCCGGCGGACTGATCTCCGCTCTGTTGTATCGCGGCAAGCGTTGGATTGAACTAGCCGTAACGGTGGTAGCTTATGTCGTCATCTTCATCTACTGGAACTACAATGGAGCTTCCAGCGGAGGATTGAAGCAGTGGATGCTATCTCTGCGGTTTTTGATCCCCATGGTTCCCATCGTGGCGTTCGCTATGGCTAACACCTTCCCCCGATGGGTTCAGGCCCTGGCTCGATCTGAGAGCCCGCAAAGCCGGCTCCAACTGCAGCGCGCCTCACGAGGAGTGGTGGCGGCGTGGGTCGTTGGAATTGTAGTCGTGGGCTTGCTGGTGAATTGGCGCAGCCAGCTCTGGTCTAAGCTCCATGAGGACGTCGTGAGATCGGTATATTCCAACACCGATCAGGCGTTGCCGATCATGGCAGACCAGCCGGCCACTGTGAAGTTCTTAAACGAATTGCACGGGCAGCGGATGTTGATGGACCTGGACCTGGGCGACGAGAACAGTGCGGCTCGCCGTTCCGAACTGCTGCGCGTCCTGGAGAGAAGCAAGAGGGCTCAGATCGTTCTGTTCGGCCGGGACGACAGCGATTACTGGCTGAGCAAATCGAGGGAGGACGAAGCCTTCATCGCAGCCATCTCGCAACAGTTGCACGCGACACTGAAGCTGCAACAGCGCTTTCCTGGCTTGGGCGTGCTGCGGATTTGGAACGTGCGGATTTGAAACTGAGTGACCGCTCTTGAGGAACCTGCAGTAGCCGGCGTGGCTCGCCCTGTCAGAAAGCGGCGGAGCCGCTGGCTCCTTTTCGCCGGACTGGCCGCGCTGGTCATCATTCTGATCCTCGCGGCCTTCCGTCAACAGGTGCTGGCCGGGCTGGGCGAATTTCTGGTGGTCTCCGATCCGCTGGAACACGCGGACCTGGTTTACGTCCTGGCGGGTGACTTCTGGGGCGGTCGTGTGCTCTCAGGCGCGAACCTGGGATCGAAAGGATGGGCCCCTCGAGTGATCCTGAGCGGAGGGCGCTATCAGGGCCGCGAGGTCAGCGCTATGTCAGTGGAGTTCGCCGTGCAACATGGCTACGCACCGAGCTTGTTCCTTCCGATCGCGATGGAGGCGCAGTCCACAGTGGATGAGGCCCGCGAGATGGGCGCCGTTTTCCATCGCTTAGGCGCAAAGCGCATCATTCTGGTGACCAACAACTTTCATTCCCGCCGCGCCGCGCTGGCCTTTCGCCTGTTCCTCCCCGAATTCGATTTTCGAATGGAGGCTGCGCCTGACGGTGTCTTCGATCCGCAGGCTTGGTGGAATACGCCGCAACAACGCCGTCTCTTGTTCTCCGAGTATCAAAAAATGATCGGGACTTTGCTGGTGAGGTTCCATTTTGCCAGCACCGAATGGCCGCGGCAGCATCGGGATGGTGAACGGTAATGTCACGCACCCGGTCTTTCCTCAGCGGGGCGTTCTTCTCTTATGTCTATCAGGCCCTGCTGATGGTGATGGGGTTGTGGTTGACGCCCTTTTATATTCGCACCTTGGGGCAGAGAGATTATGGCATCTGGCTGGTCGGACTGCAGGTGTTGAATTTCCTGCTGCTGTGCGATTTCGGCATCATCGTGGTCACCCCCCGCGATGTCGCTAACGCTAGCGGGCTGGAGCACGCGAATCCGGGCTCGGGCGATGTGGCGCGGATCGTGGGCCAGACCCTCAAAGTGGTCCTGGCGCAAACGGTGGTAGTTGCCCTGGCCGCGCTGGCTTTGTTCCTGCTTCGGCCCGGACATGATGTCGCATTACGCGGCCCCGTCGGGTTGGTACTCGCGGTGTTCGTGATCTCATATCCGTTGCGGGTCTTTCCAGCCGTGCTGATGGGCTTGCAGGATTTGAAGTTCT
>Ga0206991_10060_pt1 | contig 29983 bp, 29 predicted proteins | sample Alteio_BWMinCont_9_FD_153286 | JGI IMG/M metagenome (GOLD analysis project Ga0206991, IMG submission 153286) | Enriched cells from forest soil in Barre Woods Harvard Forest LTER site, Petersham, Massachusetts, United States -... | ecosystem: Environmental > Terrestrial > Soil > Temperate forest >...
GAGTTTGATCTTTGAAAAACGATGGCCCCCGTTTGGGCGAGGGCCATCTCTCGGATACCAAGTCTAGTGGCATCCCTACTCGACAGATCCATTCTGCCTCACCCATCCGAGCTGCAATTTCCCCACCATTACCTTCCTTCATAACCTTCGCGTCCTCAAAGGACGCGACTTAAAGGAGCCTTTCATGAAGATTGTGCGTTTGTACACTATACGAGTGTTCGCATTTCTGTATGTTGCGAAGGTGAGGGCCGACTACAGATCAATGGCATCCACCTAGCCTCGGTCTACTGAAACAAACAATGAATGTCTCCAAAGGGTCCCTCTGTGTAGACAATCCTCAGGATGTGATTCCCAACTCACGCGTCCTCTGGTCGAGTGGAACAACCTGGCACGGCATAAGAGCGGAAGCCTACCACCTCGAGGAGCTTGAGACGGCTGACTTTCGGACGGTTGATCACAGTGTGGTGCTGCACCTATCAACTCCTGCCCTAGTCGAGTTGAAGACCGATGGCCAGTGTGATACGCGCAACCGCATTCCCGGCGACCTTTCAATCTTGCCCGCGCCGACGGTTCGCCAGTTGCGCTCACGTGATCCACACGATGTGCTTGTGGTCACCGTGTCGCAGGAGGTGGTGGCCCAGACGGCATTGGCCGCAGGTGATGGGACACGATTTGAGCTGATTCCCTACGCGTATTACCGTAATAAGCAGCTGGAACATATCTGCTGGGCGCTCAAAGCTGAAACCGAGTGCGATTTTGTTTCCGGCCCTTTGTACGGCGAATCACTCGCGCTGGCCGTGTGCGTTCACATCTTACGGCAGCGTTTCGCGGAGCAGTCTACGTCTCAAAAGAATGGCGGGATAGCGCCACGGACGCTGCGCCAGGTAATTGACTACATCGAGTCCAATCTCGATAGTCCATTGCGAATGGCTTCCTTGGCGGAAATATCCGGGCTGAGTCAATATCGCTTCGCCCACAATTTCAAGTCTGCGACCGGGGTAGCTCCATACCAGTTCGTGATACATACGCGACTTGACCGGGCTAAGCAAATGTTGCGTCAGACAGATGCATCGGTGTTGGATATTGCCTACGCGGTGGGTTGCCAGAGCATAAGCCGGTTTAACTCTCTCTTCCGGCGCGAGGTGGGAACCACTCCCAGCAACTATCGCGCTTCCTTTCGATAACGTCAGTGATCCGGTGGCAAGAATGGGCTAGCTGCGCCCAAAACCGAGAAGACCGAAGAATTGCCGCTCAGTATAATCGCTCATCGATGCAACCGTAAGGAGAAATCATGATCAAGACGAAACCTGCGTCCCTTCTCGCTGTGGCGGCGGTCATTGCCGGACTGGCGTTGGCGCAAACCAGCGCGAATTTCGGCGGACCCAACGACCCGGGAGCTCAGAGTGCCAATCGCGGCACAGGTGTGACCATTATCAATCCGGCGAACGACCCAAACGGGTTTACTGCCTTTTTCCAGGACGGTCTCGATCGCTTCCAGGAAATTGAGACCGTTTCGAATTCCGCCAACGTCGGGCTCGGGCCGCGCTTCAACTCAAATCAGTGCAGTTCGTGTCACGCGCAACCTGCGATTGGGGGATCGGGAGTTGCCGTTAATCCTCAATTCCGGTTCGTCCAAAACGGCGTTGCGCCAAGTAACACCATGCCAAGTTTCATTACGGCCAATGGTCCAACCCGCGAAGCCCGGTTCCCGTTTTTCTTTAACTCGAACGGCGGAGTGAACACCAGCGCTCCCAATGGAGGCGTGGAAGACTTGTTCACGGTTACGGGCCGCCCCGACGCTGGCACCTGCAATCTGGCACAACCCAACTTCGCCGAGGCGGAGGCGGCCAATAATGTCATCTTCCGCATTCCCACGCCGGTCTTTGGCGCAGGCCTGATCGAGAACCTCGATGACTCAACCCTGCTGAAAAACCAGGCGGCCAATCTCCAAAACAACTTTGGGATTGCCGGCACTTTCAACCGCAACGGCAACGACGGCACAATCACGCGTTTTGGCTGGAAAGCACAGAACAAATCGTTGCACATCTTTGCCGGTGAGGCTTACAACGTGGAGATGGGCATCAGTAACGAACTTTTTCCACAGGATCGTCCGTTGCCTGAGGAAGATCAGCTGGGCACCGGGCTCCCGGCTAACTGCATGAACCTCGGCGGGATTGGGTACCCGGAAGATACCTCTAACCCGAATTTGACGCCGAACGCAGCGGTTCTCGATGATGTCTCGGCGTTTGCCAATTTCATGCGGTTTCTAGCTCCGCCGCCGACCGGCGGGGTTGTGCTCAATGGGGTTCCAGTCTCGGCCCAGTCGATCTCAACCGGCAAGTCCGTGTTTAGCTCGATTGGCTGCGCCACCTGCCACAATCCATCGCCAGGCACGACGCAAGTGTCGGACTTCGTTCCAGCGCTGAGCAACGCCCCCGTGCCTGCGTTCTCGGATCTTGAGATCCATAACATGGGCACGGGATTGGCCGACAACGTCTCGCAAGGGAGCGCGGGTGGCGACCAGTTCCGCACGGCTCCTCTATGGGGCTTGGGACAACGGATATTCCTGCTGCACGATGGCCGCACGACTAACCTTGTCAACGCGATTCAGGCACACGCGAGTCATGGCAGCGAAGCCACGAACGTGGTGCAAAATTTCTTCAACCTGAGCCCCAACTTGCATCAGGATGTGTTGAACTTTTTGCGCTCGCTGTAATCGTTTATCAGCGCTTGCCGGCGAGATACAGAGATGTCTCGCCAGCCCCAGTGAAACCGCTTCAACTCGAAGGACAGATATGCGCTTTCGATTCTTGTGTTTTTTGATCGTCCTCGTCTCGTCCGTGTCGTCGCCGGTCCGGGGCCAAGGTGTCCAGAACAAAGTCCCGAGCGGAGTCATTCTGATAAAAGGTGCGTGGTCGAGCGCCAGTGATTCCGTGACCCCCGTGCCCGAGGGAGGGAGCGTAGCCAACGATCTCTTCAGCGACCAGTACTTTGGAATCACCTACCCTCTGCCCCCGGGTTGGGCTGAGAAATATAAAGGTCCGCCTCCATCGGATAGCGGCCGCTATGTACTGGCGCAGCTCAGCCCCGGGGAGGCATCCAGAGGATTTGATCGAGCGAGTATCTCGATCGCAGCTCAAGACATGTTCTTCACGCCGGTACCCGCGGCCAACCCCACCGAGCTGATCAATTACATGAGAGACCATTTGCAGGCCGACTATAAAGTGGAAGTGCCACCTCGGCAGATCAAAATGGCAGACCGCTCTTTTACATTATTTGGGTATTGGTCTCCGGTGGCACAGCTGCATTGGTATGTTGTGGCCATCCAAATACGCTGCCACACCGTGCAAATCGTGCTGACCAACAGTGACACCAAACTACTGGAGGGCCTGATGCAGGGCATGAACAAGATGAAGTTACCCTCACAAGCCAGTTCCACTGGAGGAGCCGGAGGAGGCGCTGTCCCCGTTTGCATCAAGGATTTTGCGCGCGACGAAAATATGATCGCGCGGGTTAACCCCGTCTTCAACGAACATCGATTTAATCCTGTTCCGGTCCGAATTATCATCGATAAGGAAGGCAAAGTGAAACACATTCATTTTCTCAGCGCCTTCACCGATCAAGCGAAGGCGATCACTGACGCTCTGGGCCAATGGAGGTTCAAGCCATATCGGAGAGACGGGCAGCCGTTCGAGGTGGAAACCGGAATCCTGTTTGGGAGGCCGCCACCCCCAACGGCGCCTCTGGCAACCGTCAACAGGAGATTTTGACTCAATTGAGATTTTGACCTCAGTTGATTGTCTCGGGCATATAAAAAAGAGGACCATCCCGCCGATTCTTCCAGCGAATGTCTGGCGAACGAAAACCCATCACGGCTCGCATAGCCGAATCCATGAGCGGCTTGATTTGCTGGGCCCAAGGCATTCCTAGCGGCTGAGGAGCAGGTGCCTCGCAGGCGAAACGCCGCGAACCTGGAAGAACCTGCCGTTGACCGACAACAGATAGAGGTACAGGGAGTCAGCCGATTCGAGGCCGCCGAGATTGCGCACCATCTCATGTGCGGCGAAAGCGCGAGCCCCATACCCTAGGTTCAGCAGGTCGAATAGGATGACCGTGGCGTTCCGAGCTCCGCCTCCGGTGCGGTTCGAAAACTGGTTGGTACCGGACGCGCGAGCTTGGTTCTGGCCCCTGCTTTCACCATTTCGGCGAAAGAATGAAGCCCTGCAAAGGGATCGCTTGGTTCCGAAAGAGAGTGGGATCGATTGCGGCCGCCATCTTCGCTATATCAAGTCCTCCGCCCAGAAACTGGTTCATTCTCTCAGCAGTGACGAAGGGATCGGAAATCACTTTGCGCTGTTCTATTACCAGCAGCTGCGTGTCCGGGCGCCGTGTCAGCATCGCTTTCATGCGGTCGAGCGTGCGGGTGTACTCGTCTTTCAACATCTGCCGACGTTGCAACGTCGCACGCTGCACCTGATTACGGCGTACTAGCATGCGCTCCTGCGAATCGAGCACCTCTTCGAGATCGCGCTCGCAAAGAATCACGCGGTGAGCCAAATCCGGCGGCAAAGCCCCCAGCAGTGCAGACGCTTATACGTTCATCCAGGACGATGGTATCTTCTACGACCCGTTTGGTTGGGGCTTCTACTCTCCTTGGTTCGCGTTTGGAGCTGCGTACTTTGGATACGGATACGGTGGGTACGGCTATGGTGGATACGGCTACGGTGAGGTCGGCTATCCTCGGCACTTCGGGCTGGGATACCATCCCCCTACGCCACCGATGGTCGCCCCTCCTGGTCCGTTGCGCATGCGTACCATGTGAGCGGCAGGGGCGTCGGCGGATTTGGCCGCGCCAGCGCTTTCGGCGGCGGTGGTTTCCGCGGAGGTGGCGGATTCCATGGTGGTGGCGGTTTCCATGGAGGAGGCGGATTCCATGGAGGAGGCGGCGGACTCCACGGCGGAGGGGGAGGCGGACACCGTTGGAACTACGATGTCACGCCTTTCCGAACGGCATACAGAATCAATTCCGGAAGGCTGTGCAGATTCAGTTTCTCGTGCAGGTTTCTGCGATGGGTTTCGATCGTATACAGGCTGAGATTAAGCACGTGTGCGATTTCTTTATTGGACTTCAATTCAACCAGAAGCTGAAGAATTTCTTTCTCCCGAGACGTCAGCAAATCATAGCTGTCGTCCGCTCCGCGAGTCCGGATTTCACGCACGTAATCTTCCATCAGCATCTTGGTGATTTCCGGACTGAAGAAAGTTCTGCCATCGTACACGGATTGGATCGCATCGATGAGGTCCCCCTCGGCGGAATCCTTCAAGAGGTAGCCCTTGGCTCCAGCCTTCAGCGCTCTCAGAACATAGCCTTCGTCCGAATGCATACTGAGAATCACAATTGCGGTATTCGGTAAGGCCGTATTGATGCGTTGGGCGGCTTCGATTCCGTTCAAGTTGGGCATAGCGATATCGAGGACCGCAACATCCGGCTCGGTCGCTTCCGCTTGTTCCACGGCCTGCCGTCCGTCCGCCGCCTCGGCGACCACGCCGAACTGGGGATGACTCTCCAGCAAAAGCCGGAGGCCTCGACGCATGACGGTGTGATCGTCAGCCAATAGGATGCGAATTTGTTTCATGGGCGTATGCGCTTGTGTTCTCGTCATGCAAAGACAATTCCCCGGTGAAGGGCAATTCCACGGACAGTATTGTTCCGCGTTCCGGCTGCGAGTGAATTTTGTATTTTCCTCCGAGGCGGGTAACACGTTCCTGTATCCCGAGCAGACCCATCCCTTTCGTTTCCCGAACATCGAAACCCTGCCCGTCATCCTGAATGGTCAGCAACAGGCGATCGGGCTCCTGTCGGACCCGGATACGGACTGTGGTCGCATGCGAATGCCGTGCGCAGTTGTGGAGCGCTTCCTGGACCACGCGATAGATGCAAGTCTTGTACTCGTCTGGTAACTCATCCGAATCGAGTTCCGCCGCGATGGTCACATCCATCGACGTACTCTTGGAAGATTCCCGGGCTTGCCATTTCAAGGCTGGAACCAATCCAAGATCATCCAACATCGATGGCCGCAGCAGAAGGGCCATATTGCGGACTACTCGGACGGTATTCTCCACCAACCCTTTGATGGTTTCTACATGACGGCGCAATTGTTCTTCGGACCGAACTGCCAGACCCGCGGAAAGGTTGCGCAGTTCAATGAGTACGGCCGATAGTGCCTGGCCCACTTCGTCGTGCAATTCGCGTGACAGAGACCGCCGCTCGGTTTCCTGCGCCTGAACCAAGCGAGCCGACAGTTCTTTGAGCTGTGTACGAGCTTCCGCCACATCCACATACTGGAGGCGGGCCTGTTCTTCGAGGTTCAAAGTCTTTCTCATTGTGAACAGAGCCAGACCCAATCCGAGTGCTAGGGCCGCTAGCAGGGTGAGCAGCAAACGTGTCTGGAAACTCAGTAAGAGAGAGACTACCTGTTGATTACCCGCATCCAACTGCTGTTCGTTAAGGGCATCGATCCGACCGGCGAGCTCAAGCATGTTCTGCCGACGGGGAAAAACCTCGTCACGAAGAAACGCGTACCCGGAACGGCGCCTTTCGGCCGGGTCCCAATGGAAGATCGGCGCCAGTATGCCCCAATAATCCATAAGCTCAGCCCGTAAAGCCGAGTAGTGTTGGGCTTCAGTTGGTGCGACCTCGCGACGGTAGGACTCCAGAGACGTTTCCATGTGCTGCCGCACCTCTTCCAGACTGGCTCGAAAGGCGTTCGCTCTCCCTGCGTCAGGCTCAAGCAAATAGTCGCGGACATAGGTTCCCGAAACGTAAACATCGGAGCGGATATCGTTTAGTACATGGTTCTGAGAGAGATAGCGACGCCTGATCTGATCGTCGCTACGGCGGAACTGGCGAAGGACGTTCAGGGCATCGACTCCGGCAAGAGCCATAATCGCCAGGAGCCCGCCGAACCCAACCGCCAGCGCAAAGCGTGACCGAAAAAACACACGATCTGATGATCTAGCTCGCGAGGCCCTCGCCATACGATTGCCTCCATCCTAACCGAGGTCGCCCTCTGGTGGAGCAATCTACCTGCGTTTTTGTCGAAAAATACCACCCGGCTGGTATATGGTTAGGCGCCCAAGGCATCGTATGTTATGGAAGTAAAGGATTGTTGAAGCACCCAACCAAGCCGTGTCCCATCGGCTACGGTCGTGTCCAACGAAATGACCCAAAAAACCGTTTGCTCGCCAAAGAACCTAGAAAAACTCAAGGATCTCGATAGTTGCACGGTCTCAAACGCCATCGAGCGGTTGAACGTACGCTTGCGGAATGAAGGCTTTCTGTCAGGCGTGGCGCGCTGCCGGTTTCCGAAGCTCCCACCCATGGTCGGCTACGCAGCCACGGCGCGAATCCGTACCGCTGCCCCACCTATGAGCCATCGTTGTTATTACGACCGCATGGATTGGTGGAATTACGTGGCCTCGCTGCCCGAGCCGAGAATCATGGTGCTGCAGGACACCGATCACAATGCGGGGCTAGGAGCATTTGTGGGCGAGATCCATGCCGCCATTGGCGTTGCGCTGAATTGTGTGGGCTGTGTCACCAACGGAGCTGTTCGTGACTTGCCAGCCGTGGAGGCAATGGGATTTCAAATGTACGCTAGCCACACTTCGGTGTCGCATGCGTATGCTCACATCATGGAATTTGGCGAGCCAGTGGAGATAGACGGCTTGAAGATTTCGTCAGGCGATTTGCTGCATGGAGATCGTCACGGAATCGTTAACATCCCACTGTCGGTGGCGGCGGACGTTTCCGTAGAAGGCGCCAAAATCAAAGATGAGGAGCGTGAGCTTATCGACTTTTGCCGCTCTCCTCGTTTCTCGCTGCGGGAATTAGCGGAACGGATTCAAAATATGAATCTCAGTTGCGATCTACCCTGGCGAGGAAGTAAATAAAATAGGGATATGCGGTCAAAAACGCGTTTGTTTCTATTGTTCGGCCTAAGCGTGGCAGCGGCTGGCGTTTTGGTCTCCTGCAGCGGCGCCGGAAAAGTCCAGGCCAAAGATCCAGGCGAACCCGGCGCAAGTCCCGCCGGAGTCTCGGTGGGGGTGGTTAAGGTCATCAGGAAAAATGTCGGTCGGACCCTCACGGTTTCATCAGAGTTGGTTCCATTCCAAGAGATTGACGTATTCGCCAAAGAGTCGGGCTTCGTCAAGGAGCTGAACGTCGACTATGGCTCGCGCGTGCAGAAGGACCAAGTCCTAGCGACCCTGGAAATTCCCGAACTGCAATTGCAAGTGAAAGAAGACGATGCCGCGGTGAAGAATGCCGAGGCCCAAATTCCGCATGCCCAGGAAGAATTGAACCGCGTGCAGGCTCAGCAGAAAGTTTTCCAACTGCAGTATGACCGGCTGAATGGGGTGGCAAATTCCAAGCCGGGCCTGGTAGCGCAGCAAGAAGTAGACGATTCCCAGGGCAAGGCTCTAGCCTCATCGGCGCAGGTGGAGGCGGCCAAGTCGAATCTGCAATCCGCTGAGAGCGAACTCGCGGCCAAGCAAGCCAAGCGTGAGCATGATCAGGCGTTATTCGATTACGCCAAAATTACAGCGCCGTTCGCGGGCGTTGTAACGCAGCGTTACGCGAATCTAGGCACGCTCATGCAGGCGGGCACGAATTCCAGTACGCAAGCCATGCCGTTGGTCAAGCTCTCTCAGGACGACCTGTACCGGCTTGTGATTCCCGTACCCGAGTCTTATGTGAAATTCATTCATCTGGGCGATCCAGTCAATGTAAACGTTCCGGCACTCAGCCGAACCTTCCCTGGCAAAGTGGCTCGGTTCTCCGTGGATGTTCGCGAAGAAACGCGAACGATGCACACCGAGGTAGACGTGGAGAATCCCAGCAGAGTTCTGCTCCCCGGTCTGTACGCGGAAGCTACCATTACACTCGAAAAGAAAAACGATGCCATCGCGGTCCCCTTGCAAGCGGTGGATCAAGACAACAACCAGACCACTGTTGATGTAGTGAATTCATCCAACAAAATTGAGGTCCGGCGAATCGTGCTGGGAATTCAGACTGCGACCGACGCCGAAGTTCTTTCCGGATTGCAGGAGGGTGAGACGGTGGTTGTCAGCGACCGCAGCGGTCTGAAACCGAGCCAACCAGTCCAACCCAAGTTGATCACCCTGATGGAATATCAGAGCTCTGAAGAACAGCACTAGCGAACAGGAGCCAGTCACAGGAGCCACCCCATGCCCCGTTTTTCGATTCGTAACCCCTATTTCATCGTGGTTATTTGCCTGGCGCTGGCGGTTATCGGCATCAACGCGTTTTCGCGGATGCCCGTGGATCTGTTCCCTCCCATCAACTTGCCGGAAGTGGTAGTGGCTACGTTTTACAACGGCATGCCTCCAGGCGACATTGAAGTGGACATCACCAATCCGCTCGAGCGTTTCTTCACCCAGGCTAGCGGTGTCGATCACATGGAATCGCGTTCTCTGCTCGGCGTCAGCATCATCAAGGTGTACTTTCAACCAGGGACCAATGCCGATTCGGACGTAACGCAGTTATCGAATCTGGCTCTCGCCGATCTCAAGCGTCTGCCGCCCGGCACGTTGCCGCCGATCGTTCTGAAGTTTGATGCTTCCAGCCTTCCCGTGTGCTTGGTCACGGTGAAGGGCCAAGGTCTCAATGAAACCCAACTTCACGATCTGGCCCAATTCCAGATCCGCAATCAAATCGCAGTAGTGAACGGGGCGGAAATTCCGGCTGTGTTTGGCGGAAAGTACCGGCAGGCGATGGTGTATGTCGATCCGTACAAGTTGCTCTCTCGTCAGTTGAGCGTGATGGACGTAGTGGGCGCGGTCAACGACAGCAATTTGATCTTGCCTGCGGGCGACGTCAAGATCGGCGCCAGAGATTACTACGTCTATTCCAATAGCTTGGTGAAAAACGTCGCGGACTTGGACAGCCTGCCGCTCAAGACCGTCGGCACCAGTTGGGTTTCGGTGGGAGACGTGGGCGAAGCCAAAGATTCCAGTCAATTGCAATACAACATCGTGCGCATCGATGGCCAGAAGTCGGCCTACATACCCATCATGAAATCGGGCGGGGACAGCAATACCATCCAGGTGGTGGACGACGTCCGCGCTCTGGTGAAGAAGCTATTCGATCTTCCTGCGCAACTGAAGACCGATATCGTCTTCGATCAATCCGTGTTCGTCCGGCAGGCGCTCAATACCGTGGTGCATGAAGGGTTGATCGGGCTGGGGCTCACCAGCCTGATGATTCTTCTGTTCCTGGGAAGCTTGCGGGCCACGGTGGCGGTGCTGCTCTCCATTCCGATTTCCATCATGGCGACCTTCGTGGTTTTGTACATGCTGGGAAGCACGATCAACACCATGATCCTGGGAGGCCTCGCGCTGGCCCTGTCGCGCGTTATAGACAACTCGGTGATCTCGCTTGAAAACATTTACCGCCATTTGGAAATGGGATCATCTCCGGCCGTTGCCGCCGAACAGGGCGGTGCCGAAGTGAACTTGGCGGTACTAGCCGCGACGCTGGTCGATGTAGTGGACTTTTTCCCGGTAACGTTGTTGTTCGGCGTCAGCAAATTTCTCTTCTCCGCGCTCGCTCTGGCGTTCTGTCTGGCGCTACTGGCTTCCTTCGTGGTCGCAATGACCGTCATTCCCTTGTTCTGTTCTAAGTACTTGAAGGCTATGCCCGGTGGTCACGGAGAACACGGCTCGCCTGAACACGGCTCTTCGGAGGACGGCTCAGCCGAACACGAGGATAAGTCGTGGGGCGGACGCTTTAACGCCTGGTTCAATCGTAACTTCAATAAGCTGCTCAACGTTTATGAACGGTCGGTCCGGTTCGCTCTCAAGGCTCCAGCGCTAACTCTGGCCGTGCTGGTGGGCGTCTTCGTCGCCAGCCTCTTGATCTATCCTTTCCTCGGCTTGGCGTTTTTCCCCCGCACCGACGCCGGGCAGTTCACGGTCAACCTCAAAGTTCCCACCGGTACTCGTATTGAGGTCACCAACGATTACGTGTCGAAAGTCGAAGATCTCATCCGGCATACTGTCGCGCCGAAAGATTTGAAGATGATCCTCTCGAATATCGGAGTGGTGAACGATATCTCCTCCCTGTACACGACCAACGCCGGTATGTATACGGCCTTCATTCAAGTGGCTTTGAATGACGATCACGAAGTCGGCAGCTTCGAGTATATGGATCGAGTGAGAGCTCAAATCGCCGCGAGATTCCCGGATGTGCGCACCTTCTTCCAGAGCGGGTCTCTGCAGGACGCCATCCTCAATCAGGGGCAGCCGGCTCCCATCGACGTTCAGGTCAACACTCGCGATCTCGGCTTGACTTACAAAACAGCGCTGAATCTAGCGGACCGGATTCGCGAACTTCCCGGCGTCGGCGAGATCTACATCCCTCAGGATATGAACTACCCATCCCTCCGCATGGATATCGATCGCGTGCATGCCGGCGAGTTGGGGCTTTCACAAAAGGATGTGGTCAACAACGTGATCACGGCGCTGAATTCCAACCTCATGATTGCGCCGAATTACTGGGTGGACTATGACTCTGGCAACGATTATTTCCTGAGTGTCCAGTATTACGAGCATGGCGGTGCGGCCATTCACAACCTGGTCGATCTGAAGCAGATCCCGTTGCGCGCGCCGAATTTGAAACTTCCTACCACTCTCGACAATGTGGTGAAACTAGTGAACCTACAATCGCCAACCGAAGTGGATCACTATCAGATCCAGCGCGTTGTCGACGTGTACGTCACTCCGGTGGGCGAAGATCTCGGGAAGCTTCGCACCGGAATTGTCAAGACCATCGCGGATGCGAAACTCTCGTCCAACATTCGCGTCACCCTGCGAGGGATGGTCAACAGCATGGATCAATCCTTCAAGAGCTTCGGGTTGGGATTCGGTATTTCCTTCATTCTTCTGTTTCTCATCCTGGTGGCGCAGTTCAAGTCCTGGATCGATCCGATCCTCATCATGCTGGCGATTCCGATGGGCTTCGTCGGGGTGCTCATCATCTTGCCACTAACGCATACCACGCTCAACGTAATGTCTCTGATGGGCGTGCTGATGCTGATCGGCATCGCGGACTCCAACAGCATTCTGATCGTCGATTTTGCGCACAAGCTCGAAGAGCAGGGCTTGTCAGTGCAGGACGCGGTAGTCACGGCCTGCCGCGTGCGCCTGCGGCCCATTCTGATGACGTCGCTCGCAACCATCATCGGAATGATCCCGATGGCCTTGAAACTCGGCGAGGGCGGCGAACAGTACACGCCCATGGCCCGCGCCATCATCGGCGGCCTCACCACTTCGGTGTTGCTCACCATATTCATCGTGCCCGCCGCCTATCTTCTGGTCTATGGGAGGAAACAAAGAAATGTTCCCCAGCCTTCGCCAAATCAGGCTTAACCGAAAGGCTCTTTTTATCGCGGTGCCATTGGCATTGCCAATGGCATTGTCCGCGCAGGCGCCACCCTTGCTGACGCTACAACAGGCCGAAGCGATGGCCGTTATGAACCACCCACAAATTCAGGCCGCGCAGAACGAGGTCAACTTCGCGAATCAACAGATAGTAGTCAATCGTTCGGCTTACTATCCAAACATCACCGGGGATCTGACGGGATCGCAAGGCAATAACCTATCAAGAATCGGGGCCGGCGATCTGGCGGCGTCGCGCCTCTTCGATCGCGAGGGTCAAGGTGTAATCATCCAGCAGTTGATCACCGATTCCGGGCGAACACCGAGCTTGGTTGCCAGCTCGCGATTTCAGGCCCAAGCCACGGCGCAGAATGCGACGGCCACGCGCTACACCGTGCTTCTGGATGTCAACCGGGCCTATTTCGATGTGCTCCGCGCGCAAGCTACGGTGAAAGTCGCCGAGCAGACCGTCAGCGCCCGGCAGATCCTGGACGATCAGATCACGGAGCTGGCACGCAACAAGCTTCGATCCCAGGTGGATGTCAGTTTCGCCGACGTCAACGTATCGGAGGCGAAGCTTCTGCTATTGCGTGCGCAAGACAGCGTCACTGGAGCGCTCGCCGAACTGGGTCGCGCCCTTGGGTCGGATCAATCGGCCAATTTTCAGCTCTCTGACGAACCCCTGCCTCAAGCGCCACCAGCCACGGCCGCGTCTTTGGTGGTCCAAGCCATCGATAATCGTCCCGAACTTGCGTCGCTGCGCGCCACGCGTGAGTCCGCCTACAAATTCTTCGACGCTGAAAAAGACCTGTCGCGGCCCACTGTCAGCGGCATTGCGACCGCCGGCTACATTCCTTACATCAATACTCCACGAACGGCGCCGATTCCCCCCGAATACGAAGCCGTCGGGGTCAACGCCAGTATCCCCATCTTCAATGGCCACCTGTTTTCCGCGCGCCGTGAAGCAGCCTATCAACGCGCCTTGGAATCGGATCAGAAACTCCGCGATGAACAGGAACGGATCAGCCGCGACGTTCGCGTGGCTTGGGCGAGCGCCACGGATGCCTATCAAAGAATCGATGTCACAGCGCAGTTCTTGCGGCAAGCATCGCTCGCACTGCAACTCGCCCAGGGGCGCTATGATTTAAGCTTGGCGGCGATCGTTGAACTTACCCAGGCGCAGTTGAACGTGACTTCCGCGGCGATTGAAAACCTCAACGCCAAGTACGACTATCAAATTCAATTCGCGGCGCTCCAATTCACCATTGGCCTCCTCCGATAGCCGGCCCGTTTTCCGCGAGGTCCAGCGTTTCCCGCTGCGCCGCATTGCTGTCGCGCTTGCCAGCCCGCCCTGCTTTATGCTCGGCCTTTTAATCTGGCAAGTACTCTTGGGCCATCCCTGGGGTAAGCATCCCATGTCCAACGGAGACGTGATTGGCTGGACCGTGTTTGTTTGGCTGATCTACTTCCGCCTCATCACCGTTCGATTGGTCACCGAAGTTCGCCAAGGTGCGCTGTTTATCAGAATGCGCGGACTGTGGCGCCTTCGTCGTGTTCCCCTCGATAGCATCCAATCAGTGGAGAGTATTACCCACGACATTGCGCGCGACTACGGCGGCTACGGATTCCGATCCACTCGGGAAGGCAAGGCGTACGTCGCCAATGGCGGCCACGGTGTACGCGTGACACTCAACGGTGGCGAGAAGCTGGTGGTGGGATCACAGCGGGCCGACGAGTTGGCTAGAGTACTTCGTGCACCTTGAGAAAGAGCGTGTTCGCGATTGAGAATCAGCGCCTGAACGGCCATCCGCGAGTTGGGCCAAGCGCCGTTGCGCCGGCGGGCGATTTCGCGATTCCTCGCGGCCAGCCGCTTCGCGGCCTCATAGGCCTTGGAGGCATTCGCCGGCAGCATTCTTGCCTTCGACTCCACCTCCCGCTGCGGTGGTACGGTCCACACGCACAAGGTTAACAATTGCGATGACGCCGATGATAAGACCGCTAATATCGAGAGCGGCAAGCCACGGGCCAGCTGCAGATCAAACCGCCCCGAACGACCATGGCCCAGCGCGATTTGCCAGCGCGAAAACAATCTAGCGATCATAGAGGACGTGGTGTTCGTACTCTTTCTCCAACTGAATGTCGGTTGCCGGTACCAGTCGAAGAACCCACAAACCATCGGAGTTCACCACGTAACCAAGCCCCGTATCATCGAGCGGCTCTTCGGACCGGCCAGCTGATTTTCCAGGGGGACTGCGAGTCTACTTTGTTCAATGAAAATGAAGGAGATGATAATGCCAGGCATCATGAGTGAGGGTTCGGCTGCAAGGGAAGCCCGCCATCTGCGCGATCCTGATCATCCGCGTGGCGGCCAGTCCTCGTCATTGTGAGAATGCATTCCGGTGGAAGAAACCGAAGCCAGGAGAACTTCCGGAGCGCTTCAGTTCGTAAGAATGACGCTGTTCCGGGGCTATCACGCACCAGGTTCAGGTTTGCTCTCGTAGACAGCGTGCAGTTGCTCTTTGCTGCGCCTAAGCGCCGGCGGCATTATCAGAATCAAAGCTCATCGGTCGTCCCGTCTATACATTCCCTGCTTGCTCCTAACTCTGTTGGAGTGCGAGACCGTGAATCCCATGCGTTCTGCCGGACATCTACAACGTGTGTTCGGAATAGCGCGGACCAAAGCCGTTCAGACGAGAGCGCACTCCATGGAAAGGTAGCTGTAATCACTGGTGGCAATAGCGGAATCGGCCTGGCTACAGCCAGGCGCTTCGTGAAGGAAGTCAGGCTGAGCTGGATGCGGCGGTATCGCTGATCGAGAAAAATGTAATGGCCATTCGGGGAGATCTCTCGAATCCGAATGATCTTGATCGCCTCTATGAAGTGGTGCGAAACGTTAAGGGACACATCGACCTGAACGCGCGGGGCGTACTTCACGGTGCAGAAGGCGGTACCGCTGCTGGCCGACAAATCATCGATCATCCTTCCCGGGTCGGCCGCGTGGCACATGGGCGTACCGGGCTTTGGTCCGTATTCGGCGACGAAAGCGGCTTTGGTTTCGTTTGTCTGAACCTGGACCGCAGAGCTTGCCAGCCGTGGCATTCGAGCGAACGTAATCAGTCCCGGATTGACCGAGACGCCCATGGTCCATGCCGGCGCTAAACGATCTGAGGAAGGCACCAGCGACTACTTCCGGAAAATGATCCCAATGGGGCGACTCGGAACAGCGGATGAGCTTGCATCGGCAGCCGTGTTCCTCGCCTCCGACGAGAGTAGTTTTATCATGGGCGTCGACCTGCCGATCGATGGCGGCACTGCTTCAAGATGATCCGTCAATTCGCACGCGATGGATTCGATTTCAATGTCATTCGGACTTTACTCTCGATTCCCGCATTTGCGGTTTAGTTCTTGCGGCGATGTCAAATACCAGTCGATAACTGCACAATTCCGATTGATTGACACACGAAGGCGTTCGTCTCGTGTCAGTCATGACAACGAATAACCTCAACACTGCTCAGCACCTGCTGAGAAACAGGAGACTCTTTATGAAGTACGCGATCATTGGTTCCGGCAAGATCGGTACCGCTCTCGCACGCATCTTCGCTCGTAAGAACATTCAAGTCGCAATCGCAAACTCCCGTGGACCAGAGACGCTTGCGTCTTTGACGGAAGAACTTGGTCCCAGCGTCGTTCCCCAATCCCTTCAAAACGCTTATAAGGCTGAAATGATATTCCTCGCTGTGCCATTTCCCTCTCACAGGGATGTTGCGAGGCAACTCAACAACTGGACCGGCAGAATTGTTGTCGACCTTACGAATGCTCTTCATGTTCCTCCGGAAGAGCTGGGAGGTCTGCTCTCTTCCGAAGTCCTGTCGCAGGCATTTGTCGGAGCGCGCCTCGTCAAAGCATTCAATCATCTGCCGGCGGCACAGCTTGGAACGAGTCTGGAGGGACAGCGGCAGGCCGTGTTCATATCGAGCAATGATGCCGATGCCAGCGCGGCTGTCGCAGTCGTGGCCACTCAGCTTGGCTTTGCTCCAGTCGAACTCGGAAGGCTCGATAAGGGCGGTGCACCCCTTCATGTTCTGGGTGGGCGTCCTGGCGGCCTTCTGTTTCAGAATCTGGTGAAGGTCGCCTGATCGCGGTAAACCCATGGCGGGATTGCGCAGGAGTAACACATGAAGACGCTTACCGTAGCATCCATTCCCGGCCGCGCCTGACGACGTTCGGGCGTCCTGCTTCGGCCTGATCGAGAACGGCTTCAAAAAGATCGCCGTCACTGGCGATTCGGCCGGTGAAACCCTCGCTCTTGACAACTTCCCGTACGGCCGTTTCAGGACGCCGACTCAATCGGGGCTCATTTCCTTCGCTGATTGCGAGGCGTAAGGTGGTTCAGCGTAGCCGCGCTAAGGATCGGGCGTTTATCTCATTACAGAAAGGTACTCCGCCCAGGGACCCACTTCCTGCTTATAACGCTTCGCCATGACCCGGCTGACCTGCAGGATATGCGCAAGATCGTGCGCGGTCCATGTCGCCAAGAGTTGCCGCAGCGTTACTCGACCCAACGCGGGATGGGAGCCCACCAATTCCAATTGGGCTGGCTGCAAATCCAGAGTTCGAAGCTGCACGAGATTGTCGGCGCGCCGCTCGGCAAATTCGTCCAGCAATGCAGAGATCGGTTTGCCTTGGCTATCGCGGAACTGCGCGTCTCGATCGAAGGGCTCAAAGGGTTGATCGGGGCCATGCTCCAGGATGATCATCACGCGCGCCACCCAATCCGTTTTCTCCCCGTGAATCAGATGACCGATAACCACGTACGGACTCCACGTGCCGGGCCCTTCGGTGGCTGTGGTCCACTGTTCCGGGAGGCCGCGCAGCATAGCATCGAGCGTCACAGGAGTCCGCGTCAGTACGGCGAAACATTCTTCGAGGAAAAGGCCGCTCATGAATCCATGTTAGTTTCGACGAATCCTTCCGGGCGAGTTCATCGCTGAGGCTGCTCCGCCCCTGCGGAAAACAAGCTCGTGGTGATATACCTTTCTCCCGTGTCGGCTAGAATCACCACGATGGTCTTCCCGACGGCCTCTTGCCGTGCGGCTATGGCAAGAGCCGCGTGGACTGCCGCTCCGGATGAAACGCCGGCGATGATTCCTTCTTCGCGCGCAAGACGGCGTGCACATGAGAAGGCATGTTCATCTGTTACGGCGATCACTTCATCGAGAATTGAACGGTTCAAGACTTCCGGGACGAATCCGACGCCGATTCCTGGAATCTGGTGATTCCCTACCGGACCGCCGGAAAGGATGGCAGCGTTGGCGGGCTCCACGCCGATGATTCGGACACCAGGTCTCTCTTGTTTAAGAACCTCGCCCACACCCGTGATGGTTCCACCCGTGCCAATGGCAGACTCAAAAGAATCGACTTCGTCTTGTGTATCCTGCCAGATCTCCATGGCTGCCGTGCGCCTATGAATCTCCGGGTTAGCGGGATTTCTTAATTGATCGAGGATGACGGCACCGGGGAGTTCGTTCGCGATCTTCTGAGCTTGCGCAACGGCGTCGATCATGAGAATTCCGGGAGTGAGCACAACTTCCGCTCCTAACTGCCTGAGCAGCGCCACTCTTTCTACCGACATAGTCTCACTGTGGCGATGAGATCCGCGTGGGTCATGACGTGAGCCTCTTAACACCGAGAAGGCAGATACATCACGGCTTCGATAATCGGTGTGACATGACCTCCGACGTAGATTCCGTCAGTCCCGTTTTCGCCGCGTAGTTCTACGTGCAAAAGGCTACGGCGGCCCATTCTTGTTCCCTGTTCGCTGACAAAACGCGTGCCAGCCGAGCTCGATAGCAGACCTTGTCGAATCATGAAAACAGCAAGAGGACCTGTGGAACTTCCAGTGGCCGGATCTTCTGGAACTCCGTAATCAGGAGCGAACATCCGCGAATAGGCGCCATCGGGTGTTGTGGCAAACAAGAAGACGCAGAAGACTTCGTTCGCGCCGCCCTTTAGGACTTTTGAGCCAGTCAAATCGAGCGATGCTCGATCAACCGCGGCTTTATCTTTCACCGCGATCAGTAGCGTCGGATTGCCGGCGCTCAGCAGTTGCGGTTGGAGCGGAAGAAGATCCTGTGGCTCCAGGCCTAGCGCTCTGGCGCACAGAGCGCCATCAAAGCACCTCCCTTCGTGAATCGGCGGGGTGCGCAACCAAATGAGAGGACGTTGTCCTCCCTCGATTCGAATGTGGACCGGACCCACCTCCTCTTCGAGCATGAACTCTGTGCTATCGCTCGCGACAATGCCCTTATGCACCAGCACAAATGCGGTACCGACGGTGGGATGTCCCGCGAATGCCATTTCCTTTGCAGGAGTAAATATGCGCACGCGGGCTGCACAGTCGTTGCGCGTTGCCGGGAAAACGAAGGCGGTTTCCGCCAAGTTGAGCTCTCTCGCGATCCTCTGCATGGTCACGGCATCAAACTGCGACGCGTCCGGGAAAACAGCGAGCGGATTTCCAGCCAAAGGCTCCGTCGTAAAAACGTCGACGACCGTGTATGCGTGGGACCCGTTGAGCGCCATTACTCGTGAACCTCCGCGATAAGATCGATTTCCACGCAGGAGCCAAAGGGCACTTGAGCAACTCCGAAGGCGCTCCGGGCATGCTTGCCGTTGGTTCCAAAGACTTCAGCGAGCAGTTCCGAAGCACCGTTGGCTACCAGATGCTGCTCAGTGAATGTCGGCGCGCTGTTGACCAAGACCATCAACTTGACGATTTGCCTAATCTTATTGAGATCGCCGACAGCCAGATTCAGCGTCGCCAGCAAGTCGATTGCTATACCGCGCGCAGCTCTTATTCCGAGCTCGGTGGTGAGATTTGTGCCAAACTGTCCCACCCAGGGTTTGCCGTCCTTCTTAGCGATATGGCCCGACAGGAGTATCTGATTGCCGCTTCGCACGAAGGGGACGAAGGCTGCGACGGGCGGTGTGACTTCGGGCAACTTGATCCCCAACGACGCGATTCTCTCATATACGGACATGAGACCTCCTGACACAAGCCTACATTTACACCAGCCGCCATGTACAGTGTCAGAAGACGAGTGTTATTACCATAACAGTTGCATTCTTGAGATCTGCTATGTTCAAGACATATGCGAAAACCGGCTCAAAGCAATGTCCCGCTGTACGTGCGGATCGCCGAACGCTTTACCCACCAGGTTGCCAATGGCGTTCTTCGTCCTGGAGATCGCGTGCCCTCACTCAGAAGGCTCAGCAAAGAACAGGGCGTGAGTCTCTCGACCGCCTTGCAGGCGTATCTGTGGCTGGAAAATCGCGGGTATCTGGAAGCCCGGCCTCAATCGGGTTTCTACATTCGCACGCCTTTTGCAAAACTGATTCCGGAGCCGCAAGCCGAGTCGATCCAAAGCCAACCGGCCGCGATGGGAAGCAACGCCGTGTTGGAAGAGGTCATACGATCAGCCAGCGATCCGGCATTCGTTCCGTTCGGCGCGGGATGCGCAAGCGCGGAGCTGTTTCCGAACCGCAGGCTGAATCTGATCGCGCGAGGAATTCTGCGCAAGAGGCCCTTGCACAGCGGAAATTACGATTTTCCGCCGGGCATCGAGGCTTTCCGCCGGCAGATAGCCAGGCGTTCTCTGAACATCCGCTGCGAGGTGGCGCCGCGTGACGTCATCGTCACCGCCGGAGCCCTGGAAGCCATCCATCTGAGTCTTCGCGCGGTGGCAAGGCCCGGCGACGTTATCGCCGTGGAAAGCCCTCTTTACTTCGGCATTTTGGGGACCGTCGCATCTCTGAACATGAAGACCATCGAGATTCCCACGCACCCTCAGGAAGGGATGGATTTAGCGCAACTGGAGCGCGCGATCCGCAAGCACAAGATCAAGGCGTGTATTACTATTACCAACTGCCACAATCCTTTGGGCTTTGTCTTGCCGGACAAGTTTAAGCGCGACCTGGTGGATTTGACGGGCCGCCTGAACGTCGCCGTCATCGAGGACGATTTGTACGGGGACCTCGCCTACGACGGCCCGCGGCCTTTGACGGCGAAATCCTTTGATCGCAAAGGTCTGGTGCTGCTCTGTTCATCTTTCTCCAAGATTTTGTCGCCCGGATACCGCGTGGGTTGGGTCTTGGCAGGGCGCTTCCGCGTCGAAGTGGAGCGTTTGAAGCTGGTGACGAATGTAGCCGCCCCATCCCTGCCGCAGTGGGTGATGGCGGAGTTTCTGGAGTCGGGCAGCTACGACCGCCACGTGAGGCGGTTGCGCGCGACGCTAGCGTGTCAACTGGAAAGTGTGCGGCAGGCCATTGCCAGGTATTTTCCGGCGGGCACGCGCATCAGCCGGCCTGCGGGCGGCTACATGTTATGGATTGAACTGCCCCCGAGTGTCAATGCTCTTAAACTGCATCGGGCCGCGTTGCTAGAGCGCATCAGCATTTTGCCGGGGGGCCTCTTTTCCGCGACGGGCCGATACAAGAACTACATTCGCATAAATTGCGGGCACGTCTGGACGAAAAGTCACGATCGGGCGCTTTTGACGCTGGGCCGCCTATGCGAGCGGGAGATCTGATTTTGCAGCGTAGCAGCGTCAAAAGCGATCAACTGTACTCTTCATTAACTCGCCATTCTGCATCTGTACTGCACATACAGAGACACGTTAGGATCTCCGTATGAGCAATAAAAGTCATGAATCCGGAGAGCGGGTGACGGATGGCCTTGGCTGGATGGAGAACTTGCTGAACGATTGTCGCTACGCGGCACGCAGGTTGCGTCGCAGCCCTGGATTCACGCTGGCGGCGGTTCTGACCTTGGCGCTCGGAATCGGGGCGAATGTGGCGGTGTTTACCCTTGTGCAAGCCGTCCTGCTCAACCCGTTACCGTATCCGCACCCTGAGCAGCTCGTCCGGGTTTTTGACGACTTGCGTGGCTCGAACAGCCGCGATATTGGCCTTTCGGCGCCGGAGTTATGGGACCTGCGCGACAGGTCCGATGTTTTTCAGGAAATTTCGGCGATATGGCCCACCGATGCAAATCTTACAGGTGGTGAAAAGCCGGAACGAGTCGAGGCGCTCGCGACGAGCACGAATTATTTCACGATGCTCTCGGCGCGGCCCCAGGTGGGCCGAGTTTACACCGCCAACGATGAGCGGCCGGGATTCATTGAAGGAGCCGTGCTCAGTGACGGTTACTGGCGGCGAACGTTCGGCGGTGACCCAGGTGCGATTGGGAAGAGAATCCGCCTCGACGGTGATCTCTATACGATCATCGGGGTTATGCCCCCGGATTTTCGGCATCCCGGCCGGTCACTTGACAGTGAGGTAGAGGTGTGGGTGGCCGCGGGATTTAATGCGCCTCCGTTTCCCGTGCCCGCGCAGAGATCTCGAAGAATGGTTCCGGGAGCGATAGGGCGGTTACGCCCGGGCCTTTCGATCGCCCAGGCTCAAGCACGCTTAAATATTTTTTCCGCGCAATTGAGCCGTCAATACCCCACCGACTATCCGGCACCCGCGGACTGGGGATTACGGCTGGTTTCCCTGCAGGAAGACCTAGTCGGCAGCATGCGGACGGAGTTGTTCGTGCTGTTTGGAGCGGTAGGTTTCGTTCTGTTAATAGCCTGCGTTAATCTTGCGAACCTGCTGCTGGCACGTTCGGCCGGACGTCAACGCGAAATAGCAGTGAGACGAGCCCTCGGCGCGGATAGAGGGCGATTGGTCGGCCAATTGCTTGCCGAAAACCTCCTGCTGTCATTGATCTCGGGAGGAGCCGCTATATGTGCCTTGGCTGTCATGAAAGCATCGCTGCTGAGACTCGCCCCGGCCGATCTTCCAAGATTAGACGAGATCGGCCTGAGTTTGGGGGGGTTGCTGTTTGCATTCCTGATCTCGATTCTGACAGGAGTTGTTTTCGGCCTGTTGCCGGCGCTACAGACGGTACGCCCGAACCAGACCGTCAGCCTCCGGGAGGGCAGCCGTGGTTCGGGATCAAGCAAACATCAGAAAAACATCTCGCGCATCCTTGTTGCGGGGGAAATCGCGCTGTCCCTCGTGCTTCTTATCGGCGCGGGTCTACTCTTGCGAAGCTTCTGGCATCTGCTGGAAGTGCGTCCAGGCTTCGAACCACATCAAATCATAACTGCAAAAATTTGGCTGCCCTTCCCGAATGATCCGGCGCAGGACGTATACCGAATTACTGAGAAGCGCGCTACCTATTATCGGGAGGTTGTGCGCCGGGTAAGCCTGCTGCCCGGCGTGGAGCAAGTCGCCGTCGGTAACGGTGCAAGTCTACCGATGAGCAGTTCGCGGAAGAATAAGAGTTCATTCGCCATCGAAGGGCGTGCCGCGGAATCCGAGCGCGTGCCGGTTGCCGAGGTGGCGAGCGTAAGCTCAGGATACTTCGATGTCCTGAAGACCCCGCTGCTAAAAGGGCGAGTATTCACGGAGAATGACAACTCAACCGGGCAGCAGGTCGCGGTCATCAACGAGGCGTTGGAGCGCCAATACTGGAAAGACAGCGATCCGATCGGTCAGCATATCCAATTGACATCGAGACAGGCGCAGGCTAGCGCGGGAAACCTCACCATAGTCGGCGTCGTCGGTGACATAAGGTCCGACGGCTTCGATGCGGCAGGCTCGCCTCATATCTATCTCTCCGAGCCCCAGGCTCCCGCCTATAATTCCGTTGTTTATCTTCGGACGGCCGCGGACCCAGGTGCTCTTAGCGAAGCGATTCGCCGCGAAGTACAAGCTGTGGATCAGTCCATTCCAGTGTTTGGCATCCAGACAATGGACGACGTCGTGGCAAAGAATCTATCCGCCCGGCGGTTTGCTCTCGAAATCCTGGGGATTTTCGCGACCGTTGCGTTTCTTTTAGCCTGCGTCGGAATTTACGGAGTGATGGCTTATACACTGAGCCAACGCACGGGCGAAATCGGACTTCGGATGGCGCTGGGCGCGCAGCGCAGTGACGTTCTGAAAACAATTTTGGGCGAAGGCGCCCTTATCGTCGTAGCTGGTGTAGGAGCAGGGCTGTTTGGATCTGTGATGTTGACGAGATTCCTGCAGACGATGCTCTTCGAGATCAAGCCTACGGACCCGATTACCTTTACTGCACTGACGATACTGCTCGCTGGCGTCGCCCTGATGGCGAGTTTCATTCCCGCACGAAAAGCGAGCCGAATTGATCCGCTCGTTGCACTGCGCCATGAATAACAAGAGACTAATATATGGCCGTCGATTTGTCCGATAAAAACCGCCATGCCAAAAAGGAATGGATCGAGAGGACCAATGGCAGAGACGTTCGAAGCATACCGAACTCGAGTCCTAAGCTATCTTGGCGATGAGGAGCCCATCGGTGTTCAACAAGCCACCCCATCGCAGCTCGATCGGCGTCTGCGCGATGTCGCGCCCGAGGAGTTGATCCGGCGCCCTGCACCTGAAAAGTGGTCAACTGCCGAGATCGTAGCGCACTTGGCGGACGCGGAGCTGGCGATGGGGTGGCGATTGCGAAACATGCTGGCGAATCCGGGCGTGGCCTTAACGTGGTGGGATGAGGCGGCATGGGCGGAGCGCTTGGGTTACGCGCAGCAAGATGCGAGCCTTTCGGCAGGGGTCTTTCGGGCGCTGCGCGAGAGCAACCTGCGACTGTTGGAATCGGTCCCGCGCGCACGGTGGGTGGAGTGCTTTGGGGTCCACGAGGTACGCGGACGGCAAACGGTCGAGGAGTTCGTCCGCCTGGAAGCGGCACACGACTTGAACCATCTTCGGCAGATCGACCGCATCTTGGGTGGCTGTATGTAGTGGTAGCCGTTTGGCTGCCAATGCCTCGGCGAGCGCATTCAGTCCGTTGTGGCGTCTCTTGCTCCACGAGCCTACGGGGATTCGGCGATTCTGTCAAACAAACTTTCCTTTGAACTTGCTCTGGCTACTTCTTGTAATCTTGGCAGGGCAAAAGTGCGCAAAAGATATGAATCAACAATCGACGAGAGTGGCCGTTTCGGAATTGCGATGGATACTGGGCTTGCTGATTTTGCTCGAATCCGCTCATTTCGCGTTCGGTCGAGCCGCCGCCCGCGAGGTCGCCAATGTTGGTCTGCCGCACTGGATTCCGCTTGGCCTAGGCGGAAACGAGGCGTTGGCCACCCGAAATTTCGGCAAAGTATTTACAGTAGGGGCGAGTCGTTGGAATCCGCCCGAGCCACTTTCACCGTCGCAGAGCAGGCATTCGAGGGGTCGAGGCCGTCAAACCAAGCCACGCTCTCCTGGACGAGCGTTATGAAGATCTCAAACTCTCCCTCGATGTCGGGGGCTAGGACTTCTACGCGGCAGTAAATCGACGACCCCGGTCGCAGCATGCACGGAAGCCGAGTGCGATTCCCGTCGCCGCTAGCGACCGCAGCCGGATCAAGCGTGCTTTTCCATCGGTAAGACAAGTGTACCGGGTACGGAAGGTCAGAAGACAGGAAGGCTTCCGAGAGATTCTGAACCGTACACTCCAGCAGTGTGAGCTTCCCACAAGTGAAACTGGCTGGAATCTTGGCGTCAATCCGGACTTTGCACACGTCGGGGGCTAAGCGTTCGCTGGTCGCCCAGAGTCGTTTAGGCTCAATACCGACGTCCCGAAACATCTGCAACTGGTCGCTCTCGCTAACGCGCCAAGGATTGGTCCGGAAGCCGGTCTTGACGGCATGCAGAAGACCGCGCGGCGTGACGACAATTTCGCCTACCTCGCGAAACGGAACATCAAAACGGGCCACAAAACTGAAATCAGAGCGGCGCAGTACCGCAACCGATCCTGTAGTTGGGCCATCATCCGTCTTACGTTGAGTGCTCTCGCCGACAATAAGGTAATCATCGGTGACGGCCAAGCCGCGCGTGAAAGAGCGAAGTCTTGCCTCGCGCTTCTGGTGGCCCTCGGCATCCACCTGAACCACAGAGTTGCGCAACGAATCACAAACCGTCCATGCGCCATCGAAATAACGGGGGCTGTGCGGTGCGCAGAGACCTGTAACAACGGTGCGGCCGGACGCAACTTCGAATACGAATCCTTCCCCGCTGCTGAGATGTGCTTTATAGTCGCGGTAATACGCATGTCTGCCGAAGGCACATGCATAAAGTTGCTCACCGACGAGGCAGATATCGTTCAAGTGCCAGGAATCGTCGCCTCCACTGGCTGGCGCCTGCCAGCGGCGCACCACTTCTCCACCGAGCGTGATCCACAAAAGGCGGTCATTTCCAGTGGACGAAACGATGAGGTGCTGGCCATCCCAGGCCATATAGTGTGCGTCGGACAGTTCGTCGATTCGCAAATAATGCGAGATGCCGCGACTGTCGTAAATGAGAATCTCGCCGCCGCCTGTCGTCAGCGGCGCTCGCACCAATCGCGCTAGCCGGTCTTCAAACAGGGTAATTCCCACGGAGCTCAAGCGGTCTACCGTCTCGATACTCTCACCGTCGAGCGCGCACAATCCACCGCCGGTATCGCCATCGCCTGTGCCGGTGATCAACACAATACCGGCCGCGGTAGTGGCAGTTGTGAATTTAAGTGAAGTCATGCCCGATTTGGTAGCGTAGAGCAGCGCAGCAGACCGCTTGCACGCTCCAACAAACACGACCTGCGGTGCGCTACTCGCGAAATTCTCTCAGGCTTTTGAGAATTGATGCTCCCGCCGCTTCCGATGCTCCGTGGATCCAGAGCCCTCGATTCGGTGTATTCCATACGACGAATCGTATCACGCGCCGTCTTTCACTCATTTCCGGCAGTCAAGACTGAAAAGCGACCACAGGTCAAAGTGCCTCACAACCTTCGCTTCGACGCGGGCCGAGTGAAGCAAGAGTTGGGCCTTATGGAACAAAGGTCGCCGCGTGCATAAGGCTATCGTCGGGATCTTCGGGCCGGCGCCGGGACAAGACTTAAGCAGTGCCAAGGAATGCCGTGAACGCCGTGACCTACTACTCGGACCATGTGCGCTCGGGATCCGACGGAGACATGCTGGATAGCGCCTGGTTCGGTGTTGGCAGTGAATAAGCTCAGGCCACCGCGACTCGCTCTGGAATGCGGACCAATCAAATTCCTACAGTTGCGGCTCAGGCTCCGGCTCAGAGTGAGACTCAGGCTTAGGCTGAGGCGTAGCCTGCGACTTATCCTGAGGCTTTACCGCAAGGCCTCCGGTGATGCCGTCTACCTGATACCCGGTTTGGATCTTTCGGATTTTGGCGATCTCGGCTGGGGTAGCTGTCTTGGGATCCACATTGGCGATGCTGCAGGTGAAGCCTCTCAAGGTGCATTCTGAGGTAGTGTGTTTGATCCCCCGCTGCTTCATTTCGTCGCTCATTAGCTTCACCACATCCGTATGCATGATCACGGCGTTGTTCGGCACGAACGTCCCCACGCCAATGGCATAATCAATGGGCATTAGGGGCTCTACGCTGGAACCGAAGGCTCCATCGTTCTTTTTTCCAAGGTCATGCGCGCTGAGGTCCGCGCCTTTGTCGATCAGGTAGCGAACAATGTTGATGTCGCCGAGGTTCGCAGCAGCCATTAGGGGCGTGATGCCGTAGCTGTCGGCATGATTCACGTCTTCGCCCAGATCCACCAGCAGTTTCACTACTTCCAGCCTTTCGGCGGGCGGCTTCTGCCGGTGATAGCCGTTGATAAATGCCAGGCCGCAGGCAGCCGCCAAGGTGGTCTCGCGGTCGCTGGACTGGATACGATGGTCCGCCCCATGAGCGAGCAACAGCTTTACCAGATCGAGATCGCCTGCGAATGCGGCTCGCATGATGGCAGTGGCAAAGACGATGCGCGGCGAACCCTCGCGCATGCGGGCGCGGGGCGTATTGTTCACCACGGCATTCGGGTCCGCTCCCGCATCCAAAAGTTTCTTGATGAGAGGAAGCGGATCGGTGGTTACCATCCAGGGGAAGTTCGGCGCGGTCTCCATGTTGCGGCGATCCACAGCCCAAAACAAGGGCGTGAACCGCTGGGCGTCCGCGTGGTTCACATTCGCGTGGCTGTCGATGAGCAGCGAGGCCACATCGTAGCTTCCGTTGAAAAGAGCAAGTTCCAGAGCATCTTTGCCGTCGCCTCCGAGCGCATTGATATCCGCCTGATGCTGGATAAGAATGCGCGCGGAATCGATGTCGTCTTCCCGCGCCGCAAACATGAGAGGCGTCATCCAGCCGCTGGCAAATTCTTCGATGGTCTGATTGGATTTCGGTACCACTGGGGCCGTTCCTTCGAATCCCCTGCCGGAGGCAGAGGGCACGAAGTTCGATTTAGCGTTTACCTCCGCGGCGCGTTCCACCAGCAGCTGGACCACCTCCGGATGGCGCTCGGAAACCGCCCACATCAGGGCCGTTGTGCCGCCCCAGGTCTCCTTCGTATTCACCTGTGCTCCGTGATCGAGAAGCACCTTTGCCGCATCCACCTTGCCGGTCCGGGCAGCCAGCATGAGGGCCGTGTCGCCGGTCTTCGATACCGGTGCATTCGGGTCAGCGCCGGCTTGAATGAGCCGCTCGATAATGGCGGCATTTCCGTTCATCGCCGCCAGGAGCATGGGCGTTGCGCCAGATTGATTCGCCGCCGAAGGATGAGCACCCGCGCGAAGCAGCATCTCGGTCATTTCCAAGTCGTTCGCACGAACTGCCCAATGTAAGGCGGTGGTGCCGTCAGCTTGCGGCGCATTCACGTCGGCTTTTTGTTGCAGCAGGGTCCGCAGGGCCGACCTGTCGGCATGCATGACGGCATCCGCCAGCTCGCTCCGGCCGGCGGCGCATAGACTCCAGGCTAGCAAGAACGTGATGGCAATACTCTTAATTCCGTGATTCATGGCTCTAGGCATTCTTTATTTGTATTTATCATTTGTCTTCGTTGGTTCCCCAAACTCGGGTGAGCCACTCGACGAGTTGCTCGAGTTCCTGATCCGACATCTGGGCGCCCCGTTCCCTCATATCCACAAGCGTGACCCGCCAAGCCTCCACGGCCTTCCGCGCCGTTCGCACTTGGTCCAGCGCATGACATTTTGTGCATGCCCGATTGAGAAGCCGGATGGCCTCGGGATCGGAAAAGAACGTGGTGATCTCCTTAGGAACGTACGTTCGCGGAAATGGCTTCGTGTCCGGGCCGAATTTAGAGACCAGCCAGTCCAGCAGCAGACCGCGGTCTGGATCAGAGAGGTCGGCTTCCCCGGATTTATGTTTTTGAGCAATCAACTTCTGCCAAGCAGCCCTATCTTGAGCGTAGAAAGCGAAGTCGTCAATTCCATGACAGCCGGTACAATTCTTGCGTATGACTTCCCATACCGGCCCGTCAGGCCTCTGCACTTTGGGTCTGGCCGCGCGGCCGCCGACCTGCGGCATTGCCGGGGCTGCCAGCAGAAGCAGCATGGTGGCCGTCCGAATGACAGCTTGTGCCGCCCGGCTATTTTTCATAACAATAAAGGCGTGGTGCTGGAGCCGAAGTTTTCCGTCTCGCCCACCTGCCGGCCGGCGACATCGTATGTGGGAAATTTTTCGATGCCGTACTTGTGCAGGACCGCGAGCAACATGTTCGACGTGCGCTCTGTATTGTCTGGGAAAACGATGTGGCGGTTCCCCTTGAATTTTCCATCCAACCCGCCGAGCAGGATCACGGGCACTTTGACATGCGCATGACGATGCGAGTTACCCATGTTGCTTCCCTTGTAGATCAAGATGTGGTCAAGCAGTGTGCCATCGCCGTCGGGTGTCTTGCTCAGCTTCTCGGCGAAATAAGCGAGATTCTGGACGTGGTACCGATTCATCTTGGCGTAGTTGGCCACGTTATCCGGCTTATCGCCGTGATGGGAAGAGCCATGCCAGCCGCCGTTGAAGCCTGAGTCGGGGAAACTGGCTCCGGAAAGATCTTTGCCGAGCATAAAGGTAGCGGAGCGAGTGAGGTCGCCTTCGAAGGCTAACGCCAGCAGATCATACATCAGCCGGTAATGCGCGAGCTTGTTTTCCGGCACACCGAAGGGTATTTCTTCGGAAGGCTCTTTGATCGATCCCTCCGTCGCGATTCGGATGCGGCGCTCAATCTCGCGGATGTTCTCCAGATAAGTATCCAGGCGCGCCCGGTCCAGCGCGCCGAGCGGCTTTTTGAAATAAGAAATCTGTTGCACCACCGAATCCAGAATGCTGGCATCCTGTTTCCGGCCGGTCTTCCGTTCCTCGGGACTGCTCCCATCGCCAAACAGGCGCTCAAAGGCCACGCGTGGGTTGACCTCGGTGGGCAAGGGCTGCACCGGGGAAGTCCAGGAAATGGAATTTGTGTACGCGCAACTGTACCCCCAGTTGCAATTACCGTAATTGCCATCTTCTTCCACCCCGAGCTGAATGGATTCGAGAATAGTATCGCGGCCGTATTTCTTCGCTACGAGTTGATCGACAGTCACACCCAGGTAGGGGCTTACGGCATTACGGCGCGGGCGCATGGTAGAGAGCAGAACCGCCCCGCGGGCGTGGTCGCCCCCAGGCTCCTCGGTAGTTGCCATCGCCT
>Ga0206991_10061_pt1 | contig 29301 bp, 27 predicted proteins | sample Alteio_BWMinCont_9_FD_153286 | JGI IMG/M metagenome (GOLD analysis project Ga0206991, IMG submission 153286) | Enriched cells from forest soil in Barre Woods Harvard Forest LTER site, Petersham, Massachusetts, United States -... | ecosystem: Environmental > Terrestrial > Soil > Temperate forest >...
GGCGACCACGGAGATCCAGGTGAGGCCGTAGACGGGGTCGACTTCTAACGTTGCTAGGGCGTCGCGGAGGACGCGGAGGCGGCCGACGGGCATCGAGGCGTAGATGCGTTGGTACATCTCCTCGGGGTTGACGCCGGCGGCTAGGAGTTGGCCGGCGACGGCGTGGCAGCGAGGAGTGGTGTTGCTGTAGCGGAAGCCGCCGGTGTCGGTGACCAGGGCGACGTAGAGGGCGTTCGCGATTTCTGGGGTGAGGGTGAGGCCTAGGGTTGCGCCGAAGTCGAAGACGAGTTCGCCGGTGGCGCAGGCGGAAGTGTCGGAGAGGATTTCTGAGCCTGGAGGTTCGTCGCTGGGGATGTGGTGGTCGATAACGAGCTTGGGGATTTGGAGATTGCGGACGGTGTCGGCTAGAACGCCTAAGCGTTTGACGTCGCTGATGTCGAGAACGACGAGGATATCTGCGCGTTGAAGGGCTTTGATGCCGCCGTTGCGGGCGTCGATGACGGGGACGTCATCGGAGCGCAGGAACTGGAACATCTCGGGCCACGGGGTGGGGTTCACGATCGTGACGGACATTCCTAGCTGTTTCAGGAACCCTGCCAGGGCCATTTCGGAGCCACAGCCATCGCCGTCGGCGTTGATGTGGGTCGATAAAACGGCTGAGCGCCCCCCGCGCAGTTCGCGCGCGAGACGCTCGATCGCTTCCTGACGAGATGGTACGGAGATCAGGAGGTCAGGCACTCACGATTTGGCGCGTGCCAGTTTGGAGTGGCTCTTTCCGTAGCCGAAGTAGATCAGCAGGCCGATCACGAGCCAGATGATGAGCCGTTCCCAGGTTGGAAGGGGGAGGCCGGACATCATGTATGCGCAGACGAGAATGCCGAGGATGGGGACGACTGGCACGAACGGGGTGCGGAATGGGCGCGCCAGGTTGGGGCTCGTGTAGCGGAGGACTAGGACGCCAGCGCAGACGATCACGAAGGCCAACAGCGTTCCGATCGAGACGAGTTCGCCGAGAAGGCCGATGGGGAAGAGGCCGGCGATGATGGCGGCGACCGTTCCCGTCAGGATGGTCGTGACGTACGGGGTCTGATACTTCGGGTGGACTTTGCCGAAGATCGGGGGGAGCAAGCCGTCACGGGCCATCGAGAAAAAGATGCGGGGTTGTCCCATTAGCATGACAAGCACCACGGAGGCGAGACCCGCGATGGCGCCAATGTTGACGATTGGGCGGAGCCAGGCGAGTGCTGGGCCGGCTTTCTCGATCGCGACGAAGACGGGGTGTGGGACGTTCAGGTCAGTGTAATGAGCGAGACCTGTCATGACCAGCGCCATGAGGATATACAGGACCGTGCAGACCGCTAGTGAGCCGAGGATGCCGATCGGCATGTCGCGCTGCGGATTCTTGGCTTCCTGGGCGGCGGTACTGACCGCGTCGAAGCCGATGTAGGCGAAGAAGATCACGCCCGCGCCACGAAGGACACCGCTCCAGCCAAAGTGGCCGAACTCACCGGTGTTGGGTGGGAGGAAGGGGTGCCAGTTGGCCTGGTTGACGTACATGAAGCCGAAGCCGATGACCAAGAAGACGATCAGCAGCTTCACGATGACGATGATATTGTTGAAGCGAGCCGACTCCTTGATCCCAATCACGAGCAGGGTGGTCATGAGCCCAACCAGGAACACAGCTGGGAGATTGATGAGCGCGCCAGTGGTTTGGAACCCAACGCCTTCGACGAACTTGAGCGGCGCGTTCGTCAGACCGTCGGGTAATACAAGGCCGAGTTCCTTCATGAAGGCGGTGAAGTATCCACTCCAGCCGACGGCGACGGTCGAGGCGCCGAACAGATACTCGAGGATCAGATCCCAGCCAATGATCCAGGCGACGAGCTCGCCCAGCGTCGCGTAGCCGTACGTATACGCGCTGCCAGCGATGGGGATCATGGAGGCGAACTCCGCGTAGCAGAGTCCAGCAAAGAGACAGCCGATGCCAGCCAGGACGAAGGACCAGACGATGGCCGGGCCGGCGTATTGGGCGGCGGCGGTTCCGGTCAGCACGAAGATACCGGCGCCGATGATAGCGCCGATCCCGAGCGTCGTCAGGTTGAGTGCGCCTAGCGCACGCTTGAGGGAATGGCCCTCAGCGTCTCCTTGCGCCGCTTCAGCTTGTAGCTGAGCGACGCCCTTCGTTGAGAAAATCCCCATGTGCTCCTCGTAAAAGTAGAGGCGGTCTTAGTCTCACTGACCGCTGGGCGCAAAGCTAGCCCCCAGCGTGATGAGTCCTGAATCGCGCCCGGTGGTGTAGAACCTTTAGACTGAGTAGTTCGGCGCCTCGCGCGTGATCACTACGTCGTGGGGGTGCGATTCACGCAACCCAGCCGCGGTGATCCGCACAAATTCGGTCTTCGTGCGAAGTTCGTCAATGGTCCCGCATCCAGCGTAGCCCATTCCAGCGCGAAGACCGCCCACCATCTGGTACAGTACGTCGGACGCCGACCCTTTGTAAGGGACGCGTCCCTCAATCCCTTCCGGGACGAGTTTGCGGGGGGGACATCTCCCCCTCCTGGAAGTACCGGTCGGCGCTGCCGTCCTGCATGGCGGACATGCTCCCCATGCCGCGGATCATCTTGAAGCGGCGCCCTTCGAGAAGAATGGATTCACCCGGACTTTCTTCGGTGCCAGCCAGCATGGAGCCCATCATGACGCTGGAGGCGCCAGCGGCTAGGGCTTTGACGATGTCGCCAGAGTATTTCACGCCACCGTCGGCGATGATAGGGACGTCACCGGCGCCTTCGATGGCTTCGAGGATGGCGGTGAGTTGGGGGACGCCGATCCCGGTGACGACGCGGGTGGTGCAGATGGAGCCAGGGCCGACGCCGACTTTGATGGCGTCGACGCCACGACGGACGAGGGCTTGTGCGCCAGCGCGGGTCGCGATGTTGCCGGCGATGAGTTGGACGTCGGGGAAGGCTTCGCGCACCAACGCTGTGGCTTGCAGGACGGATTCAGCGTGACCGTGCGCGGTGTCGATCACGAGGACGTCGACGCCAGCGGCGACTAGCTCGCGGGCACGGTCCATGTAATGGACGGCGCCAATAGCGGCGGCGACGCGGAGGCGGCCGTGCTGGTCTTTGTTGGCGTTGGGGAACTCGCGGCGTTTGTGAATGTCTTTGACGGTGATGAGGCCGCGTAAGGTGCCGTCGGCATCGACAACGGGGAGTTTCTCGATGCGATGCTCACCGAGGATGCGCTCGGCTTCTTCGAGTGTCGTTCCCAGCGGCGCGACGACGAGATCTTTCTGAGTCATGGCGTCGCGGAGCGGGCGATCCAGATTGCGCTCGAATTGCAGGTCGCGATTGGTGATGATGCCGACGAGACGGCCGGCGGTATCGACGACGGGGACGCCGGAGATCTTGAACTGCCGCATCAGCGCGACGGCTTCGCGGAGAGAGGCTTCCGGCGCTAAGGAGATGGGGTTGAGGATCATCCCGCTCTCGGCGCGTTTCACGCGGTCGACTTCGGCGACTTGGCGGTCGACGGACATGTTCTTGTGGATCACGCCGATGCCGCCGGCGCGGGCCATGACGATCGCCATTTCGGACTCGGTCACGGTGTCCATCGCGGCGGAGACCAGCGGCACGTTCAGGGAGATACCGCGGGTGAAGTTGGAGCGGGTATCGACGTCGCGCGGGTGGACTTCCGAGTGGGCCGGGAGGAGGAGGACGTCGTCGAACGTGAGTGCGGGGTCAGGACGGACGCGGGCGTGACTCGTACGTGACGGCGTCGGTTCCTGGATAGACGAAGGCCCGCTGCCAGATGTATGTGAGGCTGGGACAGCGGGCCGAAATGTCTGTGGTGATGATATCGCCATGGAGAAATGTATCACACTCGCCCGATCGTTCGCAAACGTCTGCGGATGTGGCCTGGGAGAAAGAAGGCGGCGGCGGTGAGGATGCGTTCGAGGTTGAGATCGGCGAGATCGTCGGGGTCGCCGGCCCAGTGATCTAGTACTACGTCGATGTCGGCACGATCGATGAGATGACGGAGGGCGAGGATGAGAATGAAGAGTTCGTCGACTTCACCGATAAGGGGGATGAAGTTGGGGAGTATGTCTTCGGGCGCGACGACGTAGGCGACCGCGGCGCCGACGAAGAGTTTGTCGAGTGTGGAGACGCGGGGGTCGGTGATGAGGCCGTAGAGGAGCCGAAGGAAATTGGGGAGGTCGCGGAGGGCGGCGGTGATGGTGCGACGGTGGCCGGTGCTGGGGCGGGTTTTGGGACGTGGCATGGGAGAGTCGTCAGTAGATGTAGACGGGTGTGCCTATGGGGACCATGGGGTAGAGTTGTTCAACGTCTTCGTTGCGGAGGCGGATGCAGCCGTGGCTAACGGAGTGACCGATGGATTCGGGTTCGTCGGTGCCGTGGATGCCGTAGCCGTCGCCGAGGTCCAGGCGGCGGGTGCCGAGAGTACCTAGGTAGCGGCGTTGGGTCGTGCCGAAGGGGGGGACGATAATGTTGCCGTTCACGACGATTTCGTGGCCTTCTTTGGGGGGTGGGAGCGGTTCGACGTGGCCGTCGGGATATTGTTTGACGATGTCGCTGCCTTGGACCATGTACTTTGCGCCGTCTTTGCCGACGATGGTTTGGTCGCGGGTGAGGTGGACGAGGCCAAGGCCGCGTTTATGGGCCTGTTCGACGTAGTGCCAGTCGGGGGGGACCCAGGCGGGGTTTTCGTCTTTTGATTGGACGATGAGGCGGCCGCGTGGGGTTTCGAAGCGCCAGCGTTCTCCGCCGTCGGAGCCGACGAGTTCCTTGCCGCTAGCGGTAGCGACGGGGGCGGTAAAGAGGGTTTGGTTGCCTTGTTTGTACCAGAGCTGATGATCGGCAATGCTGACCACGATGTAGGGAGCATTGGGGTCGCGGGTTGGGCGTTCTAACAGCTTTTGCATGCTGTCGCTTTGAACGCCGAGTTGGGCGTGGAGATCTTCGAGGAGGCCGAGGTTGCCGTTGTAGACCATGCGGTAGACATCACGGTCGTAGCGGAGTTCGGCGGTGTCGGTGAGTAGCTTGGCGCTGGCGACCAGGGCTATGACAACGCCGAGGATTAGGAGGAGTTCGACTTTGCCGCCGTGCCGGAAGAAGTTGATCATCCTTAGTAGAAGTACACGGTGGTGCCAGCGCTGATATTGGGAAGCACGGCGTTGAGATCGCTGAGGCTGACGCGGACGTCGCCTGGGGTGAGTGGAGAGAGTGTGTCGGCGCTGGCGTAGATGCGCGTTCCGCCATTCAGCACTAACTGCGGGGTATCGCCAGTGCTGACATCGACGATGGTTCGTTCGCCACGGGGGACGGTTGCTGTCGTGGTATCACCCTTGACCGTGGGGACAGGCTCGGGAGCGATCTCGACGCGCATGTCGCGGAGGAGGGCGCCGTCGCGCTCCAGATACATGTGTCCGCTGTCGACGGAGACGGAGAGGTGGAGTTTCGGGTCCCATTGGGCTTGATGTTTGGCCAGGGCGAGGGCCATGCGCAATTTGTCTTGCTCGGTGGCTACGAGGAGATCGCTGCGTTGGCGTTCGGCGGTGGTCATGCCGGCGCGGAGACGTTGGATCTCGTTGGTGTAGGCGAAGTGCCGAGCCACGAGCCAGCCGTCGATGGCGAGGAGCAGCAGGAAGAGTGTGGCGGTGATTTTGAGGAGCGTGGGATAGGTGTGACGAAAGGCACGCCAGGCTTCCCGACGACGGCCATACGTTTGAGGTTGAGAAGAGGTCATTTGAGGCGTTGCATGCTCTGGATATCGAGAATCGGAATGCCGACGGGCGCGCTGCGTCCGTCGCGGACGCGGGCGGTGATGGCGATCTTGGTCAGGGGTTGCAATGCATGAGCCGTGCTCATGAGCGATGGCGGGATGACGAGGTAGAGGATAGCGTTCTCGGTCCCTGGGCCGCGGGCGAGGATGTAGGGTTCTTCGTCGGCGAAGCCGTGGCGGAGCGGGTCGGCGACTTGGAGCGCGAGGAATTCCACAGTCCATTGGACAACTTTGCCGCGAGTGCCTTCGGGGTCGGCACGGAGATCGGCGGCGCTCAGGGTGGCGCTGAAAGAGGTGTCGACTGGCGCCAGATCGGTCTCGTGGACCCACCCTTCGGTCCGGACTCTGGCCCAACCGTGATCTCGGGCCAGGACTTCGACGACTGTCCCGGTGGAGAGCTGGCCAAACGGTTTGACGTCGGGGGCGTTCCGGAGTTGGGTGGTGTGAGTGACGCTGTACGAATCGCCCTGCTGCGCAATGAATGGCGCGGGGAGGAGCGTGAGGAGGAGCCACAGGTGACGCATACGTTGATGCCCGCGTAGATTAGACGAGGATGAAGAGCCGGTTCTACAACCGCTTGGTCGAGCGGGCTACGCTCCGCACCCGAAGGGGAGCTGTTGGGCTCAACGCCCGCTCGACCAAGCGGTTGTAGAACCGGCTCTTGGTTTTGGGACCGGCCCTTAACGTATTCTCTTTTCACTGTACAGGCAAAACATGGCGGCATTGTCCGATCGGCCGGTGGTGCTGATCGTGTTGGATGGGTGGGGGTACCGGAAGGAACGCGATGGGAACGCGATTGCGTTGGCCCAGACGCCCACGTGGGATCGGCTCTGGGGGTTGAGCTCGAGGACGTTGCTCGAGGCGTCGGGGCTGCGGGTGGGGTTGCCGGCGGGGCAGATGGGGAACAGCGAAGTAGGGCATCTCAACTTGGGAGCTGGCCGGGTGGTGCCCCAGGATCTCGTGCGGATTTCGGCGTCCGTCGACGATGGTACGTTCTTTCGGAATCCGGCGTTGGTCGATGCGTGCGAGACGGCCAAGCGGAATCGTGGTACGCTGCATCTCATGGGGCTGTTGGGCGATGGTGGCGTGCACGCGATCGACGCGCACCTGTATGCGCTGATCGATCTCGCCGAACGGCAGGGGGTGAAGGATGTCCGCATTCATGCGTTGATGGACGGACGAGATACGTTGCCGACGTCCGCGCTTGGATATATGCGAGCGCTGTTGGCGTATGCGGGTCATCGGGCGACGATCGCGACGGTGGGTGGACGGTATTACGGGATGGACCGGGACAAACGGTGGCAACGGACGGAGCTGTTTTACCGTGCCGCGGTCGAAGGAGTGGGGCCGCGGAGCGGGGATCCGTTGGCGGTCATTCAGGCGGCGTATGACGCTGGGGTGACGGATGAGTTCATCATTCCAGTCGTGATCGAGCGTGATGGGGCGCCAGTTGGCGCGATGCGTGACGGGGATGTGGTGATCTGCTTCAACTATCGGTCGGACCGGATGCGGCAGATCGTGCAGACGATGATCGATCCGTCGTTTGACGGGTTCGACGTGTCGCGCAGGCCAAGGGTGTCGGTGACGACGCTCACCAGCTATGACAAGACGTTCGGAACGCCGGTGGCGTTCGCGCCGTTTTCCATGGAGCGGATTGTCGCGGAGGTCGTTTCAGAGGCCGGGAAGAGCATGCTGAAGACGGCGGAGACGGAGAAGTACCCGCACGTGACGTATTTCTTCAACGGGGGGTGTGAGCCGCCATATGCCGGTGAAGAGCGGATCTTGGTGCCAAGCCAAAAGGTGGCAACCTATGATCTCGCGCCGGAGATGAGTGCGATTGGAGTGGCTGACACGTTGTGCCAATCGATCGATCAGCGGGCGCACGATTTCACACTGTGTAATTTCGCCAACGCGGACATGGTGGGACACACTGGGTCGATCGCGGCGACGATTCAGGCGGTGGAGACGGTGGATCGTTGTCTGGCGCGGATTGTGGACAGTGCGCAACGAACGCGAACTCGGCTCATCATCACGGCGGACCATGGGAACGCCGAGATGATGATCGACCCCAAAACGGGGGGACCGCATACGGCGCATACGACGAATCCAGTGCCATTTGTGTACGTGGATCCTGAGGGGACCGAGCCGGCGTTGCGGCATGGGGGCGCGCTCTGCGACATTGGACCGATGGTGTTGGGTTTGTTAGGCATTGACGTACCGCCGGAGATGACCGGTGTTTCTCTCTTCACCCTGTAACATGGGATCGCGTGTGAGATTGGCTGCTCTGTTGTGTTGCTCGGCGTTCGTCGTTGGGACGACGCCGTTGTTGGCTCAGACGGTGGGATATCCGCCATCCCAAAGTCCCTATGAGGATATCAAGACTCCGCAACGGCTCACGCTGTTTGGCGGGTACTTCGACGCCAGACGGGATGAAGCGGGCGCGGCGCCGGAAAGCGCGCCAATGATTGGCGCGCAGTATGAAGTCACGATCGATGGACCGGCGCAGTTCTTCGTGCGGGGGGCATGGGTCAACTCGCAGCGGAACGCGTTCAACCCAGGGCTGCCGGCGCCGTCAGACCAGCTCGGGAAGTTTGGTGACGCGCTCTTCTTGGGCGATCTGGGAGTTTCCTTGAATCTCACCGGACAGCGGACGTGGCACCATCTCATCCCGACAGTGGGGTTTGGTGTTGGACTCGCTAGTGCGCGCGGGTCGGTGAAGAACGATCCCTATGACTTTGGGACGCAGTTCTCCTTTTCGGCGGACCTTGGGGTGAGTTATGAGCTTGGGAAGAATTATGAATTCCGGGTTGGGGTTGGGAATACGTTCTACCAGAATCATTATCCAGCTGGATACTACACAGTGACGAGCGATAGCTCATCGGTTGTCCGCAATGGTGTGGCGAAGACGTCGTATCTGAGCAATTGGCGATTGACGGCTGGGTTGGCGGTACCGCTCTTTCGATAAGGAGCCGGGGGACGCGCTTTAGGCCTTACACTTGCACAGCAAGCAGATACCATGGCACGCGACTATGAAGACATCTTTGATATCGAAGATCTGGACGATGGCGAGTTGCAGCGGCTCGTGAGAGAGACGTTACGTGACAATCGTTCGATTGATCCTCAGGACATTACCGTTCATGTACGGGATGGGAAGGTCGTGTTGGTGGGACGCGTGGGAACTGACGCGGAGAAACGGATCGCCGAGCGGCTGATCGAAGACCGGTTGGGGCTCGAGAATTTTCAGAGCCAATTGGTGGTCGATCCGATTCGGCAGGGGATCAGCCCGGAGGCGGCCGACGAGCATGTCGTTGACGAGGAGCAGCACGAGGGACTTTTGTTGGGCGACCGGGTGTCTCCGGAAGAGGACGAGTCACGGCATCTGGCACCTGATCCGGAAGGTGAGCTGTATGGAACGGCGGACAGCACGGAGTCGACGGAGCGAGGGATACCGTGGGTACCGCCGGAGAGTCCAACGCCTGAAGGGACGGATGGGACGGGGACTGAGCGGGACGCGGAGCGCGATTCGTATTAGAGCGCCTGATAACGGCACTTAGAGGATGTTTCTTTGTGAGCTCGCCGAGCGGGCTACGGCTCCGCAATGCCCTGTCGGCGAGCTCACTCACAAAGAAACATCCTCTAAGTAAATTCCTGGTATGCCTACGTGTACGCTTACCAGACGGATTACATTCGCTGCCGCTCATCGATATCGCCGCCCTGAGTGGAGCGACGAGCAGAACTATGCCACCTTTGGCGCGTGTGCGTGGCCCAATTTTCATGGGCATAGTTATACGTGTGATGTTACGGTAGCCGGGGAGATCGATCCGCTGACAGGGTTTGTCGTCGACCTTGGGGTGCTGGACGAGGTGCTACGACGAGAAGTGCGAGAGCGGTTCGATCATCGGAACATCAATATGGATATTCCGGAATTTTCCGAGGGTAAGCTGACGCCTTCTGGCGAAAATGTGGCAAAGTTCATTTTCGAGCATGTGCAGCATGCGCTGGGCAGCCGAGTTCGTGTCGCTTCGGTACGGATCTCGGAGGATGAGACGCTCAGTGTGACATATGCCGCGGAGTAGGAGGCCCACGCGATCACACGCGGGGGAGTGGGCGAGTTTGCTGATCGGTATGATGAGTGCTCTCGTGATAGCCGGGTGTGTTGCGCCTGCGATTACTCCGCTGCCGAAGACTCTACCATCATCGGATGCCTCGAGCACTCCGAGCACTCCAATCTCTGGAGCGTCGAGTAGCAGAGAAGCGCGGCCGGTCGCGATCACCGAGGTTACACACGCCATCGATTCGCTGCTCAGCCAGCCGGTGTTCCGGACGGCGACTTGGGGAGTGTTGGTGCTTGGGCCTCAGGGTGACACGTTGTATGCGCAGAACGCCTCGAAGTTGATGATTCCGGCGTCGAACATGAAGCTCGTTACGGCGGCGGTTGCGTTGGCGCAATTGGGGCCGGATTTTCGCTTCCGCGATACCGCGGTGGCCTTACCACTCCGGGACACTGTGCCGAGTGACTTTGGTGAGATGTACGATACACTCTTCGTGCGCGATCATGCGTTGCGGGATGTGCTTCCGAAGCTCCTCAAGCCGTCCCAGAACCGATTGGCGGAGGAGATCTTCGAGACGTTGGCGTTGGAGCGCGCCGGGGTTGTGGTTCGGGACAGTGCGGCGGCCATCGAGCGGCGGCAGTTGGCGGTGTGGCAAGTGCCGGAGGATGGGTACATCATACATGACGGCAGCGGATATGATCGTGCCAACTATCTCTCGGCGGAAACTCTAACGCATCTCCTACTTGCGATGCGGCGGGATACGGCGTTTGCTGTTTGGTACGCGGCGTTGCCAATCGCGGGAATGGATGGCACGTTGATCCGGCGGATGCGGGCGACGGTAGCAGAGCGTCACGTGCATGCCAAGACGGGGTCGTTGCAATCGATCCGTGCGTTGTCCGGATATGTGACGACGGTTGACGGGACGCAGTTGACGTTCAGTTTCTTGTGTAACGCGTTCACGACGCCGGGACAAATGGTGACGGATACGATCGATCGTGCTGTGGTCTTGCTGGCTGGTCTGTCGGTCGGGTCATGAGTCGTCCCGCGAAGAAGGGCGGTGAGGCGCGTGACCAACGACTTGTGGAGGAATTAGAGCGACGGTTCGTGACGATCAACGACGATGTATGTGTTGGAGGTCATACCATCAATCTGATCCGGCCGCGTAGTGCGGAAGATCTGATTAGCGAGACGGACTTCGAGCGGGATGAGCGCCTTCCCTACTGGGCCGAATTGTGGCCGTCGTCGACGGTGTTGGCGCACTTTATTCTCGAGGCGAAGTTGCCCACAGTGCGCACGATCGAATTAGGGTGTGGGGTTGGTCTCGTCAGTATTGCCGCGACGTTGGCGGGGCATCAGATGGTTGCGACGGACTACTATGAAGATGCGTTGCTGTTTGCGCGGGCGAATGCGTTTCGGAATTTGGGGCGGGAGATCGAGGTGAGGACGCTTGATTGGCGGGCGATTCCGGCGGATTTGCCGCGGTTCGAGTTGGTGCTTGCTTCTGATGTGTTGTATGAGTCGCGGTATGCGGAGTTGGTCGCTAGGACAATTGACCGGGTGTTGGCGCCGAGTGGGTGCGCGTATGTGGCTGATCCGGGGCGGATTGCGGCGGGGGCGTTTGGGGAGGCTTGTGAGGGGTTGGGGTTTGCGATTACTAGGGCGGCGACGCGGCCGTATCTTGCTGGGAAGGTGCGGCAGACTATTAGCGTTTACGAGATCAGGCGTCGTCGGACGTCGTGACCGGACTGCCGCCGCTGAGGCGGCGAGGGGGGCCTATGAGCGGGCGTTGCGGAGCCGTAGCCCCCTCATAGGCCCCCCTCGCCGCCTCAGCTCCTCAGTGGCGATCTGTGGTGACGTGTTGCGCCGCGGCGAAGAGAGAGGTTTGGTCTTGGGAGCTTTCGAGGAGGGTAACGGCTTGTTGGAGTTGGCGGTCGTGGCCGAGGTATTTGCGCTCGGCGGTGGAGTCGCCGAAGAGGATCGTGGTGATGCGTTTACCGACGGTGCGGTCTAGGATGCTGCCTCCTCGGGCGAGGAGCGAGTCATCTACGATGACTCCGTGATCGCGGAGTTTCTGGACGAAGGCGGCGCGCATTTGAGGAGTGAATGTGAAGTTTGGTTTGAGTGTGCCACGTAGAGAGAAGGCATAGGACTGCATTTGGGCGATGTAGACTTGCTGCCATGGCGCGAGGGCTTGGAGAAGTTCGCGTTCGTCGCTGGTCATGGTGTCGGGTGTGACGATCAGGTCGGGGACGATGCCTCCGCCGCCGTAGAGGGTGCGGCCGCTGTCGCTGGAGAAGACGGGGCGGCCGGCAATGTCGGAGGCGGAGTCGAGTTCTACCACGCGGCCGTTGTCGAGGAGAGTGCGATCTCGGTGAATCAGGCGGCCGTTGGGGGTGTACCAGCGGGCGGTCGTGAGGCGGAGGGTGTAGCCGTCTTCGAGTTGGAAGAGCTCTTGGGCGACGCCTTTGCCGAACGTTGGGGTGCCGATGACCAGTGCGCGGTCGTGGTCTTGGAGGGCGCCGGTGACGATTTCTGAGGCTGAGGCGGTATGTCCGTCCACGAGGACTACGATAGGGATGTCGGGCTGCACGGGTGGCGATGAGACGTTATAGGCGGTGCGGCCGTGCCGGTCGTGGAGGGTTACTACCGTGGTGCCTTCTGGAAGGAAGAGGCTGCTCACGTCGACAGCTTGTTGGAGGAGGCCGCCAGGGTCTCCTCTGAGGTCGAGGATGAGACTGGTTGCGCCTTGTTCTGTCACGTTGGCGACGGCGTTGGCGAGTTCGAGGCTCGCGCGCTCGCCGAATTGGAGGAGGGGGATGTATCCGATGGTCCCTTCAAGAACGAAGGCGTATGGGACTGTGGGGATGTGGACTACGGACCGTTTGAGTGCCACCGCGATCGGCTGTGGGATGCCGGATCGTTGGAGCGTCAGGGTAATCGGGGTGCCGGACGGGCCGTGGATCTTGTCCGAAATCTCCTGCGCGGTCCACCCATACGTGCTGAATGTGTCGACTTGTGTGATCTGGTCGCCATCGATGATGCCGTTCTCGGAGGCCGGGGTGTTGGGGAACACGTGCTGTACGATGATTCCCGTGGGGCCCGCGGCGATCTGAATGCCCAGACCGACGTAGTTGCTCCGCATCGCATTGTTGAATTGCGTGAACTCGGAGTGGGAGTAGAAGCTGGAGAATGGGTCGTGCAGTTCCCGGATGAGGCCCTGGGCGGCGGTCTTGTACAGGGTATCGGTGCTGATCGTGTCGATGTAGCGCGTCGAGACGAGCTGGAAGACCTGATCGAAGAGTTTGGCCTGTTCGACAGTCTGCCGGCGTTGATGGACAGAGGCGCCGCCGACCAGGGGGAGTGATATGGCCGCCAGGAGTGCGGCACGGGAGAGGCGCTTGGAGGTCACGTGCACCCCACGACGTACCGGCTATCCATGGCTCGCCGGCAGCTGTTGGGCGACGACTTCGGCGATATCGTACACAGGGATATCGGAGGCTTTGGCGGTGACACCGTCGCGGATCATGGTCATACAGAAGGGACACGCCACCGCTAGTGCGTCTGCACCTGTGGCAAGTAGCTCTTCGGTACGCTCGATGTTGATCCGCTTACCGGCGGTCTCTTCCATAAACATGCGGCCACCGCCGGCGCCACAGCAAAGCCCGCGGCTGTGCGACCTCGGTGCCTCGACGAGAGTCACCACTGGGAGCGCCCGTTTGATCGTTTCCCGGGGCGATTCGTAGACGTCGTTGTAGCGGCCCAGGTAGCACGAATCGTGGTAGGCAATCGTGAGACGTTTGGCGTGGTCGCCTTGTAGCGGAATGCGTTCGTCCTGCAGTAGCCGCTCGATATACGTCGAGTGGTGAATGACGTTGTAATTGCCACCCAACTGCGGATACTCATTCCCGATTTGATGGAAGCAGTGCGGACAATTTGTCACGATCGTGGTCACGCCGTAGCGGTCGAGTGTTTCGATATTGTCCTTCGCGAGCATCTGGTAGAGGTATTCATTGCCCATCCGGCGCGCCGGGTCGCCGTTACACTTTTCCTCTTGGCCGAGGATCGCGAATTTGACCTTCGCCGCTTGCAACACGCGCGCGAAGGCGACCGCGATCTTCTTGGCCCGGTCATCGAAGGATCCCATGCACCCCACCCAATACAATACCTCGGGGCGCTCGCCACGTTCCACCATTTCGGCCATCGTGGGGATATCGAGCCCATCCGCCCACTTGGCCCGGTCCCCAGGGTTGAAGGCCCAGGGAGATCCGTTCCGCTCCATCGACTCGAACGCGGGCTGCACCTCCGGGGGGAACCGCGACTCCATCAAGACCAGCTCGCGCCGTAACTCCATAATAGTGTCGAGGTGGTCGATCGATACGGGGCATTCCTGCACGCAGGCGCGGCAGCTGGTGCAGGCCCAGAGCTCCTCGTCTGTGATATAGTTATCGAGCAACCGATTATCGAGGACCGCGGTCAGGGAACCGTCATTCTCGCCCTGCGCGCGTGCGTCGCCGCCCTCCCCACGATCCAATTGGGGATGGACAAACTCGCCGAAATCGCCAGTCGCTAGCGGCGCTAATTCCATCAACCGCTGCCGAGTGTTGACGATGATCTTGCGAGGGCTCAGCATCTTCCCCGTCAGGTTGGCGGGACAGGCCGCCGTGCATCGGCCACACTCGGTACACGAATACCCATCCAACAGATTCTTCCACGTCAGGTGCGTGACGTCGGACGCGCCGAACTGCTCCGCGTCCTCGGCTTCGAGGTTCATGTACCGCATGACCCCTTTCCGCCCTGGCCCGCTGGTATTCGACAGGTACGTATTCGGCAACGAAGTCAGGACGTGCAGATGCTTGGAGTACGGCAGATAGTTCAAGAAGCCAAGGATCAACAACGAGTGCGCCCACCAGCTCGTATCACGCCCCACCGTCAGCGCGCCTGGCGACATTCCAGAGAAGAGATGCCCCAACGCCAACGATACTGGCTTGGCGACAGACGCCTGATCCGGCCGCAAAGCAACGTCGAACCCACCCAGAAGGAAGAGCGTCACCATCAACCCTCCAATCATGGAGAGGATGAAGATCGCGTCCCCGGAATGCACTTTATCCCCTTGCAACCGCTTCGGCTTCACCACCACCCGCCGATACAACAGCGCACCAACGGCGCCGAGCACCAACAACGCGAACAGCTCCTGCGACAGCTGATAGAGCCCATACACAGGCGCCGGTAAAATGGCGGCGTAACTAAACCCGGGGACCAATCCACCCGCGAGGATCTCCGCCGTCCCGACGGTCAATACGACGAACCCCCAGAACACCGACGCGTGCAGCGCTCCAGCAAGCGGATCCCGCAAAATCTTACTTTGCCCCAGCCCAATGAAAAGCAGATTCCGAATCCGCGTGAGCGGATGATCCATCCTTCCCTCAGGTTTCCCCACCGTAACCATATAGCGGACAAGCCGTTGCGCGTTATACGAAAAAAACCCCAACGCCAACACCGTAACACACACAAAAGCCAGATGGCCGGCGGTCATGGAGTTCATCCGCGCGCCTTCGCCTCCTTCACGGCCGCCGTCAAAGCCGGTACAACCTCCAACGAATCCCCAACAATCCCGTAATCAGCAACCTTAAAGATTGGTGCCTCTTTATCCTTATTAATCGCCACGATCGTCTTGGACGTCCGCATCCCGGCCAGGTGCTGAATCGCACCAGAGATCCCCACAGCGACATACAATTGTGGACTCACCGTCCGTCCCGTCTGCCCAATCTGATCCGTATGCGGACGCCAGCCATCATCGGTGACCGCGCGCGTCGCCCCAACCGCGGCATTGCCAAATGCCGCCGCGAGCTCTTCGATCAACTTGAAGTTTTCACGAGCCTTCAGCCCACGACCGCCACTGACGATCACCGCCGCCTCGCCTAGATCGAGCTTCGCGCCTCCACCAAGCTTGACTTCCTTGACGACCACACGCGACGCCGTGGGATCTCCCACTGGCTGAGCTGTCTCGATCGTCGCGGTTCGCGGCTGCTCCGCGGGGGTGAATGTGTTCGCTCGTACGGCGACCAATGCCGGCGCCGATGTGATGTTCACGGTCGCGGTAACTTTCCCGATGTTCACCGGGTGCTTCACTACGACCAGATCACCCTGCATCTGCACTGACGTCACATCCGTCACTAGCCCAACTCCCAACTTGGCCGCGACCCGTGGCGCCAAATCGCTCCCCAACGCAGACGTTGGAAAGACCGCCACTCGATAACCGCCGGCCTTGATCCGCTCCGCGGCCAGTGCAGCCGTCGCTTCCGGATTGTACCGCTCGAAGCCAGGATGCTCGACTACAATGACTGTGTCAGCGCCATACGTCCCTAATTGCGCCGCCTTAGCGCTGATTCCTGGCGCGCCCACAAGTAAAGCGTGCACATGCCCGCCACTGGAAGCATCCGCTAACGTCCGTGCCGCTGTGACCGCCTCGAACGCAATCTTGCGGAACTCTCCGTTGCGCGTCTCCGCGAACGCAAAAATATCAGCCATGGTTAGAGCACCTTCGCTTCTGTTTGTAGGAGCCGCACCAATTCCGGGACCGCCGCTACCCCTTCACCAATAATCCGTCCGGGCGCCCGCTCGGGGGGCAACTCCAGCGCCGCTACCACGACCGCCGGGTTCCCCATTTGCGCCGCCTTCACTTCGAGCGGCTTCTTCTTGGCGGCCATAATCCCTTTGAGTGAAGGGTACCGTGCCGTGGCGAGTCCTTGGTCGACCGTCAACACCGCCGGGAGCGGGAACTCCACAAACTCTTGCCCGCCCTCGATATCACGCTTCGCTGTCCCACTGGCTCCACTCACGTCGAGCTTCGAAATGGCGGTCACCACCGGCAATCCTAGCAGCTCACCGGCCATGGCGCCGACAATTCCGTTGGAAGAATCCGCCGACTGTTTCCCAAAGAGAATCAAGTCGTATCCTCCGCCCTGCAGCTCCGCGACCAGTGCTCGGGCGATGGCTAAGCCGTCGAACGGAATCTTGTCCGTCTTCAGCTGCACACCGCGATCGGCGCCCATCGCCAGCGCTTTCCGGATCGTCTCCTGCACCGCGTCAGGGCCGAGCGAGATCACGACGACCTCCGTGGCCGCGTCCTTGTCCTTGAACTGCAGCGCGGCTTCGACTGCCCAGGAGTCGAAGTCGTTCATGTCGAACTTGACGCCGGTTTCGTCGATCGACGTACCGTCGGCGGCAATCTTGAATCGCACGTCCATGTCCGGCACGCGCTTGATGCACACGGCAATCTTCACCGCGACTCTCCTGATAAAATGTGCAAGACTGCATCTCCTACACCCCTTCGGATGCAGCTACGGCTCCGCACCCGCAGGGGAGCTGTTGGGCTCAACGCTGCGCCCGAAGGGGGGTAGGAGATGAAGTCCAATGCTCCCACTACTCGAAAGCAGCCAGCCCAGTGACTGCCTGTCCTAATACCAGCGTATGAATATCGTGTGTCCCTTCATAGGTATACACACTTTCCAGATTGGCCATGTGCCGCATTGCTCCATATTCGGCGAGAATGCCATTTCCGCCGAGAATCCGGCGTGCTTCCCGAGCAATATCGCAGGCGACATTGACATTATTGCGTTTGGCGAGAGACACCTGCTGCGGCGTCATTGCGCCACGATCCTTGAGCCGGCCGAGGTGCAGCACTAGCAGTTGTCCCTTGACGATCTCCGACACCATCTCCGCAAAGCGTGCCTGTTGCAGCTGAAACTGCGCGATTGGCTTGCCGAACATTACGCGGTTCTTTGCATACGACAGCGCCTCTTCATAACAATACATCCCTGCTCCGAGCGCACCCCACGCGATCCCATAGCGCGCTTGTGTCAGACACATCAGCGGACTCTTGAGGCCACCGGACTCTGGCAGCAATGCATCTGGTCCGACATGCACGTCTTGCAACACCAGCTCAGACGTATCCGACGACCGTAGCGACAGCTTGCCTTTCTGATTCTTTGCCGAGAACCCGGGTGTATTCGTGGGAACGACGAATCCGCGAATCGAATGCTCGCTATGATCATCTCCCGTCTTGGCCCAGATAATCGCCACTTGTGCGGTCGACCCGTTCGTGATCCACATTTTCGCGCCGTTGATCACCCACGATCCGTCCGACTGTTGCCGGGCTCGCGTGATCATTCCAGCGGGATTCGATCCGAAGTCTGGCTCCGTCAACCCGAAACAGCCGATGACCTCACCGCGCGCCATCTTTGGCAGATACTCGCGGCGCTGCTCTTCTGATCCGAACGCGTAGATCGGATACATGACCAACGCGCCTTGTACCGACGCGAAAGAGCGCACGCCCGAATCGCCGCGTTCGAGCTCCTGCATGATGAGCCCGTAGCTCACATTGTTGAGTCCGGCGCAACCATACTCTTCTGGGAGATTCGCGCCGAAGACCCCAAGGGTTGCTAACTCCGGGATGAGCTCTTTTGGGAAGCGCCCTTCGACATAGGCATCGCCGATGATCGGTAAGACTTTGTCATTGACGAAGGCGCGGACAGAGTCGCGAACGGCGCGTTCCTCTTCGGAGAGGACAGAATCGATATCGTAGAAGTCAAAGGCGTTCGTTGGCATGGCTGTGAAAGATAATACCGTGCTCCACCGGTCGGACGCGGTGGGGTTCCGCTGGGGGCTGATGCTCGCCTCCCTCCAGGGCTACGCGCTTCGCGCTACGCCCCTGCGGGTATACGTGCTGACTGCGTCAGCACGGGCGAGCAAAGGCCCCCAGCGGAACCCCACCGCGTCCTCCCTGCGACCATCGAGATACACCAAATGGTCGTGGGGAGGGGGTTGGGGAGGCTTGCCCGCCGTATTTCTCGGAGGGCGAAGCGTAGCAACGCCCGATCCGTAGCCTTCGGCGGGCGAGCCGCCCCAACCCCCGACCGACGGCGTCCCGATCTCGCTTTCACACTCGCCGGGTATCACACCATTCGGCGGGTCGCCCGAGCACTGATACCAACTTCCTTGGCTTTTTTTCGGAATTCCCGGCCGTGGTCGAGCGGAAGGCCGTTTTGGTCCTGCCATTGATGCACCATTTCGTGGACCAAGGTATGGAGGACCTCATTCCAGGAATCCCGTTGGATGTGCTGCCAGGAGATCGCTATTTCGGCGGGGAGACCTGATTTGGTCGCCATCATGTAATGCCCCAGTTTGTTCTTCATCCGACGCGAGATTCGAATGTAGATCGGAATCAGGGTGCCTCCGAATAAGTCTGCGTTGGATTGCTCGTAGGCGGCGATCAAGCGCTCTACCAGAGGTTTGTCCTTGGGATTCGTCTTGGGGACGCGGGGCCGGCGCTGTTTTGTCTGGCTGAGCTTGCGGTGTGGGAGTTTTTTTGACTGGTGCTTCGACTTGGTGTGGGAGGTGGATGCCGGAGGATCGAACAGGTCGCATTGCTGCCAGAGTTGGCGAAGCCGCGAAGTTACCGCGCGAAGCATTGCGGTTCTCCGGATACAAAATCCTGCGCCTTCGGCGACCAGGTCTTCACTGTGACGGTGATCGACTCCGGGGTAACAGTGAGCACATTATACGACGACGGGCGACCGCCGCGCGACCGGCTCGATATCGTTCCGGCCGTGGATACGACAATCCCCTGGCGTGTTTGACCGACGTAATTGACGGCTTCCTGATGATCGTGCCCGCACAGCACGACCGCGACACCCATGTCGCGCAACGCGTCGAGGAGCCGGTCCGTGCGTTTGAGGCCATAGCGCTGGGACAGTTGGCCCGCCACGGGGTTGTGGTGCATGACGACGATCTTGGTGGCGCTGGCCGGGATATGTGATAGGCGTTCCCGCACCCCGCCGAGCTGCTGGGGGGTCAGATCGCCGATGATGGAGAGATCTCGCATGTTCCAGGTGAGCGTGCGGAGGGTGATCCCGTGCGAGGTGTTCACACCGACGAGGGATATGTCGGGGAGCCGCAGCGTCGGTTCGAGCTCAGGCGAGATGTAGGTGCGATAGTTTTCGTAGACCCGCTCGTGATCGCCGACGCCGAGTGGCGCGTACCACCAGGCCACGTCGTGGTTGCCCGGGACGCAGATCGTCTGGCTGTACTTGCTTGCTTCTCTTAGAAAGACCGCGGCCCGTTGGAATTCGCCAGACCGGGCGCGTTGTGACAGGTCACCGGAGACCGCGACGACGTCGAACCCCTCGGTCCGGATCGCGGCCTCGACAGCGTCAATCTGGGCCAGCACCGCCGGCTTGCCAAAGTGGAGATCGGAGACGTGTAGGATGGTGGTCATGCTGGGCGCGTCGAATACCGGAATACCGAGAGATCGGTCAGTGGGATGGGGCGACGAGATCCGCCAAGCGGGAGGCGATGTCGGCCGCGATCGCTGGGGTGAAGTGCGGTGTGAGGGTGCCGAAGATGTCTCCGGCCCATTGGATCTGGGCTTGGCGGGCGTCGATGAGTACGACGTGTAGCTTGGCTCGTCCTTGCCCGTGCGCGTTTACGAGCTGCAGTTCGACGGGGAGGAGGACATAGCGGGCCTCACTCAGCGCGATCAAGGAGCGGAGTTGGGACGCGAGCGGATCGTGAAGCTGCCAGTCGTCCGGCTTCGAGCCGATCCGGACTTGCCCGGCGTCGAGAGTGTAGGGGTCGATCCCGACCAGGGGGTTACGCTTCATGCTTCGGGCGATGCCATCCGCGAAGACCCAGCGCTTTTTAAACCCTCGCTCGCCGAAGGCGAACGTCAGTTCGTCATCGAGGGCGTGGAGGTAGGTTGGAATTGACGGGACCTGGGCCGACCAGCCGAGTGAGTCGGCGAAGGTGAGATACTGAACGGGGAGGACCAGAATAGCTTGCTGGGTCAGAGCCTCGAGTGGCGGCCTAGCGGCCACTGGGTGGTGCGCCGGTTTGGGGGGCGTGGCTGGTTGGGGCTGTTGTCCGGCGGCCGGGTGTCCCACCGCCACCATCGCCACGGTTATCGCCACAAGGGTCATCCCACGCATTGCACAAAAGCTAACCGCTCCCCAATTTCACCGCTGATCTGATGCGACGACTCCCTTCCCTGTTGACTTGGACGGTGATCGCCCTGGCTGGCGCGGTCGCTTTTGGGCGGCTGGCACTGGTCCGTGGAGAGAGTATCAGCGCGGCTTGGCTGCTGACGGCTGCCCTGTGCACCTATGCTGTCGCCTATCGCTTTTATAGCCGTTTCATCGCTAGCCGGGTTTTCGCCCTGGACGATAGCCGAGCGACGCCGGCACATCGACTCGAGGACGGGAGGGATTTCGTCCCCACCAACCGGTGGGTCGCCTTTGGGCATCACTTTGCCGCGATCGCGGGGCCGGGGCCGTTGGTTGGGCCGACCCTGGCGGCACAATTCGGCTTTCTGCCGGGGGCGATCTGGATCATCGTCGGGGTAGTGTTGGGGGGAGCGGTTCAGGATTTCGTCATTCTCTGCGCTTCGATGCGGCGCGACGGGAAATCGTTGGGGCAGATGGCGGCTGATGAGATTGGGCCGATGGCTGGGAACGTGGCGCTCGTGGCAATTCTGGGGATCATGGTCATTCTGATCTCGGTGCTGGGGTTGGTCATCGTGAACGCGCTCAAGGCAAGCCCTTGGGGGGTTGTCACGATTGGGCTCACGATTCCGATCGCGCTGATCATGGGGGTGTACCTCCGGTACATCCGCCCGGGACGGGTGTTGGAGGGGAGCGCGATTGGAGTCGTTCTCTTGATCGGTGCATTGTTCGCGGGGCGGTGGGTCGCCGAGCAGCCGGTGTTGGCGGCAACCTTTACGCTGAGCGCGACCACGTTGGCGATCAGCGTGATGGTGTATGGATTCGTAGCCTCCGTCACGCCGGTTTGGCTATTGCTGGCACCGCGGGACTATCTCTCGGCGTTCGTGAAGATCGGGGTGGTGCTGGAGCTCGCGGTTGGGATCGGGCTCGTGTTGCCGCCGCTCAGGATGCCAGCGCTGACACAGTTCGGGAACGGGACGGGGCCGGTCTTCGCGGGGAAGCTATTTCCCTTTGCGTTCATTACGATCGCGTGTGGAGCGATTAGCGGGTTACACGCGCTCATCGCGTCTGGGACGACGCCAAAGTTGCTGAATATCGAGAGCAATGCACGGTTGATTGGCTATGGTGCCATGCTGATGGAATCGTTCGTCGCGATCATGGCACTCATCGCGGCTTGTCTCCTGACTCCTGGTGTCTACTTCGCCATCAACGCGCCGGTGAGTGCACTTGGGACGACGGTCGAGAGCGCGGCCCATGCAGTCGCCAGTTGGGGATTTACGCTGTCGCCTGGCGAATTAACGACGCTCGCTCATCGTGTCGGCGAGCAGACGTTGTTGTCACGCACGGGGGGTGCGCCGAGTTTGGCCGTTGGGATGGCACAGCTCTTCTCGAATATCTTGGGTGGCGATACCGCGATGGCGCTCTGGTATCACTTCGCGATCATGTTCGAGGCGCTGTTCATTCTCACCACGTTGGATGCTGGCACTCGCGTCGGGCGGTTCTTGTTGCAGGACCTTGGCAAACGGTTCTGGGAGCCGTTCGGGCGGGTGTCGTGGTATCCGTCAGTTATTTTGGCGAGTGCCCTCTTCGTGCTCATGTGGGGGTACTTTCTCTATTGGGGGGTGCAGGATCCACTTGGCGGGGTGAATTCGCTCTGGCCGTTGTTTGGGATCTCGAATCAGTTGCTCGCTGCGGTTGCGTTGTGTGTTGGGACGACGGTTATCATGAATCAAGGGAAGTTGCGGTATGCCGTCATTACGGCAGTTCCGCTGATCTGGCTTGTCATTATCACGATGACGGCGGGGCTCGAGAAGCTCCTTTCGCCCGATCCGAAGCTTGGTTTTCTGGCGCACGCGCAGTCGCTCAAGCAGGCGATCCTCACGGGAATCTTTCCGCACGGCGTTACTAACGCGTCGGTCGCGTCGCGATTGATCTGGAATGACCGATTGGATGCCGCCGTCACCATGTTTTTTCTAGGTGCCGTGATCGTCATTCTTCTCACGTCCATGAATCAATGGCGTCACAAGTTGCGCCGTCATGGGATACGACATACGCCGGTCATCCCGGCATGACATTCACGGCTTTGCTGCATCGCATCGTCGGCGCCCCCGATTACCAAGCGTATCTCGAGCATATGCGCCGCTGTCATCCGGAAGCCGAACCGTTGCTGGAAATGGAGTTCTTTCAACAGCGGCTCAATGATCGATATAATCGAGTTGGGGCGCGTTGTTGTTGAGCGGCGTGGTCAGAAAACGCGCAATACGTCCTCGGCGGGACCTGCGTTGCCGGCAGATAGCAGTTTGTGGATCTCCCGCAATGCCTGACCGGCTCTAGGCCAGATGTACCGCGCCGCGGCGGCGTCCAGGCCGAGCCATTCAGAGGCTTGATGTTCTGCACTCAAGCGGACCGGTACGGTACTGTCGACGAAGGCACAGAAGACGACGGCTAGCTGAACCGTCGAGGACTGATGGAGATAAAACGCGTGGACGGTCACATTGTATAACCGTTGTACCGTGAGCCCGGTCTCTTCCCATACTTCACGGACGGCGGCTTGTTCAGGGGTCTCTTGTTTTCCTTCGTCGATCTTCCCATGCACTGCCTCCCAGGCACCAGGGCAACGCGTGCCGAGGGACCGCTGTAACGTCAAGACGCGCCACGGCTGTTGTATTGGATCGATGAGATAGACGTCGACAACGCCGACTTTCAGGTCAGTCGTCATGGAGGGGGAAAGAAGAGGAGATGCTTCACTCCCCGTATGATACCGTGCCCGGGGCGCCATGTCGACGACAGAGGGCGGGAGTTCGTGGTCCACGCCATCATGATCGAACATCATGCGTCGTTCGGTGTCACCGAGATCGTCCTCGCGTTCCGAAACGGCATGGCGGTCGTCCGACGCCAAGACCCGGTTGATTTCTTCGACACTGGTCATCCCGTCGAGCAATTGCCCCACACCGCACTCCCATAATGATTGGGTCCCTGAGCGTCGTGCCGCGGCCATTAACGCCCCGGCTGGCGCGGCCGAGGCAATCAGCCGTTCCAATTCAGCGGTGACCAGCAACACTTCGGTGACGGCGAGGCGCCCCTTGTACCCTGTTTCTCCACATTCAGGACAGCCACCCGGTCTCTTGAGCCCAGCCCCATTTGGAACGACGTTCCACAGGGATGGCGGAACGGCATCTGTCGAGATCGTGGCGCACCGGTCGCAGAGACGCCGGACCAAGCGTTGCGCGATGACACCCTTGAGCGCGGCGGAAATCTTGGCGGGCTCGACACCAAGATCGTGTAGCCGAGTGACCGAGCTGCAGGCGTCAATCGTATGGAGCGTCGCGAAGACCAGATGTCCAGTCAACGCCGCTTGAATCGCAATTGTCGCCGTCTCACGGTCCCGCACTTCACCGATGAGGAGGACATCGGGATCCTGTCGTAAGATCGATCGGAGCGCCGCGGCGAACGTGAGGCCTGCCTTCTCGTTGACCTGGACCTGCACGATCCCTGGCACGCGATACTCTACGGGGTCTTCGACCGTAATGATGTTCAGCCCTCTCCGGAGCAACATCTGTAAGGCGGCATATAACGTGGTCGTCTTCCCGGACCCTGTTGGCCCAGTCACCAGAATGAGCCCTTCGCGGGTATCGAGCAACCGGCGAAGATCTCCTACTACCCGCTCGTCGAGACCAAGCGCTTCCAGCGATTGCATCGGGCCGCTGGGATCGAGGATCCGAATCACGACCTTTTCGCCGTGCGCCGCGGGGAGTGTCGACACTCGTAAGTCGATTTGTGCCCCGTTGACGGAGACACGTGCTCGCCCTCCTTGTGGCCGAAGGCGGTCGGCAATGTCCATCTTCGCCATGATCTTGACCCGTGAAACCAGGGGCAGACCAACCCCTCTTGGCAAGATCATCATCTGTCGCAGGACCCCATCGATCCGATACCGTACGGCGATTCCGTCATCCTCCGGCTCAAGATGGATGTCGCTCGCCCGCGTCGCGATCCCTTCAGCGACGATATGATCGACGAGTTGTACCAGGGGACCGCTAGAAGACGGGGCATCAGCAACCCCGAACGGGGAATCTTCACCGTCATTGGCGATCGATTCCACGCCATACACCGTGCGCACGCCAGCCAAAATTTGCGACACGCGTTTCTCCGGCTGATACGCTTCATCGAGCCGAGCCGCGATCTGGGCTGGTGGCGCGAGCATGAGACTCACACGGCGTCCCGTGATGAACCCTAACATCTGCTCGCAGTCGGGGTCGTACGGATTCCCAGTCGCCACTTCCAGCGTGGTCTCGGAGATGGACAGGGGGAGCACCCCATATCGCCGGACGATCCGCTCGGGGATCTGCTCGCAAGCGTTGGGATTTGGACGCAGCGTCTCGGCCACCGGCAAACGTGTTCGGCGCCCGAGTACGCGAAGAATCTGCTCATCGGTCACGAGCCGCCCACGAACGGCGGTGCTCCAATAGCTATCACTTACCGTCGCGGCCCAAGCATCCACCGCCAGGTCTGGCAGAAGCTCCCGCAATACGGGGAGTACCCACCCGTCATTTATCGTCTGTTGTTGCACCATGAGAGATGACCTCGTCTCCCAAACAACATACGATCAGCCTAGCCGCTCAGGACAATCAATTCCCGAGCGGTGTCATCATTTCACTGCTTGTGCTTGATCGTGGTCAAGTGGAACACCTCTGGAGGCGCATTGGGTTTCACCCGCACACTCTTGGCTGGAATTCCAACATACACGTGATACGGCCGAACGTCTTTGGTAGCTACCGCGCTCGCCCCCACCATGGCGTTCTCTCCGACATGGACCCCGGCCAACACTGTCGCGTGATAGGTGATTCGCACATCGTCATCTAGCCGAGTGACCGCGTCCGTGACATCCTTTTGATCGACGATACTGTGCGTATGACTATAGACATTGGCGTAGTCGCTCACCGAGACCCGATTCCCGAGCACAATCCCCCCACGGTCGTCGAGTAGGACATGGCGATGGATGACTACATCGTCCCCAACCTCCACGTTATACCCGAACGAAAACTCCACGTGCTGGAACGCCTTGAAATTCTTTCCACACCGTTTGAAGATGTGCGGCGCTAGCAGCCGCCGTAGCCGAACCCCTAAGTCGACGTTCTGCCCGCCGAGCGGCGTCCGGTCAAACGAATACCAGAGCCAGAGGAGCGGCTTCACCCGGGCGAACTTCGCTTCGTCGCACTCCGCGTAATATTCCGGCTCCAGCGTCACATTGCGCGGATCGAGCCCGGCGAGCGCCAGACGAGTCGCCACCGGAATTCCTTCATCATGCACCGCCGTCTCCCAGAGATTCACATACTCCGGGTACAGCAACTGGCACAACGTCTTCCGGCAGAGATCGTTCCGGTCCACTGCCCCATCCGCGAGCGCTTCGGCGATCTGGTCAAGAAACGCTGCCACCAGCGACTCTGCTGGACGTTCAGGGAGCTTACGAAGAGGGAGAATCGCCATGGTTTATCTAGGGGGATGGGAAAAAATACCTTACCTCCGTCGAGCGGGCTACGGCTCCGCAACGCCCTTTCGACGGAGGTAAGGTATTTTTTCCCATCCCCTAGGGTTCAGGAGTCGTTTCGCCATCAACACCGGCCGCCGCGATATCCTGCATGCTCCGTTCCCACGTCACCGCACCCTCAAGCAAGCCGACCATCGCCTCAGCGAGCTCGTCCCGCCCTGCCCCGGTGACCGCGCTGAACTGGATGATCTGCTCCTCGTCCACGCCTAACTCCCGGCACAGCTCCTGAACCCGTTCTGCGATCGCTCGCGACGACACCTTGTCCGTCTTGGTCAGTACGACGATCGTTGGAACCCCGACGTCAGCCAGGAAGTCCAACATCTGCCGATCGTCCTCCGTCGGCTCCCGGCGTACGTCCAACAGCTGCACCACCCCACGGAGCGTGGGTGACCGCCGCAGATAGCCATCCATCAGTGGCCGCCATTCCGCCTTGCGTGTCTTGGAGACCTTGGCGTACCCATAGCCAGGCAGGTCGGCCAGCACAAACGTACCATTCACGCGAAAGAAGTTGATCTCCCGCGTCCGTCCCGGGGTCTTACTGACCCGGGCAAAGGCTCGGCGGCGGACCAAGCGATTCAACAGCGACGACTTACCGACATTCGACCGCCCCGCGAACGCGATTTCTGGCAGGCCGGAGGACTCCGGGCGCCATCCCGCCGCTGTCGCCATCCCGCCCATGAACTCGAGCGAGCGAATCACCAATGGATCCGCCATGAGTGGTTGTTAGTGCGTCGTCACTGCCGCGAATGGCTGCTCCCCAGCCTCTCGCGGCCGCGGCAACGTTTCCCGCAAGGCAAACGCCAACACCTCATCCATCGACTGGACCGGGTGGAACGTGACGGCTTGCTTCACCTCGTCGGGCATCTCATCCAGATCGCGCGCGTTCTGCTGCGGGATGATCACCTGATACACGTGATTCCGATGCGCCGCCACCGCCTTCTCCTTCAACCCGCCGATGGGCAGCACCCGTCCACGCAACGTGATCTCTCCCGTCATCGCCACATCCCCACGCACTGCGACCCCCGTCAGGGCGCTGACCACGGCGGTCGCGATCGCGATCCCCGCGCTGGGTCCGTCCTTCGGTGTCGCGCCGTCGGGAATATGGATGTGAATATCTCGCGTCTTATAGAAATCCGGCGGGATCCCAAACGCCCGCGCGCGCGTCCGCACGTAGCTGATCGCGGCCGAGGCAGACTCCTTCATCACATCGCCTAACGTCCCAGTGAGCGATAGCTTGCCTCGCCCACGAACGACCGTCACCTCGATGTCCAGCGTTTCGCCGCCAGACTGCGTGTACGCCAATCCGTTCGCAACCCCAACCTTGTCCTCAAGCGCGTTTTCAGTCAGGTCGTACTGCGCCGTGCCGAGTAACGCCTTGAGATCCGACGCCGCCACATGCTGATGCATGAGCAGCGTCTCACTCTCCGCTTGCCGCCGAGCCAACTTCCGCGCCAGGCGCGCGATCTTCCGCTCCAGCTCGCGCACTCCAGCCTCACGCGTATACCCCCGCATGATCGTTGGGAGCACATCCGGCTCTAACTCGACCTCATCCATCTCGATCCCATTCGCCTGCAACTGCTTCGGCACCAGGAACTGCCGCGCGATTGCCAGCTTCTCCTGATCCAGATACCCTGGGATCCGAATGATCTCCATGCGATCCCGCAACGGCTCTGGCATCCCGGCCAGTGAGTTCGCGGTCGTGACGAACAGCACCTGGGACAGATCATAGTCGACTTCGAGGTAATGATCGTTGAACGCAAAGTTCTGTTCCGGGTCCAGGACCTCGAGTAGCGCCGCGGCTGGATCGCCTCGATAATCCTGTCCGAGCTTATCGATCTCGTCCAGGAGAATCACCGGGTTCACTACCTCCGCCCGCTTCATCGACTGAATGATCCGCCCTGGCATCGAGCCAATGTACGTGCGCCGATGTCCACGGATCTCCGCTTCATCGCGCACGCCGCCGAGTGACATCCGTACGAACTTGCGCCCTAGCGCCCGCGCGATCGATCGCCCTAGCGACGTCTTCCCGACGCCTGGCGGTCCCACCAGACAGAGAATCGGTCCTTCCACGCGTCCCACGATCGAGAGAACGGCGATGAAGTCGAGGATGCGATCCTTGACCTCTTCCAGCCCATAGTGATCGGCGTCCAACACCCGCCGAGCGTGCGCGAGATCCAGCGTCTCGTCCGTGCGCTCGTCCCAGGGCAGCGACGTAATCCAATCGATAAAATTGCGCGTCACCGTGTATTCTGGCGACATCTGCGACATACGCCGCAGTTTCCGAATCTCCCGATTCACGCGAGTGCGGACCACCTCTGGGAGCATCTTCTTGCGCACCAGCGCTTCGAAGTCGCCGACATCGTCGGTGTCCTCCTGGCCAAGCTCGCGATGAATCGCCTTGAGCTGCTCTTGCAGGTAGAACTCGCGCTGATTCTGGAACATCGCCCCACGCGTCGCGTCGTCGATCTTGCGCTCCAGCTGCAAGACCTCCGTCTCTCCGGTGAGAAGATTGATCAGCTTCGCGAACGCCTCTTCGAGCGATTCCGCTTCGAGCAGCTGTTGCCGCACTTCCAGCTTCGTCGCGACATGCGCCGCGATCCCGTAGACTTGGCGGTCGTGCGTCTCCGCGCTCTGCACCATCGCCACCACTTCGGGCGATACGCGCCGTCCTAATCCGACATACTCCTCGAACAGCGCCAGCGCCCGTTCTGCTCCAGCCCGGATGAACTGCGGGTCCGCGCCAACCACGCGGATGCGGACGATACGTCGCCGACAAAGCGCCCTTCTTGGTCGTGATGTAGCGCTGGACCGTGACCCGCGCCTGCCCTTCGAACAACACTTTGGTCGTGCCATTCGGGAGCCGAGTGATCTGCACGACACGGGCGAGCACCCCTTCACGGTACAG
>Ga0206991_10054_pt2 | contig 29284 bp, 33 predicted proteins | sample Alteio_BWMinCont_9_FD_153286 | JGI IMG/M metagenome (GOLD analysis project Ga0206991, IMG submission 153286) | Enriched cells from forest soil in Barre Woods Harvard Forest LTER site, Petersham, Massachusetts, United States -... | ecosystem: Environmental > Terrestrial > Soil > Temperate forest >...
ATAAGATCGGCGTCGCCAAGGGCCTCGCGGGACAACGCCCATGTGGCCGCGGATGTCACGACGCTCAAGTCGCCGCCGGATTTCTGCCACAGCTGCAAATTCGCCGCGGCATCCCCGTGAACGTCAGAGGGTTCAGCAAAGAGCACCACCCTCGGAGGAGCGCCGCGCTCGCGCAGGCGCCGGGCCACCACGAACCCGTCGCCGCCATTATTCCCTTTGCCGCACAGAACCAGAATATTGCGCGTGGCCAGACTATTGGGCGCAGGAAGATCCGAAAAAGTTTCCGAGAGATAATCGGCGACGGCCGCGCCCGCATTCTCCATCAGCGGTCAGAACTTTCATGGGACGTTTTTCATGGGATGTTGATCATGGCACGATCCGTCGCGATCGCAAAAGAATCAGAACGACAAGCCCCCCACCTTTTTGCGTAGTGTTCATTCTAAACGTCAAGGCTTTTTGTAGTATCAGTAACTTGCAGAAAATTCTGCGCCTTAGGCAGGGTGGCCCGGTCTTGCCTCTCGTCCTTCTTCTTGGCAGAAATCATCGAAACTCTGGAAACGATAAGACGAAAAGCCCCACGCGCAACATCGGCGCATGGGGCACCCAACGGACAAAAATACGGAGGGATTCCTCACTGCGTTCGGAATGACGGAGGAGCACAGAGAGATTCTTCGCCCGAGAAGAACGGAGATCAAGAGATGGCAACCCGGGCGGCCCCTGGGCTCCTGTTCTTCTTTCTTGACGGCAACCAACGGCGGCCGGGCACGCGATCTGTTTGTGAACGCGCTTGAACAGATTCGCGAACGTCACCAATTTCTGGTGGTCGGATACGTAGTGATGCCGGACCACGTGCATCTGCTCATCGGCGAACCGGCCAAAGGCACGCCGTCGATGGTGCTTCAGGCACTGAAACAGCGCGTGTCAAGGGACCTGCGAAAGACCGAGCGAGACGGGGACCTCCAGCGATTCTGGCAGCCGAGGTTTTATGACTTCAACGTTCACAGTGCGCACAAAAGAATGGAAAAGCTCGACTACATGCACGCTAATCCGGTCAAGCGCGGACGGGTGAAGAATCCGGCGGCGTGGGTGGAGCAGTTGGTCGTTCTATGCGACGGGAAACACAGGATTCGTCCGAATCGATCCAGTCCAGTGACGAAATTCGGGAAACGAAACGACGAAAAATCCCACGCGCAACACCGGCGCATGGGGCAGCCCGCGCCGGCTCTACGCGCTCGCTGGGTTGCGTCTCATGAAATGCATCACAAGTAAGATCACGCCCACAATCAGGGCAATATGAATAAAGCCGCTGGTTACATGGAATGCCAAGAATCCGGCCAACCAAAGAACAATCAGAACTGCAGCGATGATCGCAAGCATGGGGTTATCTCCTTGTGCCGAGATTAATCACAGAGAAGACGGAGGTCTGTGCCGTTGCGAACACTTTCGCATTTTTGGTTGCGGCATCTATGGCAACAGGGCTCGGGCGTCAAGCTGGGAGACAGCGTCACACGTTCCCTGAAGCTCTCGAACATTTCGTCTCGGCCACCCCGTCAGTAATCCTGGCATCTCGTGTTAGACGCATTCTGTGGCTGCGGGACAACCATGGAAGCCGCTCAAATACTTTCGCGTCGGTGGATCGGAATAGACATTTCGCAACAAGCATTACGTGTTGTACAAAACAGGCTCCGCAAGATCGGCGCTCCCGTTACCCAAGTTCACGGCATGGTCGAGAATGAAAGACAGCTTCACGATTTGGATGGGCGGGAATTTCAAACTTGGGCCGTTGATGCCGTACCGGGACGCCACAGCCCCAGAAAGATAGCGGATATGGGCATTGACGGTTTCACATTCATGCAAAACCATCCAATTCAGGTTAAACAAATGGAATCCGTGGGCAGGCCGGTCATAGACAATTTCGTGGGCGTGCTGCAACGCGAGAAAGATAAACGTGGACTAATAATTGCGTTCGATTTTACGAAGGGGGCAGAAGCCGAACTCGCGCGTCTGAAGCGTGAAGCGAACATTGAAATCGAACTCATTCCATGTAAGCGCCTGTTACGTGAGGAAATTCCATTCCGGCAACTGGCCTAAATTCAAAGTCGCCCACTACCGAACGACAGGACCCCCAACCTTTTGTAAGTGTTCATTCTGAATCCTGTCACGGTGCTGACTACAAAGCACTTACTGAAAACACGATGTTTATGTAACGGAAATAGGGGACGTAGCGGACCAAATGATTGACGAGTCTGACAAAACTATTCCGAAAAACGAGTTCGCCTAAGATCCTCGACCAACGAATCCCTCGGGGCCATAGCTACACCGTCGCCGTCGCAGATCAGATAGATGCCACGCTTACCGTCTTCGTAAATGACGCGCACGATCTGACGTTCGTTGTGAGATTCGGCTTTCCTGTCTCAGCGACGAGGAGCTTTCCATCATGGATGAATGATATTTTGCGGATTTTACGCTTTGTGATCTCAGCGTTCATCTCCTTCCGGAGATGCGCCCGATCCGACTCCCAAATTTCCTGTGCGTTCATCACTGTCCCGTGATCTTTTTCAATTGAAAGACAGGGCCACACTCCTTACACAATACCAGCGGCGTTCCCTTATAAACGACCACGTAGGCCGAAGTCGGGTCCGGAACGTTTGGGCAATCCGTCTCCGGGTTCATGCACTTGGTGACCTGCCCAAGCTCTTGATCTCCATAGCTGAAGCCTGACACAACGCGGTGATCTTGACGAGTTAGTCCGCGCCCTCCCAGGGCCCAACAAACCGGGCATCAGGCGCGAATCTGTTCGCGCTTACTAGGCTTTCCGAGCATTCTCGTCCATCTCTGCCGCTGCCTTCACTCGCGCCAGGTGAACAGCATAAAATCGAACTTTGAAAGGTGTCTTACAATCGTGGCCGCGTTTCGCTCCACACACGGGGCACCGCAAACTCATTGGGCTGATGAGGAGACGTTCTCTACTTATGAGGAGAGGTTCTCTAATGGTGGTCAATCCACTGGCTGTGCCTTTGCCAACTGTTCGATAATAAGGCCGTCAATTTCGTCGATGACCAGACTTATCTTTACGAGCAACTCGTTTCGCTCTTCAAAATAAACGCACCGCCCAAATTGCACCTTGAGTGTCTCGAATTCTGCCGCCAGCTTCTTGAATTGAGAGGTGGGCATTGGCCGATTAACCCTTGGGCTTGCTGAGCCTAATATTACCGCAAGGACTCTTCATATGTCTCGCATCGTACCAAGTCTTCTGTGGGATCGTGGCGAGTTTAGCAGGTATCTCTCAAGAGACGGCCCCGCCGTCATGCGGAATCATGGAGCGACGAGGCCGCCCTCACCGTAAAATCCGGCAGACCCTTGTAACTTAGAAGCTAAGTGTTGGTTGTCGCTCGTTGAACGCGCCGATCCTGAACTGGACGGATGAATGCAGGCGTTTCTCGCTACCTGGACAGGTTTCTTAAAGAGATAAAAAGGGTCGGGTGCCCCACGCTTCGGTGTTCGAAGCGATGATCCCACCCAGCCAGCCGCCGAATAGCCTCCGGCCTCGTTCGAACACGCCGCAACACATCTGCGTTCGAATGCCTAGCAAGTAACTAAGGCTTGACTACTATTTACTTATGTGATAGCATCGCGTATGTTTGTTATGCTGGCCTTCTCTCTGCTTTCTGCCGTTCACTGCGACCGGTTCGCCGTCTCTTCCCCACTCTCCCGGACCTCTGCCGGCCCCGAATTGCTTGCGCCTGTTTCCGGCTATTTCTTCGAGCAAAAAAGCGACCATCCGACCAGGCATGGTCGTCCTGAGCAACGAACCGGAGCGAAGGATCTCTCTTATGCCTTCGCCGCGAGCGCGTCCCAACAGGAGCAGCTTCGCGGCGTTGAAAAAGTCGAGCTTTCGCCGGTCAACACAGTCGAACCGGAGCGAAGGATCTCTCTTATGCCGCCCACGATTAACATATCCAGCAGAATGACGATCCGAACAGAGATCGTCATCCCGAGCGACGAACCGGAGCGAGGGATCTCTCCTATGCGGCCCACGATTCACATGTCCCTCAGAATGAACACTTACGCGAAAATCGCCCGCATCCCTCGTGAAATGAACACTTACGCAATCGAGAAATCGGAAGTCCTGCAGAATGAACACTTGCGCAAGAACAGGGTGGGGGAGGGGGTGAGATCAGCTTGAGTCGCCGAATTAGTCTCGCCGGTCCTATTCAACAGCGGCGCATGGGGTATCCGCCTCTTGCGTTTTTCAGTTTGAAGGCGGAAAGCGGATAGCACCCCGACGAACACTCCCCTACTCTCCCACGAGACGCAATTCAGGAGGGTTTCATGACCGTTTACATCGGCAGGACGTTTCAAACCTGCGCTTTGAGGGTTTGGGGCGTTTGGGTTTCGATGCGGGATTTTCGCGCGGCGGCGATTACTAGCCGGGACCTACCGCCGACAATCTGCTTTTCCAAATCAGATGTCGCCAGGGCACGGTCCTTTGCCCCGGTGTACCAGCCGAGCCACACTCGCTTCGGCCCAGGTCATGGCGTGCTGACCCGCACGATCCAGAAGAAAAATAATGAGTACAACCGTGGCCGCGCCCACAAAGACCACCGAGAACATGATCAAGGCGGCGATCATCTCCTGGACATAATAGAAGCGTATTGCCGGCACCGCGGCAAGGCCGATCCAAATCCATTTCTTTGTGTCTGTTCCGGCCAACTTGTGTGACCACTGCGTGAAGGAAGTCATGGGACTGGGTCCTCGTTCATCGATTCCATGGGTTCTTAGATGCAGAGGGTTCCAGAAAAGAAGCAAGTCGGGGGCTACGTTCCGCTGACGATGACAGAGGCCAAGCCCGAAACGAGAAGGAGTGGGAGGGATTCCTCACTGCGTTCGGAATGACAGCTCGAATTTCTCGATCAGCGCCGGGGGCGCGGATTGGCGCTCGCGGAGGCGGGTTCGGCGACCGGCGGCTTGAGCTTCAGCAACGCGGCGAGGCGGCTATGCTTGCGTCCGTAGGTAAAGTAGATGATCAGGCCCACAACCAGCCAGACGGCCAGCCGCAACCAATTCTCGGCAGGCAGCGAGAACATCAAGACGAGGCAGCACAAGATTCCCAGGATGGGCGTGATGGGACTGAACGGCACTCGGAACGGGCGGTGCACCTCGGGATGGGTTCGCCGCATGATCAAGACGGCCGCGCAGACAATCACGAACGCCAGCAGAGTGCCGATGTTCACCAGTTCGGCCAGGATCCGCAAAGGCAAGAAGGCCGCCATGGCGGCAACACAAAATCCGGTCAAAATGGTCGACTTCCAGGGCGTGCGGAAGCGTTCGTGGACCGCGGCGAAGAATCCGGGAGGAAGCAGGCCATCCCGCGCCATGGCCAGAAAGATTCTGGGCTGGCTCAACATCATTACCAGAAGCACGGATGTAATGCCCGCGACGGCTCCGACCGAGACCAGCAACTCCGCCCACGGCAACCCCACCTGCCTGAATGCGTCCGACACCGGCGCATCAATATTGATCTGGTTGTAAGGCACCATCCCGGTGAGCACGGCGGCCATGGCGATGTACAGCACCGTACACAGCACCAGCGAAACCATGATCCCAATGGGGACGTCCCGCGATGGATTGCGGGCCTCTTCGGCATGGGTGGACACGGAATCGAAGCCGATATAAGCAAAGAACACGATGGCCGCACCGGCCAGCATGCCGACAGGCTCGCCGGCCGGTCCCGTCTGCCCCATGAGGGTGTGACCAAACAGGCTCAACCCGGTGAGCCCAAAGGGTGCGAAGGGGTGCCAGTTGGCCGGATTCACGTAGCGCGCACCCAAGCCGATCACGAAGAAGACAATCGTTACCTTCAAAATCACGATGCCGGCATTGAAGCTGGCGCTTTCCTTGATCCCCTTGACCAGAATCACGGTGACCAGGGCAACGATGGCGATGGCGGGCAGATCGAACCAGGTGCCCGTCAGAGCGAGCCTTCCACTGGTGGGATCGAAATCGAAAGGCGCATTCGTGAAGACCAACGGCAGCCGGACGTGGAAGAACGCCAGCAAATCCTGAAAGTAATGAGACCAGCCATGCGCGACGGTGGAGGAGGCCACCGCGTACTCGAGGATCAAATCCCAACCGATGATCCAGGCAAACAGCTCCCCCAGCGTGGCGTAAGCGTAGGTGTAGGCCGATCCCGCCACGGGCGCCATGGAGGCGAACTCGGCATAACACAAAGCGGCGAAAATACAGGTCACGCCGGCGGCCACGAACGAGAGCATCAGGGCCGGGCCGGTGCGATCGTGGGCGGCAATTCCTACCAGAACGAAAATGCCCGTGCCGATGATCGCCCCGACTCCGAGGCTCGAAAGCTGGACGGGGCCAAGGACGCGCCTAAGACGATTCTCGCCGCGCAACTCTTCGAGCAACATGCTGTGCGGCTTGGTTGCGAATAATTGGCTTGGCATCTCTACCTTTCTTCCGCGTTCATGCCCGAGAGAACTTCGTTCGCTCCCGAAATCAACGAGAGACCGGCTCCGGTCCGGGCCGCCGGGACCAGATCAGATAGACCGGAAGGCCCAGGAGCACCAGCAGCAAACCCGGCCAAGTGGTTGCCGTCTTGTACAGAATCAATACCAGCATGATGGCGAGCGCGACGATGATATACAACGCGGGCACGATCGGATAGCCAAACGCGCGGTAAGGGCGTTCGGCTTGAGGCCGTTTGCGGCGCAGCACAAAGACGCCGGCGATGGTGAGCACGTAAAAGATCAATACAGAAAAGACCACGTAGTCGAGGAGGTCGCTGTAGAGGTTTCCATAGGTCACGGCTCCGAGAGCATCCACGCGGCGCGTGCGCGCAAGAACCAGGAGCGCGGCCCAGACGCCCTGAAAAAGAAGCGACCGCGCGGGCACGTGTTTCTCATTCAACCGGCCGATGGAGCGGAAGAACAGGCCGTCGTGCGCCATGGCGTAATAGACGCGCGCGCCAGCCAAGATCAGTCCATTGACGCAGCCAAAAGCCGAAATCGTAATGGCAATGGCCATCATGGCAGCGCCTGCGCCGCCGAAAATAGCGCTGAGCACGGCCGTGGCGACACGATCGTCCGGAGCCGTCTGGATTTGCGACAGGGGAAGCGTGCTGAGATAAGCGATGTTGGCCAGGAAGTACAGCGTGATCACAATCGCGGTGCCTAGGGCAAGCGAGATGGGCACGTCGCGGCGGGGGTTCTTTACCTCGCCGGCGGTGAACGTAATATTGTTCCAGGCGTCGGCTGAAAATAACGAACCAACCTGTGCGACGCCATACGCCGCCAGAAGACCCCATAAACCGGAGCTGACAGAGACCGAAGGAAGCCATCGGCGCAAGAAGCTCGCGCCCGGTTCGATGACCTGCCCGCCTTGCAGGGCCCAGAGGTGCGAAAAATTGGCCTGAATCGCGGCGGCATTCCGCCCAAAGACGATTCCCAGGATGACCAGGCCGATCAATGCGAGAGTTTTCGCGGAGGTAAAAATATTCTGGATGTACTTGCCCCAATTCAATCCGCGCGTGTTTGCCAGGGTAAGAAACACGATCAGCAAGATAGCGAACAACTGTTGCCACGAAAGGCTGAAGGCATAACTTGCGGAGACACGCACCGGGGGGATGATCCACGAGGTCGGCGAGACCGCAGGAAAGAGGACGCCGAGGAAGCGTGCGAAAGCCACGGCTACAGCGGCAATCGTGCCCGTCTGGATCACCAGGAAAAGCGTCCAGCCGTAGAGAAAGCCCCACAGCGGAGAGTAGCACTCGCGCAGATAGACATATTGCCCGCCGGCCTTGGGCATCATGGCGGCTAACTCGCCGTAGGAAAGAGCGGCGGAGACGGTGAGAACGCCGGCAACCACCCAGGCGGTGAGCAGGCCACCGGCGGAGCCTGTCTGGCGGGCGATGTCCGCGGAAACGATGAAGATGCCGGAGCCAATCATTGATCCAACCACGATCATGGTGGAATCGAAGAGGCCGAGGCCACGGACGAAACCGGACTCGCCGCCGAGCGGGTCGGCCGCAGCCGCCGTCGCAGCAGGAGAGGCTTTCATGCCGTCCACCTCCATCCGGGGCTCGATCCGGGGCTCGATCCGAAGTTCAATCCGGAGCCCCTGAAAGCCGGCGAGAGCGCGAAGCTTCGCTGAGAAATTCCCGGGCACGCTCGGCGGGGTCAGAAGACGCGATCAGGTCGCGGGCCACGGCTAACGAATCGGCGCCGGCCCGGAACGTGTCCGCAGCGCGCTCGAGCGTGATGCCGCCGATGGCCACCAGCGGCTTGCGAGTGTGCTTGCGAGCTTCCCGCAAAAGCTCCAGTCCCACGACAGGATCGGGATTTTCTTTGGAGCGAGTCGGGAAAACAGGTCCGAAGGCGATGTAGTCGGCGGAGGTCTTGTCGGCAGCGTCCATCTGTTCGAGCGAGTGCGTGGAAACGCCCACCCAAGCATCCGGCCCCACGATGGCGCGAGCATCCTCGACGCCCAGGTCGAGCTGCCCGACGTGAACGCCATTGGCCTTCGCAAGGAGTGCGATATCCGCGCGATCGTTCATGATGAAGCGCACAACACTTGCTCGCGACGCGGAAGAGCGGGCGAGCCGGGCGGAGATGGTCCGGGAAACGTCGAAAAGTTCCCTGCTGGTAGCGCGCTTATTACGATATTGGAGAAGCTCAACCCCGGATTCCGCCATCATTTCGGCGAACGACAGCTCCGACGTCTTGAGCAGAGCGGAATCGATTATGGCATAGAGAGGAGGGAAGACAAGACTCATCTGGGCAGCCGCTACTTGGCGTGCACGGGGAGGAGGTGCTCCAGAAAATGCGTATCGAGGCGCCCCGCTTCAAAATCCGCATCCGCCAGAATGCGCTGGTGCAGAGGCAGCGAAGTCTTGATGCCCTCGACAACAAACATCTCCAGGGCGCGGCGCATCCGGGCGATGGCTTCGGCACGGTCGCGGCCGTGAACAATCAACTTGGCGATCAGGGAGTCATAGAAAGGAGGAATCACGGCATCCGCATGCGCGGCGGTGTCCACGCGGATGCCGGGGCCGCCGGGCATCTGAAATGTCGTGATGCGGCCGGCACTGGGGACAAAGGTGTCGGGATCCTCCGCGTTGATGCGGCACTCGATACTATGGCCTCGAAATTCAATCGGGCCAACGGCGGCGTCCAGCTTCTCACCCGCGGCAATGCGTATCTGGGCTTTGATCAAATCCACACCGGTGACCATTTCGGTCACGGGATGCTCCACCTGAATGCGCGCATTCATCTCAATGAAATAGACGGAGCCATCCTCGTCCATCAAGAACTCCACGGTTCCCGCGTTGCTGTAGCCGATTTTCTTCAGCGCTTCCACGACGCGGCGACCCAAGTCAGCGCGAAGCTTGGGAGTGAGCGCCATGGAGGGCGATTCCTCGACCAGTTTCTGGTGGCGGCGCTGGATGCTGCATTCGCGTTCGCCGAGGTGCAGAACGTTGCCATTGCGGTCGCCGAGGACCTGAAACTCGATATGACGCGGACGTTCGATAAATTTCTCGAGGTAGACGTCGGCAACGCCGAACGCCTGCTGAGCCTCATGGCGAGCCGTTTCCCAGAGGGGCAGGAGTTCTTCTTTATGGCGGACAATGCGCATGCCCCGTCCGCCGCCGCCGGCGGAGGCTTTGACGATCAACGGGTACCCGATGCGAGCCGCTTCCGCCGTAGCTGCGTCGACGTCGCCGACAATTCCGTCGCTGCCGGGGACGATGGGCAGCCCCGCGGCAGCCATCTCGCGGCGGGCATGCTCCTTCTCCCCCATGAGGCGCAGCATATCCGGCGACGGCCCGATAAAATTAATGTGCGAAGCTTCGCAAACCTCGGCGAAATTTGCGTTTTCGGAGAGAAATCCGTACCCCGGATGTATGGCCTCAACGTCGGTGATCTCGGCGGCGCTAATCACATGAGGAATATTCAGATAGCTCTCGGAGCTGCGTGCCGGACCAATGCACACGGCTTCATCGGCAAAACGCACGTGCAGCGAATTGCGATCGGCCTCGGAGTACACCGCGACGGTGGCGATGTCCAGTTCCTTGCAGGCGCAGATCACACGCAAAGCGATCTCGCCGCGATTGGCAATGAGTATCTTGCGGAACATAGAGGAAGGAGGCGCTACTTCTTCTTCGCGGGACGGATGGCGAAGAGAGCTTGGCCGTACTCCACGGGTTGGCCGTTTTCCACCAGAGAACGCACTACTTCGCCGCTCACATCAGCTTCAATTTCGTTCATCAGCTTCATCGCTTCAATGATGCAGACCACCTGGCCGACCTGGATGGTATCGCCCATTTTTACGAAAGGGGCGCTGCCCGGGCCGGCCGCGGAATAGAAAGTTCCCACGATGGGCGACTTGATCACATGCAGGTCTTCGGCGGCCGCCGTAGAAGCGGAGGCAGGCGCCGGGTCCGCGGAGTGGGGCGCAGCCGCCGCAGCGGGAGACGGCCCCGGAGTGGACGGATGCAGAATTTCGGGCCGGGGCGCCGCATTTACGACTCCCGGGGCTTTCCGCAGGCGAATGCGCAGGCCGGCGTGCTCGTATTCGAACTCTTCGAGCCCGTGGGAGGCCATAAAATCGAGCAGTTTTTCCAGTTGCCCGATTTCAACGCCCGGGATATTCAGATCTGTAGTTACCGAACTCTTTTTATTTCGAGGTTCCTTCATCGGGCCTCAGAGCTCGAGGAGTCCTCGAGGCGCAGTGGTCAACACTTCCGTGCCCCCCGCGTGCACAGCAACTTCATCCTCGATGCGAATTCCCCCCACCCCTTCCACATAAATTCCAGGTTCCAAGGTTACTACGTTGCCCGCGCGTATCCGCCGCTTTTGTGCCCGGCCGACCCGCGGCCCCTCGTGAATTTCGATGCCCAGGCCGTGGCCTGTGCCATGCACGAAATACGATCCGAGACCATGCTGGTGGAGAAGCCGCCGCGCGGCCCGGTCAATGCTCCCGGCAGTTACACCGGCGCGGAGAGCGTCGTGCGCGGCCTCCTGGGCTTGCTCTACAGCTTCGTACCACTGCCGAATTCGAGCCGGCGCCCGTCCCAGATAGACCGTGCGTGTCAGATCACTGCAGTAGTGGCGGAGTATAGCACCCAGGTCGAGGACCACCAATTCGTTTTTCTGCAGCAGCTTCGCGGTGGGGTGGGCATGGGGTAAAGCGGACCGGGACCCCGAGGCCACAATGGTCTCAAAGGAAGCGCCACTGGCGCCCTTCCGGCGCAAACGGTACTCGATCTCGGCGGCCACTTCCAACTCCGCTACACCCGGGCGCACAAACTCAGGAGCCTCGGCCACGACCTCGGAAGCGATCCTGGCGGCTTGGCGCATGATGTCCAGTTCCTCGGCACTTTTTACTTCGCGGATGCTTTCGATGAGGTCGGTGGTCGCTATCCACTGGTTACGGGGGCCGGCCGCCTTCTTGAGACGCGTCCATTCGGCGACTTTCAAGGATGCCGATTCAAAAGCGAGGCGCATGCGTTTTCGGCGTGAACGCGAGCGGCAGAATCCACCGCAGGCTTCGGCGAGCGAAGTTCGGACGATGTGTACCTGGGCCTGGCGGACCTCCTCATGAGCCTGAATCGTGTATCTCCCGTCGGTGAACAGATGCAGGACATCGCCGAGGAGGAGAAGAATGGCGTTGCTGCCGGTAAACCCGGAAAGATAAAAGATATTGGGCAGATGCGTCAGCACCAGGGCGTCCGCGCCCGCGGCCGCCATTCCGGCTACCGCCTGTTTGAGCCTATCGTCCAAGAGCTACACCCCATAAAAAAAGGGAGGAGACCCGCGTCTCCTCCCTTCACCGGAAATTAGCTCGCGCCGTTAGCCAGGGAGCAGCCGCGGCGTGAGGAAGAAGAGCAACTCTTGGGATTGTACGCTGACCGAGGTTTCCTTGAACAGGTGGCCGATCAGAGGAACGCTGCCCAACAGTGGAACCTGGAAGATGTTGGTGTGCTGCTGGCTGACCATAACTCCGCCGATCACCACGGTCCCACCATCGTTGATGAGCACCTTTGTCTGAGCGGACTGGGTATCGAGAGCGGGGATGCCGTTCACGAGCGGGATACCGCTATCGATCTGCGTATTCTCAACGGTAACGTCCATGAAGACGTTGCCGTCCGCCGTGATTTGCGGCGTGACTTGCAGCTTGAGAACGGCGTCCACATATTGGACGGAGATGGTGTTGTTGATGGTGGTCTGAATCGGTATCTGCGTGCCCTGCTTTACCGTAGCCGTGGCATTGTTCTGGGTCACGAGCTGCGGACTGGAGAGAAGTTTGCCCACACCCTTGCTCTCGGCCGCGGTGATGATGAAGTCCAGGGTGAAGTTAGGCGAAACCCGCGAGAATGAAAAGCCGCTGGTGGGAGCATTTGCCGGAAAGTTAGACATCAGCGGAATCGAACCGGTCGAGGTCGGACCGGCAGCCGGTGGCGCACCTACCACAATGGGAGGGGCAGGTTGATGGACGATCGGGCTGGCCAGGCTGGCGATAGGATTGCCACCGAAAAAATTAGCGGCGTTTGCCGTGGCGCTCACGCCTGCAACGCCAAACTGCGTGCCGATATCGCGGGCGAAGGTGCGCGAAGCCTGCACGACGCGCGCTTGAATCTCCACCTGCGGAGTCTTGCGATCAAGTTGCCGAATCAAGTTATCGACCTGCGGCATGGACGCGGGAATATCGCGGATGATCAGAGTATTCGACCGATCCATGGCCATGACGTCGCCACGGGCCGACAAAAACCGTTTCAAGGGAACGACCAAATCGCTGGCTTTGGAGTAGCTCAAGGTGCGGGTGACGGTGACAGCGTCCACCGCATCCACCTCGGCCTTCAGAAGGTCGCGTTGATCGTTGGCTTCCCTCTTGAGGGTGTCGCGAGTGGCAATCCGCAGGACGTTGCCGTCGAGTTCCTTGTTGAGCCCGTTGTTGCGCATGACGATATCGAGCGCCTGGTCCCAGGGAACTTCATCCAACACCAAAGTTACCGATCCCTTCACCGTGGGATCGAGGACTACGTTGAGGCCGCTGATTTCGTGAATCAGGCGGAAGAAATCCTTGAGATCGACGTCTTTCAGGTTTACGGAGATCGCCTCGCCGGTGTAGCCCTTAATCGGAGCCGCCACAGGCTGCGCCATCGCCGGTGAGGGATCGGCAGTAGGCTTGGCGATCACTTGCGCGGCTTGCGGCACCGCGCCGGCGGCAGGAGCGGCGAGCGCGGCATTACCGCTCAAATTTGCGGGCAGGCGAAAGTTCTGCGCGTCCACGGATTTTTCAACTGCAGCCTTTTTCGCTTCGGCCCGATCCTGTTTCTGGGCGGGATTGACGACGGACGGCTGCGAATGCGCTTCCTGGTCAGGCTGATCGTTGAAAGAAACGGTCAACGCTTGATCCTTTCGCTCCACGGAGAATTCGGCGCGGCTCAACAGATCGATGACCACGCGCACCTGATCGGGACGAGACTGCCCCAGACGCACGCGGCGCACGGGGGCATAATCGCTGGCGACCGTATTACTGGGCACGGCGAGACGCGCCTCGTCGAAGTCCACCACCACGCGCGGAGGATCGCTCATCCGCGTCACGTGGTAGGTCAGCTCGCCGCCGCCCTGCATGCGCACGACCGTCTGCTGGCCGACGCGCTCCACGCCAACCTGCGCGACCGAAGCCGCCGGGGAGGCCAGTGGCGTCGCTGGTTTTGCCGCCTGAGCGCCAGCCAAGTGCGGCACCAACATGGCCGCCGCCAGAACTAGTCCGCTCGGCCTAAATACCGGCCAGTAGGTCTTCATCGCTGTTCTCCTGGAATAGAATTCAACCGTTTAGCCACTTCGCGCTCCACGGAATTGCCGAATGGATCTTTTCCAGACTGGTGAAAAGAGATCCCGTCCATGGTGATGTGTTGCACTTGGCCGTCATAGAGGCGGTCGCCTTCGCGAAGGAAATAGACCCGCTCCTGTGGGTTGGTAACGATAGCGATCATCCCGTTGGGACCATTCACGATGCCGTCGATGCGCAAACTGCTGATCAGCAAACCGGGCTTCCCCGCCGGAAGGTTCATGGGCCCTGCGTCGCCGCCCTTATCCTTTCCCAACAGGGGCTCAAAGGGATCGCGCCTCGCGATATTTTCGTGCGCGGCGACTTGCGTTACAGCGGGTGTAGCCGCTGAAGTTGGAACATCCGCTTTTGCCGCGGTAACCGGCGTCGAGACGGTCTTTGACTTCGAACCTGGCGGAACGCTCGAGACGGGTTTGGCGGCAGCAGCAGCCGGCTTCGCGGCGGCAACTGGCTTGACGGCCCCCGCATTGCTCGAACCGGGCTTGCCGGTGGGAGCGGGAGTGGTTGCCGGCTTGGCAGCGGCACTCGATGTCGCTTGCGTCGGGGCGGAAGTCTGCGCGGCTCCGGTGGCGGGCCTAGCGGCAGAAGGAGAAGATGCGGTCGCGGATCTCGCGGGCGCCGCAGGAGCAGGCGAAACGGAGCCACTGGGAGGCGCGGAAACGGGTCCTGCGGCGGGTTTGGCTGGCGCGGACTGATTCAACATCGTCCGCACCGCGCCGGGAGTAGCGGCCGGCTGTTGCGCCGCCAGGAGCACGCCGGTATGCGCGAGGCACAACACGGCAAGCCAGCTTCGCAGATTTCCGTTGGACTTCGGTTTGTATTGACGTTGCATCATGAGCTCGATTCTGCCCCTTTATTTCACAACCGCCGCAGCCGGGCGCACGGCTGGTTTGGCGCCAGCGGGCGGTGCGGCGGTAGCGCTCGTGGTGAAGAACGTCGTGATCGTGCAGTTGCCGCTGACGGTGGTGCTCGGACGCACCGGGTAGGCGGATTTCTGGTCACCGAGGCCGTCGAACTTCAAATCCCCCACGTTGATAATTCGAGAGAGCCGGCTGAGACGGGAGAAGAAGTCCACAATGTTGTAATAGGGGCCGTCGACCGAGATGGTAAAGGGCATGTCGTAATGGTAGTCGCGCAGCACCACCGGCATGGCCGTCAATCTGCGAACTTGAACGCCGGAAGCAGCCGCGGCCCCTTCGAGCAGGCGCATGAAATCGTCGGTTTCCTTTTCTTCGGGGACGATGGTCTTCAGGGTGTCGAGCTGTTTATTGAGCGCCGCCATCTCCTGCTGGAACTCGGCGTAGCGACGTTCGTAAACCTGGAGGGCGCTGACTTCCTGATTCAGCTTGCTGTCCTGCTGATGCAGCGTGTCCAGCTCGGCCCGGGCCGTCGCCACCGGCAGCCCCGGAACATAGAGCCCTGCGGCGATCAACAAAATCGCCAGCGCCACGAAAACCAGCGCCTGGATGTACCACGGAAATTCCTTGAAGGAGATGGCCATTGCTTTCCCCTTAACTCTTCCCTGCCGCGTTGGCAGGTTTTTCCTGCGGCAGAGAGAACTGTGCCGTCAAGGTGAAGGTAAACGTCTGGATCGCGACATTCTTCGGGTCTTGCGTGGACTCCTTGATCTCAATCTGATCGAAATAACCGGAATGCTTGAGCTGGGTGATGAAGTTGGCCACGGCATTGATGGAACCCGCCGTGCCGACCAGCGTCAGAGCCGTGCCTTGCCGGCTCATCGACGTGAGCCAGAGGGTATCGGTGCGCGTGACCGTATTGGCCAGGGCATCGAGCAGCTCCTGCCCGCCCGTCCGGTTGCGCTGCAGCTCTTCGATGATGTTGATGCGCTGCTGCAGGATCACCTTTTGGCGCTCAAACTCGTCCACCTGGGTCTTCAACTGCTCCAGCCTGGCTTTCTCGCCCGTCTGCTTCTGAATGTGCAAGCGGACTTCGATGACCTGCTGGTTGGTGGAGTGCCAGTTGTAATAAAGCACGCTGAAGGCGACTAACAATGCCGCGGCGAAAAAGACGACCTGGAGAGTAGCCTCCAGCGGCACCGCCTGGCGCGCTGCTTTGGGTCGTGCTCGGCCAAGTAGGTTGATTCGGATCATGGCGTATCAAAACTCCTGAGCGCCAGCCCAACAGCAATCGCCAGGCGTGGCGCAAGCTCGCGTACCTGATCTTCGTTATGCCGGCCAGGATTGATCACGATCTTGCGGAACGGATAAAGTTCCTCGACGGGCAGAGCGAACTCTTCGCGGAGCAGGTCCACCAGGCCGGGAACGCGCGCCGTGCCTCCCGCCAGATAGATTCGCTGAATGTTTTCGCCGCTTGCGGTAGCTCGAAAGAAGTCAAACGTTTTCTGGATTTCGAGGATGAGAATGTCGGAAACGGAGCGCAGAATCGTGCCGCGATGCTCCTCGTTGACTCCCGCCACGGCTTCGCCCTTCTTGAGCCGCTCGGCATCTTCGTAGCTGAGATCGAGCTCTTTCTGCAGGGCGTCGGTGTACTGATTTCCGCCGACCGAAACGTCGCGGGTGAAAAGCGGAGCGCCGCCCCGGACGATATTGATGTTCATCACGCTGGCGCCCACGTTCAGCAGGGCCACGGTCTGCGTGGGATCCGGATCGTAGTTCACTTCGTAGCAGTTCTGCAGCGCGAAGGCGTCGATATCGACAACCGTAGGCGTTTTTCCGGCCTGAGCCAGGACGTTGGTGTGGTTCAGAATCTTGTCTTTTTTGACCGCCACCAGCAGCACGTCCATCTGCGACTCCGCCGAATCGAGAAGCTGGTAATCGAGGTTCACGTCGGAGATGTCGAAGGGAATGTGCTGGCTCGCTTCGGATTGGATGCGGTCGTAGAGCTCCTCATCGGTCATGACCGGAAGCGATACGCGCTTGACGATGACCGAATGCCCGGAAACCGCGGTAGCCACCGAGCGGGTCTTGATCTCCTGGCGGTCGAAAATCGTGCCAATGGCGCCGGCGACGAGCGGCGCGTCCATGATGGCGCCATCGACGACCGTATCCTGTGCCAGAGGCTCCAAGCCGAAGCTGACCAGTTCGTAGCCCTGCTTGGTGCTCTTCAGCTCGACCGACTTGATGGAACTGGAGCCGATGTCGAGCCCCACTACTGGTTTTTGTTTAGCCGTGCCAAACATCGCAAGCCTTTCCGCGAGCCGTACAGGCCTCGCCCCAACCGGCTAGTGCCGCCTGCCCTGCGACTGACGCATCTTTTCTTCCATCCAGCGGTCCAGCACCGATTTGCGAAACTTCCATCGGCTGCCCAGCTTGAAAGCCGGGACCAATCCCGTGCAGATGTAACGATAGAGTGTGTCGGGCGAGACCCCGAGATAACTCGAAGCCTGGCGCAGATTCATGACTTCTCTTGACTCGCGCATTTTCCGCTGGCTACCCCGTAACGCGGAAGTGAAGGTCCGCTGGCCCCCAGCCCGAACAACCTCGGCTTGCCTCTCGACTGCTGCCCCTCAGAAGCCGCTGTCATGGGCGAATGTGGCATCCGGCAGCGCTTAGTGTCAAGAAAAGCGCTGCTTGCGATTTCCGTAATAAGGGGGTTGACTTCCAGAACTAAAGGACAGGAATACTCTATTTGTTGAGTTTTGTTATCACTAGTACCACTATATATGGGGGTTAATTCCGCAGCATCATACGCCTATGTTTCACCGCTTTGCGCCCAGTCCAAGCTCCTGCCAGAGGCTGTCCACACGTTGTTTGGTTACCTCATTCATCACGATTTCATCGGGCCAGGGCCGGTCAAAGCCCTCACTGGCCCATTTTCTGGTGGCATCAATACCCATTTTCGACCCGAAATCCTGTCTCCGGGCGGCATGGTCCAGTGTATCGGCCGGTCCCAGCACGAACTGCACATCGCGCTCGGGATCGATCGCGCATAAAGCCTTCCAGGCCACTTCCCTGCAATTCTGCACATCCACATCATGATCCACGACCACCACAACCTTGGTAAACATGGCCTGCCCCAGAGACCAAATCGCGTTCATGATCTTGCGAGCGTGACCCGGATAGGATTTGCGAATGGCCACAATCATCAGATTATGGAAGATGCCTTCGGCGGGCATGGCCACATCGACGATCTCCGGATATTGCATCTGCATCACGGGCAGAAAGATGCGTTCGACGGCATGGCCCATGTAGAAGTCCTCTTGCGGCGGCGGCCCTACGATCGTGGTGAGGTACAGCGGATCGCGGCGGTGGGTTACACAGGTGACGTGAAAAACCGGATACTCTCCCTCCAGCGAATAAAAGCCGGTGTGGTCGCCGAAGGGCCCCTCCACGCGCATCTCGGAGAGATCCACGTACCCTTCGAGGATGATTTCGGCCTGCGCCGGCACTTCGAGCGAGCAGGTCTCGCAGGGCACCATCTCCACGGGTTCACGCCGGAGGAATCCCGCGAACATCATTTCGTCGAGGTCGGGCGGAATCGGCAGGATTCCGGCGAGAGCGGTCACGGGCTCCGCGCCAATGGCCACGGCGACTTCGATCCGGCCCGCGCTGCTTTGCGCTCGCGCGCGGCGGAAGTGTTCGGCGCCGTGTTTTTGAGTTTGCCAATGCATGCCCGTGGTTTTTTCATCAAAGACCTGCATGCGATAGACACCTACGTTTCGCTTGCCGGTTTCGGGGTTGCGCGTGATCACCAGGGGCCAGGTGATGAAGCGCCCAGCGTCTTTTGGCCAGCACTGCAGAATGGGAAATTCCAGAAGCGAAAAGCCGTCGCGACGAATCACCTCTTTGCAGGGCGCCGATTTGACCGTCTTTGGAAAAAAGGAGCCCAGTTCCGCCAGTTTGGGCAGCATCTTGATCTTGTCGAGCAGCCCTTGCGGCGCGTGCACGTCCAGAAAGCCGCGAATGCGTCCGGCCACTTCACCGAGCGACTCCACTTCAAGCGCCATGTTGATGCGGCGCTCGCTGCCGAGCAAATTGATGAGCAGGGGTACGCGAGAACCTTTGGGGCGTTCGAAAAGCAGAGCCGGACCGCCGGAGCGCGTGACCCTCTGGGCGATCTCGGTCACCTCGAGCACGGGATCCACTTCCGCTTTAATGCGCTTCAATTCGCCCGCAGCCTCCAGGCGCTTCACGAATTCCCGCAGGTCCCTATAGGCCACCACGACCCTCCCGACGATCACTTCCCTGCAATGAGCAGCCGCACAGGGTAGCACGATTTATATCCCGTTCCCGGTGCCGAAGGCATTCGCTCGAAGCCTCACATTCGCGGGCGCAGCGGTTTCGACGGGAGCCATCCGCTCGTTGCCAGTTGTCGTAAACGAACGAAGCGGTGGCCTTGTGTATGGCGTTATATCGGTGAAATAACCGGCTTGCCGGAATCCAGGCGGGTTTGATACGTTAGGCTCGAGCGGGCGTGGTTCAATGGTAGAATTGCGGCTTCCCAAGCCGCGGACGTGGGTTCGATTCCCATCGCCCGCTCCAAACCTAACCTCTGTTGGCGCTAAGGATTTAATTGACATGAGCGATCTCTTCAGGGAGAGTCCGCAAATGGCCGGTGTCAGTTGTGGTGTCACTTGGTTCGTCCAGAAGGTCCACGACACCCAACTGGTACTCGTGTGAGAGATGGGCGTAGCGCATCGTCATAGCCAAGCTCTTGTGGGCCGAGCAAGCCCCGCCGGCAGCACCGGCGAACCAGGGTCGTCTTCGAAGATCGCACTTTCGCTTTGCGGCGGGGGATGTGGCGCGGAGTGGCTTCCTTTCCCGCCGGGGCCCGCTTAGTTTGTTATTTTGTCCGGGCTTGCCGGAAGGAGTTGTGCGATGAAAAACAGCAAGAAGGGTGTGCTGGTGCTCGGCCTGACGGTGGCAGCCTTGTGTGCTCCGGTCAGCTCCAGCTTCGGGCAAGGGCATACTCGGATGAGCGGCCCGCCGCAACCGCCGAAAACCACCACAACGCCGACAGGAACGTGGCTGCCGAAATCGATCGCCTACATCAAGGCTTCCAATACCGGGAAGGACAATCAGTTCGGCTCCGCGATAGCGCTCAGCGCCGACGGCAACACACTCGCAGTCAGCGCCACTTCTGAGGACAGCGCCGCCAAAGGCGTCAACGGCGTCTCCAAGGACCGGGCGGTAAATTCCGGCGCGGTGTACGTCTATACTCGAGACAACAAGGGCTGGAAGCAGCAGGCCTACCTGAAGGCCTCGAACACGGCGGAAGGCGCTCAATTCGGAAACGCGTTGGCCCTGAGCGCCGATGGCAACCTATTGGCCGTCGGCTCTTCCGGAGAAGCTAGTTCGGCCACCGGGATTAATGGCAATCAGAGCGACCGTTCGATGCCGAGTGCGGGCGCCGTCTATGTCTTCGCGCGCGCCGGCGCTGCCTGGTCGCAGCAGGCCTACCTGAAATCGTCAAACACCGGCGGGCCGGATTTTGGCTACCAGTTCGGCTACGCGATCTCCCTCAGCAGTGACGGAAGCACGCTCGCCGTGAGCGAGACCAGCGATCCCAGCAACGCCACGGGCACCAACGGCAACCAAAAGAACACGGCTGCACCGGATTCCGGAGCGGTGTTCATCTTCAACCACAGCGGCGACACCTGGTCGCAACAGGCTTACATCAAGCCCTGGAACACGACCACGCCCAATTTACTCTTCGGCTACTCCGTCGGTTTGAACGGCAACGGCGACACCCTCGGCGTGGGCGCGTACAATGACGAAGGCCGTAGAGGCGCCGTTTACGTCTTCACGCGCAACAACGGGACCTGGTCGCAGCAAATGCGTGTCTTGGCCACCCACGGCGAGGTAGGCGATTACCTCGGATGCTCGCTGGCCATCAGCGACGACGGCAACACCATTATCGCCGGCTCCGTGGAAGATAAATTCACCCAAATCAATGCCGGCCAGAAGGACCTTTTGGACTCCGTCGGCGGGGCCTACGTTTTCGTGCGTGCGGCAGGCAAGTGGTCGCAACAGGCTTATGTGAAGGCCTTCAATCCGCGGGAGAACGACCAATTCGGATGGGCTTTGGCCATAAGCCGCGACGGCAACACCATCGCCATCGGCTCGCACTTTGAGGATAGCGGCGCCAAGGGCGTCAACGGGGATCAGTCTGACGCCTCCATGGAAGACTCCGGGGCGGTCTACGTTTACACCCGCACCGGCACGACCTGGAATCCCACGGCCTACGTCAAGGCTTCCAACACCAAGCCCGCCGCGGAGTTCGGCATCTCGGTTGCGCTTAATGGCAACGGCAAATTGCTCGCCGCCGGCGCGATAAAGGAAAATAGCGCCGCCAAGGGCGTCAACGGCAAGCAGGACGATAAGTCGGCCATCAACGCCGGCGCCGCCTACCTCTATTACTGACGAGAGAGAAAAAGCATGCGCAAGATAGCTTCATTGGTCGCAGCGGCGAGTCCGAGACTCGATCCTGTGTCCAGGAGGCGCGAGAGACCGCTATCGCACACGAAGTGAATTTGGCTTGGCCTACACTCGTACAGCAGGGACGTCTGGTACGCAGGAACCCTTGCATCGGCGGTTTTGAGGATATTGCCCCAAATTCCGCTGACCGATAGTTTGTTGAAAGCGGCAATCGACCTTGCGAGACGGCTGCCGAGCCGTTCAGCGATTCTAGCCCAGGAAAGCCTCTGGCTGCGCAGGCCCCTTGCATCTCCCAGCGGGTCACGATGGTGAATGCGGTTCGGGCCTAATAGGATTTGGGCATGCCGAGAACGTTGTGACCGAGATAGGCGAGAATCAAATTGTTGTGCACCGGCGCGACGGTAAAGAGCCTGGTTTCCCGGAACTTTCTCTCCACGTCGTAATCCCTGGCAAAACCGTACCCTCCATGCGTATCGAGGCATACGTTGGCCGCCTCCCAGGCTGCTTCTGAGGCCAGCAGCTTGGCCATATTGGCTTCCGGCCCGCACTTCTCGCTTCTGTCAAATTTCTCCGCAGCATCAAAGCGCATCAGGTCGGCCGCCTCGGTATGCGCGCTGGCGCGCGCGATGGGAAATTGCACCCCTTGATTTGCGCCGATGGGCTTGCCAAAGAGAACTCTGTCTCGCGCATAAGAAGCAGCACGATGGATAAACCATCGCGCGTCGCCGATGGCTTCCGCGGCGATCAAAATGCGCTCCGCATTCCAGCTGTCGATGATGTAGCGAAAGCCACGGCCTTCCTGGCCGATGAGGTTTTCGGCGGGGATATCGACATTGTCGAAGAAAACCACATTCGTGTGGTGGTTGATCATCATTTCGAGAGGCTGAACTTTCAAATTACCCTTTACGTCGCGCAGATCCAAGAGAAAGACGGACAGGCCGCTGGTCTTGTCCTCGAGTTCCTCATAGGGCGTGGTCCGCGCCAGCAACAGCATCAAATCCGATTGCCGCACGCGCGAGATAAAAATCTTCTGCCCGTTCACGACATATCGGTCTCCGTTGCGAATGGCCCGCGTCTCGATGCGTGTGGTCTCCGAACCGGCGTTTGGTTCCGTCACGGCAAATGCCTGCAGCCGCAGCTCCCCCCGTGCGAGCGCCGGAAGGTAGCGCCGTTTCTGCCGCTCGTTTCCGTGACGCAGCAGCGTTCCCATCGTATACATCTGCGCATGGCAGGCCCCGGAATTTCCGCCGGAGCGGTTAATCTCCTCCAGGATGATGCTGGCTTCGGTGACTCCCAGTCCCGCGCCGCCGTACTCTTCGGGAATCAGGGCGGCGAGATAGCCGCTTGCGGTCAGAGCCTGGACAAACGCCTGAGGATACTGCCCGGTCTTGTCCCCCTCCCGCCAATACGCGTCGGGAAAGTCCTTACAGAGAGCGCGCACCGCATGACGAATCGCCTCACGGTCTGCTTTCAACGATTGCTTCATATCGCTTTCTCCCACCGATGCGTCCGCGGCCGTTCACATCTTTGTTCCGTCAGCTTTGGTCTCCGGAAAAAGCCCCAGCTTGGGGGCAAACGCGCGTTTCCAGACCATGATCGTCCTCGCGTACTCGATCACAATTTTGCCCTCTTGCTGGACTCCTCTCGTGCGCACCTTGACGATGCCCAGCTTGGGCCGGGATTTGGATTCGCGTTTCTCAAACACCTCGGATTCGGAATAGAGCGTGTCCCCTGCGAATAGCGGATTGGGCAACTGGATGTTCTCCCAGCCAAGAGCAAAACCGTTTTCGCTGACGTCGGCGACTCCCAATCCGGTGACAATGGCCAGCGTGAGGATGCTGTTGATCAGGCACCGCCCGAATTCCGTGCGCCTGGCATAATCACTGTTGAAGTGGATTTGATTGGTGTTGTTGGTGAGGAGCGTAAACGAGATATTGTCGGCTTCGGTGACGGTTCTGCCGAGGCGGCACCGGTAGATGTCTCCGATTTCAAAATCCTCGAAATAGCGGCCTTCCCAGCCTGTTTTGATGGGCATCTGAACTCCTCATGGAACCATCGACGGCAGCCAGTCCGAAACACGGATCGAGTCAATGGCTCGCGCGATACGATTACTGCGCTAGCGATACGACGACTGCGCTAACGATACGACGACGACGCAATACGACTACTAACTAAATGACACCTTCCATTCGCAATTTGCCGATGCGTTCCTCGCCGTACCCTAAGATCTCGCGGTAAACCGTTTCGTTATGTTGCCCCAGTTCGGGCGGCGGCCCCGCAAGGCTCGGGCTGGCGCCCGAAAAACGGATGGGAATACCCATTCCGTAAATTTCATCCACCGCGCCGTATTGAGGATGGGTGAGCGGCACGGTTTCACCGCGAGCCAGCACCCGGGGATCGCGAACAGCGGCTGCCGGGTGGCGCACTTCAGCAGCGGGAATTCCGCGCGCACGCAAATTCGAAACGATCTCCGAAACCGGATGCGCGGCTGTCCATTCGCCGATCCGCACGTCGAGCTCCCGGTAGTTCTTTACGCGCTGGTCCCGAGTCATAAATCTCCGGTCGGCGCAGAGATCCGGCCGGCCCATCACGAGGAAAAGCGCATGCGCAAACGGATCGGTGTACGCGCAGATGGCCACGTAGCCGTCGCTCGCTCGATGGGTTCCGAATGGAGCAAGGCGCTGAACCGTTTGCCCCGTCCGCACCGGCGCGCCGCATCGCTCCAGCGCTTCGAAATTCTCGCTCGCAACCATGGCGGTCAGCGCGCCGAGCATCGAGACGTCCACATGCTGTCCCTGGCCGCTCTGGCGGGCCTGGTGAAGCGCCGAGAGAGCGCCAATCACGCCGAATTGCGCCGCCGTAAGATCGGCGATCGTGATCCCCACGCGCGCAGGCGGATCGTCGGTTTCGCCGGAAACGTACATGATGCCGCTGAGAGCCTGAATGACCGTGTCCAGCGCTTTGCCGGAATCCGGCGGCGCATCGCTGCCAAACCCTGAAATCGAGCAGTAAACGATGCGCGGATTTATTTCTCGCCCAAAGGGATAGCCGATTCCCAGCCGGTCGAGAGTTCCCGGGCTGAAGTTTTCGACGACCAGGTCCGCTTTGCGCACCAGATCCGCGAAGACTGCGCGGGAGCCCGGATGCTTCAAATTCAGGGTTATACCGAGCTTGTTTCGCAAACGATTCAGTACGGAAAGCGAAATATCATCTTTAGCCTCGCGCGTGAGCTTCACTCCACCGCGGCCCAGGTAGGGTGCATTGTTGCGGCAGGGGTCCCCGGCATTCGGCTGCTCGACCTTGATGACGCGCGCGCCGAGACCGGCAAGCAGCAAAGTCGCTACCGGACCCGCCAGCGCCACGGTCAAATCCACGACCGTCACATCGTGCAGAGGGCCCTGTGAATGGTTATCCATGTCCCGCCAAAGTTGTCATCGAGAGTGCTACCCGAACCGCGCCGTCGGGGAGGCCGCCGTCGGGGACGCTGGAGGAGGCGAAACCCCAATCGAGCGTGGGCGCGGACGGCGCGCCATCAGCTCACACGCAAGCGCGACCCCAGCCAGCAGGCTCGCCGCATAAAATGCCGCTTCATAATTCTTATAGCGATCAAAAAACACGCCGCCGATGGTCGGGCCGATCGTTCCCGCCACGCCCCACGCGGTGAAAAGAAGACTGTAGTTCACCCCGGCATTTCGCATGCCCCAGAAATCAGCCACAGTCGTGGGGTTCACCGCCCCTTGCGCGCCGTAACAGAAATAGACCACAAAGACCATCACGTAGAGCGCGGCTACATTCGCGCCAACCTTGTAGAGAATGGGCATCGCCGCCGTGGCGATCACCAGGATCACACGTAAAGTATTCAGGCGGCCCAAAGCGTCGGAGATCCATCCCGACAGGATGCGCCCGGAAACATTTCCAAGGGCTCCGACCACGAGGCCGAGGGTCGCGAGCGCCGCGCCGGGAATTCCCTGACTGGTGGCAAAGGGAACCAATTGGCTGATCACCATCAGGCCCGCGGTCGAACCGAATCCGAAGCCGCACCACATCAGGTAGAAGGATGGCGTGCGCAAGACTTCGCCGGGAGTGAACTCATGCGCGGACTGCTCGTGGCGGCGGGCACTCGGCGTCCAGCCGTTCGGTTTGTAGCCTTCCGGCGGATTTCTCAGCAGGAACGCTCCCGTCATGGTCATGACCAGGAGAATCAGTCCGAACGCGGCGAATGTGGCGCGCCATCCCAGGTGCGGGATCATCCACAGATTGGCGATCGGGCCGAAGACGGCGGAGCCTCCGCCATATCCCGCAAGCGCCAGGCCCACGGCTAAACCTCGCTTGTCCGGAAACCACTTGGCGATCACGGGAACTACGGTCGAGTATCCGAAGCTGTTGCCGATTCCGCCGAGCACGCCATAACAGACAAACAGGTAAGGGAGGCTGTAGGTGAACGTGCACAGCAGAAATCCGGCGCTCACGAGGACGCTTCCGGTAACCGCCACCCAAAATGGCCCGAACTTATCCTGAAGTCTTCCCGCGAGGATGAACGACGATGCAAACATGAGCACCGCGATGGTGAACACAGCGGACGTCTGCGCCCGCTTCCAGCCAAATTCGGCTTCGAGCGGCGCAACAAACACGCTCCAGGCGTACAGCGTTCCCAGCGCGAGCGTCATCAGCAGCGCGCCCAGCAGTCTCCACCCTCTGCCGATCGAAGCGCTTACCGATGCCGATCCCGCTGCGGCGGGTATCGTCGCATTGGGTACCGCTGCTGAAATGCGCTCCGGAATGGCACTTCCCATATTTCGTCCCTAACTTCGTCCCTGATGCGGCTCGCCGCGGATCGGCCCTGATCGTCAGGCCTGCGGCGGCTTCCCCACTCGCGCCAGAATGGCCTCCGCGCGCAGAATCACGGGTTTATCGATCATTTTGCCGTCGAGTGAAATTGCCGCGCCTCCCGCCGCCGCAGCGGCCTGGACCACGCGGCGGGCCCAGGCCTCTTCTTCCGGGGTTGCGCGGAAGCACTCGTTGACCACGGCGACCTGCTTCGGATGGATGCACAATTTCGCGCCAAAGCCCAGGCGCTTGGCGCGCATCGCCTCAGCGCGCACGCGATCGAGATCGTTGATGTCTGGCGTCACGCCGTCCACAGGCGCATCAATTCCGGCCAGCCGCGACACGAGCACGATATGCGAGCGGAAGTATAAAATCTCCGCGTCATTGCCCTCGATGCTCAGGTCGTGTTGGAAATCAATGGAGCCGAATCCCAACCGCTGGACGCCCGGCGATTGCGCGAGTTCGCGAATGTGATCGAACCCGCGCGCCGTTTCAATCAGGGGCAGGATCGCTGCGCCCTTCGATTGCTCTGCAAGGAAGCGAATGGCGCCGGCGTTTTCGGCTTTGGGGAGTAAAATACCGGCGACTCCCGGCGCGCCGCAGAGCGCCAGATCGTCGCGGAACCATTCGGTATCGGCGCCGTTCACACGAATCAGCACGGGGTGTTCCGGCGAAAGCCACGCAGCCAATGCCGCCCTCGCGGCGCTCTTGTCGGATGCGGGAACGGCGTCTTCCAGATCCACGATCGCGGCATCGGCGCCGGCGGCAAAGGCCTTGGCGAACCGGTCGGGGCGGCTGCCGGGGACGAAGAGATAAGAACGCGGATGCGGTGACGGCAGCGGGTGCGGTGACGGCATAAGTGATCGAAAAGCTATCTCTGATTACCCCTGTGGGGGAAGCACAAAAGTTGACCATGGTAACACTTCGAAAGAGCCGATTTTGAAAGACTTGATTGGCTGCTGCAGATTCAAGGGAGATCAGTGGCGGGCCAAGGGAGACTCGAACTCCCGCCCCTCTGCTCAGAAGGCGCAGAGTAAAAATTCAAAAAGCTTTGTCTCGCCCCCCAAGACATAACCTCTCAAATAGGTTACGCGTGGGTACGCGAAAGGGCCACTTATTCAGGGGAAAGATGGCGTCGTTTATTCCGAGTTTCGATCACTACCGTTCAGCATGACGGTGTTTATGCGTGGCCTGTCAACGGTAGAATGAACGGCGGGATATGCATCCTGCTTGATACGTTGCTCAGCCACCAAGAAAGCGGCACTCGATTTTGCCTTTTTAACGGGCGAGGCGAAGGTGACTCTCGCAGACCCGACCTACATTCAGCACAACCCCGCGTCTCACAAACGCGCCCAGGCAGCGAACACCAGCGACTACGAAGACTTCAAGAAGACCTTCCTGGCCCAGGCCGCCGGAGGCGGCGCCGGGGCAGGCCGTGGAGCCGCCGCGGGGCCCCAGCCTCCGGCAGGAAATCGGGCGGAGATCGTGCTGGTCCAATGCGACATCGTGACCGTTATTCACAAGACCTTTCGTCAAGATCCGACCGCGGCGCCCGGGACGTTCTATGAGGCGTTCACGTTCGACGCCTACCGGGTGAAAAGCGGGAAGGTTGTGGAGCATTGGGACGACCAGGTCATCAATTCTCCCGGGCCGCCCGCGGGACGAGGCCAATAGCCGCCAGAGTTTTTTTCAATGCCGTGGACGCGGCTGGCGCCGGCCTGCGTGGATGCCGGGGAAGAGTTCAACGTCAGGGCTTCGGGATTTTCCGTTCCAGCGGCTCGACATCGATCACGCGTACGGCGTCGTCAACCGGCTTCCGTTTCCGATATACGTTGGCAACCGCGAGCGTCCAGAAAGGAACAAGATCGAGGCCGGGCACCAGTTCGGCAACGAACGATGGCAGGAACTCCCAATTCCAGCCAATCAGCCAAACCAAGCCCGCCATCGCGATTAAATCCAGGCCGTCATCCAGCGGAGAGAGCGCACCTTCACCAAACAAAGGGAAAATAGCAATCTGAAGACCGTCCGCCAGTACCGCCAAGACGAATGCGGCACGAAAGCGGGAGCGCGGCGACTTCAGGAACGAATCAAAGGGCATAGCGACACCTGCAAGAATCTTCGTGACCGATCTCTAATCTATCTTAATCGGGGTCTACCTTTTTCGGGGGTGCTGTCTCGGAAAAATGGCGGACCGTTTGCGCCGGCCACTCATCGGAACAGATCCTGTTCCGGGCTGCGAATGAGGGCGCGCGCTGAGCCTTCGGCCGCTTTCCAATCGAATCCGCGCAACAAGACCACCGGACATCCGAGGGACTTGCGCATCAGGATGCCGGCCGCTGCGGCAAGCTGGTCCGCGACGGCTACGATTGTGCCAGTCAGCTTCCGGCCGCGGCGGTCCAAGGTTCCCCGGTAGTCCTCCAGCGGAGCGAACCCGGCGACGCCAATGGCGACATCCACGAGTCCCTCGCGCCAGGGCCGCCCGAACGTGTCGGTGACAATCACCGCGCCGCACTCCAGTTCCCCGCGGAGTTGCGCGGCGGTAGCATCGGGATCCTTCGGCAGGACGGTCGCAAAATCATCGCCCTCCACATTGGATTGGTCCACGCCGGCGTTGGCGCAGACGTGACCCAGGCGAGTTTCGGTGATGAGGACGCCACGGTCCATTTTGAGGATGCGCCTGGATTGCGACAAGATCAGTTCGACCAGCCGAGGGTCCTTGCCCCATTCGCGCGCCCAGGATTGGGCGAGAGCGGACGGCTGGATCCCGCGAAGGTCAACGATAGAGCCTTCCGCTTTCGAAACGATCTTCTGGGCCACGGCGACAACGACGGAACGGTCGATGGCCTGTCGCTCTTTTTTGGCTCGCTCGCGAATGAGCGCGGCAAGATCGTCCCCGGGACGCACTTCGGGCATATCGGAGAGCGCGACTATTTCGATGCGCATACGGTTCGCAGAAAGGCGGCCACGTCGTTATTGTGCGAAGTGGCAAGAAGTTCGGCGACGTCCTCTGGCGTGTCGATATCAAACATCAACCCCCGGAGGCGCAAGACCTCCGCGTGAACGTCTTTCGAGCGCGCCTGATCCAGGTGCGCGCGACAACTGCCCGGGCCAAAACGGCTCTCGATCACATCCGGCGGCGTGCGCGCCAGCGCATTGGTTCCGGTGCCATCGGCGTCAGGCACGACGATCAGCGCCGCCGGCGGGCCGGGCCGCGCGGCGGCGGCGAGCCG
>Ga0206991_10062_pt1 | contig 29261 bp, 38 predicted proteins | sample Alteio_BWMinCont_9_FD_153286 | JGI IMG/M metagenome (GOLD analysis project Ga0206991, IMG submission 153286) | Enriched cells from forest soil in Barre Woods Harvard Forest LTER site, Petersham, Massachusetts, United States -... | ecosystem: Environmental > Terrestrial > Soil > Temperate forest >...
GCATCCAGTTCAATTCCATAGCGCCTTGCCCTGCAGTCCCGGGTGATTGCGGCGAACGCCGAGCCGTCTCCAACGCAAGGATCAAGAGCAGAGAACGGCTCCGTCGGGAACCGCAAGAGATTTCGGATTCTTTCCGCCTCTTGGAGCGGCAGAGGGTAGTAATTGCAGCGAAGTTTAGCGTTGAAGCGGGACATCTTTGGGCTCCTGTGCTTTTGATTCGTGGCGGTCGTCGTGCTGAGAGTCGCATCGCCTGCGACGACAGCGCGGCGATAAGATAGAGCCGGGATGTTGTCATGCTGTGGCTGTCCTCGTTCCGCTATATGGCCGCATTCGATCAGGTCAAATTGGCAACTGAGATGGCCATGCCCAATCGAGATCTCATTCGCCTTCTGAAATCGCAGATTGGTTTGCTTTCGGTTTGCGGAGCGAGGCTGCTATGAGTGCAATAATCACCAAGCCGCGGCTCGGCTCCGTGTGTGCTCGTTTCGCCGGGATCATCAGAGAAACCGTTACGGCCAATCCCGAGCTCTTCCTGCCCGTGTTCATGCTGTTCGTCTGGCAGATCACGTCGATCGCAGTGAAGCAGCGGACACTTGGCCTTGCCATTCTCATGACTTTGCTCTTATTGGCGTATGGCTACCGCGTGCTGGAAAAGACGCCCTGGCTTCGTCGTTTAGGCTGGGTGTCCCCGCGCCAAGGGTTCTGGCTTTATGCCGTTCTTGCCGGCGTCGCTTCCAGCGCTGCCGTGTGGTCGATCGCTCGATTCTTTCACGAGTCCCTGGGTGGTGTTCCTCCCCCACATAGGGTCCTCTTGGCCATTGTGTCCGGCCCAATGCTGGAGGAGATGCTTTTTCGGGGGCTACTCTTCTGGCTGGTCTTCCAGCTTCTGAGCCGCGGGCTGTCGAAGGTCGCGGCGCTCGGCACAACCGTCCTCGTCATCGCGGTAGCGTTCGCCTTCTCTCACACTGGCAGGACCGGGCTAAGCCTCTACACAACACTGCTCACCGGGATTGCATTTGGCTGGATGCGAGCACAATCCGAATCCACTGCGGCCGCGGCGCTCATGCACGCCGTCTATAATTTGATGCTTTCGTATATTGCGACGTTTTAGAGCCGCCTTTTCCGGTCCCTCATCCTATCTTCACGGTGCTTTTCGGCAGCGAGCTTGACGGCCGACCAGAATACCGCGTCGTACGAAATCGGCCAGCGTTGCCTCGTGCCTTTCAGGCGTAGCGCTCGGAAGCCCGGATGAAGCTCAACCAGCAGGGGCCTTCCTCGTTCTCTGGCCGCCGTCTCCCGAACGATCGGTCGTCCGATTCTTGTCATGAGCTTTGTCCTTTCTTGTCATCTGGTATTCCTGGCGAAACCGACATGCCCCCCGGTGGCGCAATTCTTTCCCGCATGGACACTTGTGGTCGATCCGCTTCCGGACAGTCAGCATTTTTTGATACCAGTTGTCGCCGGCGCTCATCGAGATGCCGAGAACGTCGCACGCCTCCCGAATTGTGTTGCCCTCGACGAAGACCAGCCGATGAAAATCTGGCTTCTTCGACTGGGTTGGGTGATGAATTCCTCCCCGGAAGCTCCGATCGATAACGAAGCTTCGCTGGCAACCCGGATTCATGCAGCGCCAGGCTCTCGTACCGGAACTGTTGCGTCCCCGGCTGTGTGTCTTTCCTCCACAGAAGATGCATGGCGGGTTGAATACTGCAGCTCCAACACGGTTCCACGCAAAGATGAGATCGAACAACGCGTTCAGCAGGTGCTCCCGGCACTCCTGCGGATCACGCGCCCAGATGAGTAATGTGCCTTGCGCGTCTGGAGCAGTTGTCGAAAATTTGTGGGCGCCTTTATAGGGCCGGTTCAGTGTGTGAACCAGCGAGGTCGCCATCTCCGGATTTAATTCGAGATTGAAGTAGCTCACGGCGAACCCTCCGTCCTCTAGCAGCAGTGAAGTCCCTTCGACCGTCTCTATGATTTGATTTCCTACTTCTCCGGATATCGCTGGCGACCGTGGCAGAGCGCTTTGCGTGGCAATCGCAGTCACTTGTGCCGGACCGCAGCCTGTCTCGACACGGACTGGTGGGCCCGCGTTGGTGATCGAAGAAGGCCTGACGTGCTACTGAAATTCAGCGCGCCAGCTCCGAGAGCTCCAGAATCAATACTACGAACGCGCCTGATGCGTGATTCGTCCATAGCGCATGAGGCGCGCCATCCTCAGAATGTTCGCGAGAAACGTGCTTCAAGATACTCCCCGAGCTTGGCAGTAGCCCGAAACTGCGGGACAGGATCGAGTTCCTTGAATGCCGATGTGAACGCGTTCGAAAGGCTCCACATCGTACGAGAACGAAATTCGTCGTACTGCGGCTCGAAATAATTGTCGTGAACGCGGCGCGCGAGGTGTTTCGGCACTTCCAGTTCGCTTTGGATGAAGGCCTCGTAGATAATCATCTTTGCGCTGATATCCGTCAGCTCTGTGGCTCGCCATGCCTCAACCTGCTTCCGCATCGGTTCGAAGTTGCGCTGCATGCGGTCCACACCGACCGAGATGGAATCTACCAGAGCGAATGACTTCGAGTGCTTGGCGAGCACCGGCGTGAAGTCACCGCTGAATGCCATGTTCGAACAGACGAAGACGCGGTACCCGCAGGTGAGGGCCAAACGCATGGTCTTGTCATGCGAATTGCGAAGCCCTATCGAGAACCGCGCTCCGTGCATCTCGGTCTCAAGATCGAGGACGCCGAACATCTTCATGCCGTCCGGTGATACGGCGTACTCATCTCGAACGACGCCAATGTGACGGAATCCAAGCGTCTCTACGAGCGCCTGGACGATTTCGTGATGCGGTACTGGTTGATGAGTTGCCGTTGCCGGCGGTGTGGGAACGAGAGCCAGTTCTTCACGATTGATGGTCCGGCCCGCGTACCCGATTAAGGTGCTAGTTTCTGACATTGTGTCTCCTTGTGTTGCTGAATTGTGAATTGAACGATCCGTTTACCCGACTCGCTAGGCCGAGTAGAGGGAACTTGCGTTTGAACAGATCTTGACGACCTGTGCTCCAAATGGAATGGCTGTTGTAATTAGTCCGCCCGCCGGGCTTTTCGTCGGATTCGTTTCCAGACTCGCGAATCGGCGCGTAGAGCGACAAGCGACCCGCTGGTCAGATTCACGAATCCGCCGTGGTACGAAAGCGGCTCACAGCGAAATAGCCGGCTCAGCAGAGCGAGCGAATGGTTTGCGAGCGTTTGATTGATGAACGGATGTTGCCGTTCGAGCGCCTCAGCTGCGCTGCAACTTGGTTGTGAATCATCATCAAGTGCGGGATCGATAATCTCGGGGAAGAGCTCCGAAACTGCTCTCAGCCGGTCCGCCTTATGCTTGTTAATTCGGTTCAGCGGCTGCCCCAGCACAAACTGGCCGCTGTCTGCGTTGTTGCCAATGTCCAACCAGTAGGGGATTCCGCACCAAGAGCTGGTAACCGTATCGTGAATCTTCGCCCTCGCGGCGCGCGAGTCTACACAGCCGATCACCAGATCGAAATCATTGCGCAGGTCGTGGTTCGCGTCGAGGTGTTGTGGAACTGCTTCCCAGTCGAGGCCCCAGAACAGGTTCAGGCGATTGATCAGGACTACGGACTTGAACAATCCGATCTCGCTCGATGAGAACGGTTGACGGACGCAGTTCGTCGCCGAAATCCGATCTCCGTCCATTACGGTGACAGACAGGCCTGATGGATGTCCAAGCGCGATCAATGCCTGGTGAAGATGCGGAAGGCCGTTGACTATGGAGCTTCCTGTTCCGCCGCATCCCACCACCGCCACTTTCACGGTTCTCCGAAGCAGATAGGGAAGGATTGTATGCATTCAGTCCTCCCGCGCCTGCACAAAAGTCTGGAGCGTATCACCGCTGTTTACCAGAAACTCGCCGGGGAAGATTCCGACGCTCCCCGCCAGGTCCCGCCACAGCCCCAGGAAACCTTCTGGATGTGCCGTCAGACGCGCGCCGATCGCGGCATGAGTGAATTCGCTCTCAAAGAACGCCTTTTCCCACCCCTTCATCGCTTCGAGGCACAGTTTCCCCGGCGCGCGCATACTGCCTTGGCACACCCGGCCGGCCGAGTCGCAGTTCCAGTACGGGGCAAACATCAACGACGTCTCCGGTCTTGGCCGTTTATTCTCTGCTAACGCGCGCACCGAAAGTTCTGATCCACATACTCTGAACACCAGCGCGGGTTGCGGAAAGACCGTGCCGTTCAGCGTCCGACCGTCTCCCGAATCGCTGAAGAACATCGCCCGTTGTTGCTGTCTCATCCACCAAACGAGCATGTCCGGGGTGCGCACCAGAATATTGGCAGGAAGAATTTCTCGCGGGACATTTCGTCCAAGACCCTTGGACAGTTGCTTCAGAAAGTCAACCGTGAGTGCCTCGCCGGCATCGAGATAGGGTGGACCGCCATCGGGAGAGTCCCTGGGCGCATGCACCGTCGCGAACAATCCCTGGCCGTCCGAATAAACCAAAACTGCCTTGGCAAGGCCAAAGCTTCGGTTGGATCCGAAATGCGCTGTCTTGGTCATGGTCTCTTTTCCTCGTTCTCGCGGATCGGTTCCCAGCCCGGCACCAAATCGAGCACGTGCCGCGCGGCGACGAGCGTATCCAGCGCGCCGCCCAGACAGTCGAATGCCTGCCGCGTGCTTTCCCGATCCGTCCCGTTGAACGGAATCAGCGGCCAGGGCTCCGGTGTCATTTCCAGCATCGATTGACGCTCGTCATCGAAACACGCCTCGATCGCATCACCCAATTGATAAATCGCCAGCAGAACCGGAACAGGGGGATTGCAATCGCAAAACAGGTCACGGACGTGCTCTGGGATCTCCGGCAGCTTTACCCTCTCGGATACCCGCTCGAGTTCGAGAGTTGCTCTCAGCAGACGAGCCGCTCGGCTCTTGGGCGCGATCCGCGACAGCATCGCGTTCAGGCCTTTGCGGCCCAGTAGCTTTTGTTTCATGCACGGCGGAAGAATCTTGTTGCGATCCGGCAGAGCCGCGCGCTCCCCGCCATCCGCCTCAGCGTCGCAATTGTCTTCTAGAATCGAGATGTGCTCGTCCGCGTCGCGGTCATCGTAAATCCGGAAGTGGCTCCCAACGCTATTGAGGAACAGACGAGCAAACGTCGTCGGCAAACGAGGATGTTCTTTTTCACAAACAGCCAGTGCCGGCCCGAGATTCACAAATCCGCACGACGATGCCTCCACGTAGAGAAACATCTGCGTGCCGTCTGGCTCGTCTTCGCTCTCGCACCATTCATGCGGATCTGTGGAAAGCGTCACAGAAAGCTCGAACGCCTTATCGATGTCAGATTCTCCGTGAATCCGTACGAAGCGATCGAGAGTGCGCCGCAGGAACTTCGCCGGTTCCCCGGCACACGCTTTCCAATCGGAGGGATTCGCAATTCCGAGTTCGACCAGGATCGTTGCAAAGCGAGCCGATGCTGCGTCGCTACCGAATGATGAATGGTGGAGAACGACTCGGTCGAGCCGTGGCACGTCCAGGCTGCGCCCGCGTGCAATCAGCCAGGGGGCACAAGCCCGGCCGGTGCCCTCATGGCCGACCCTTTTCGACCGTGTGTGTTGTGCTGGAGTGCTTGCGAGAGGATTTGGCAGCACTGCTGGAATTGCGGACATTGCTTAAACTCCCGAACGACATCGCTGGTCTTACCGGTGTGGCCTTCGATGACTCGTCGAAGTCCTTCAAGTACCTTCTGCTTGGTCATCCCTTGGTGCCGATCGCTTTCGTGAAGTGGTAGACCAGCTTGTTGCCGACAGCCTCCGGGCCGGTCAGAGCCGCCGTAGCAATTTCCGGATACGTGACCGAAAATGCAGTCCGGACTTCGTCCACACTGAGTCGTGGATTAGGATCGGGCAGCCGGACCTCGTCGTAGCGGAATTCTCGAACCATGGTTTCGATGGTCATGGTGATATTCAACCTCCTTTCAGTCGGGATGGGAACTTGCAGACGCGCTTGGATGTTGCGGCGTCGGTGCCGTCGCATCGTCTTCAGCCGGTTGCTCAACGGCGGCGCTGATTTCGTTCTGGTTGGTGGTTGCCGTATCGAACAAGCTTCCACTCTCGCTCGTGGAAGGCGTCGCTTTGCTACCGAACACTGGCTTACCGTCCTTGAACTCCGCCGGAGGGGTCGGCTTCGGCGGCGTGCTTGCCGTCTTGGTACCGTTCACCTTCTTTTTGTCGGCCAACTTCTTCTTGTTCTCAGCTTCCAACGCCTTAGCCGCGGCGGCGTGCTGCGTTTTCAGTTCTTCCAGGTTCGACCCGGTCTTGGCGATCGATTCAGTAAAGGTCGCGAGCTGGCCCGGCAATTCCCTGTCCAGTTCGTCGGCTTTGCCCGTGATCGAGAGCGGCGTGGTGAGCGCCGCATTCTCATCTGAACTGCCCTCGACGAGTTTGCGGGGGATGATATTCACCCGTAGCAGCCCGTCGCCGACATCCGAAATGGTGATCATGACAGCGCGCCGCCTGAGCAGCGGCATCAATTCTGTAAACACTTTTCTAACTCTCCTTTCTTCCTTGAAATGTGGGAATTCGCTCCCCGAACGCTGCTCGAACCATACGCAAGCCACAACGCCATTTTTCATATCTCCGGCTATAATCCAGGCAGTTATGAACCACGCAGACCCCAACACGATGCGCGCAAGGGCTCGCCAAGCGATCGAAGTCCTGAAGACTCAACTCCTCGGGACGGGAACCATAGAGCCTTTGGTCGCGCTGTATTTCGACGACCACATCGAGCAGGTTGAGTTTCAAGATCCCTCCGTCTTGGAACACTTTGACGTCAGGACCGCACGGAGTTTCAACTACTTGCGAACTTTGGTAAGGATCAAGAACCCACAGGCGGCGCTGATTACGCTGGATGTTCGCATGGGACCGTTCGAGTCCGACGAGCGGGACGTCCTAGCGGACGCCACAGCCATTTTCCTGATGCTTGATTCTCCCCTTCTAACGATTCAGGTTCTTCTGCCCTACAAACGTTGTAGCGGGGGGATCGCCGTGTCAAATGTTCACTACACGGAGATGCCCGGCGACGATGGCGGTTCGCCGTGCCAGCTCTTCAAGGTCTTCTCGGATGCAGCGGCGGCCGTGTGCTGAAACGTGCTGATCACACATTAAGGTGGTCCGTCCCGCAGTACATTTTTCACTCACACATTCTCTCTATCCGGCGTTTATGCCGGCGCTCGCGGCGCGAGGCACTCTTAAGGCCAGGCGGTCTGGAAAACTGACTGGTGTTCCCGTATTAAATGGCAGAAGCCAACTTATCATTACAAATCCAGATTCGATGGACGGTTCGGCGATTTAGCTGTCAGGCCTACGTGCCTTCGACCCCTCTTCGCGAATGACGCGTATACGCCGATGCGTATGCGCGATAAGAGCTATGCAGACAATTCATCGCTCATCACGGACTCTCCGGTTCTACAATCGCCTCCAGCATGGGCCTCGATAGTCCCCCAGATTGTGCATTGATAGAATTTCTATCATGCGCTATCCGCATATCAGCAAGCTCGATCTTGATCTGCTCGTCCATCTCGCGGTGCTGCTTGAAGAGCGCCATGTTACACGAGCTGCTAATCGCTGCTTCCTTAGCCAGTCGGCAATGAGCCGGCAGTTGGAGCGCCTCCGTGAGGCCCTGGGCGACGTGTTGCTTCTGCGCACCGGCCGATTGCACGAAAGAACTGCAAGAGGCGAGCAACTTCTTCGGGAACTAGAGCCCCTGCTCCCGCGCATTGAAGGAATTCTGCAAGGACGCTCGTTCGATCCGGCAAAAAGCAAAGATCAGTTTCAAGTGACGATGACTGATTACGCCTGCATGGTTCTTCTTCCAGAACTTGTGAAGCGTGCGACAAAGCTCGCACCGAACTGCTCAATTGACGTCCAGGGATGGAGTGAACACAGTTTTGATGACTTGCGGACCGGAAGGATGGACACGGTCATCACAGTGGCAGGGTTGGGCGTTCCACAGGGCATTCGTTGCAAAACGATCTTTTCTGACGTATTTGCCTGTGTCGTGTCGGCCAATCACCCCTTGAGCGCTCGTAAGATTTCGCTCGCGCAGTATCTGAAATATCGCCACGTAGTTGTCTCTGTGATCGGCGGGCAGCAAACTCTCGTGGACCGCCCCCTGGCCGATCTCTCCACTCGAAGAGAAGTCGGCCTCGCGCTCCCCTTCTTCTCTCCTGCGATCGCGGCCGTTGCAAACACCGACATGATCCTCACCGTTCCTCGCAGACTGGCGCTCGCCCATACCAAATCGGGAGCCGTCCAGTGGTTGGCAGCTCCCCCGGAGATTCGCGGATTCAATTACGACATGATGTGGCACGAGCGGCTCGACGAGGATCCTGCCCACCACTGGTTTCGCGAACAAGTTCGCAGCCTTGGACAGCAGATGATGAAGCGTCCCTCCTCGCGGTCGAGTGATCGAACAGCTTTCCCGCGCTGAAGTTCGCGGTTTTCTAGCTTACCTAACTTGCGGCATCCTCCGGAGAACAAATCGCAAGCGCCGAATCGCCGACACAATCATGCATCGCAAGCATGATGATGATGAGAAATACTCACTGCGCGAATTATGGATGTGTGCCTAAGATCAGAGTTGCAAGGAGGTCTGATCTCATGAAAACCAACGGCAACACCATCCTCATTACCGGCGGAGGCTCCGGCATCGGCCGCGCATTCGCTGAAGCTTTTCACAAACTCGGCAATCAGGTAATCATTGCTGGACGCCGCAAGCACGCCCTAGACGAGGCCGCCACGGCCAATCCTGGCCTTGAAACTGCCGTCCTCGATATCGAAAAACCCGCGGCAATCAAGTCTTTTGCCGCCGACATCACCAAGCGATTCCCCAAACTTAACGTCGTTCTCCACAGTGCCGGCATCATGCGTGCCGAAAACCTGCTCGGTGAGGAAGCCGATCTGATCACGGTGGAATCCACCATCGCCACGAACCTCCTCGGTCCCATGCGCATCAATGCCGCCCTGCTGCAGCATCTGCTAAAACAGCGGGACGGTGCAGTCCTCACCGTCACCTCCGGACTCGCATTCCTGCCGATGGCCATCACGCCAACCTATTGCGCCACAAAGGCAGCCATCCATTCCTACAGCCAGTCTTTGCGCTACCAACTCAGATCCACCAAACTGCAGGTGATCGAAATCATCCCGCCCTATGTGCGCACCGGACTGATGGGAGCTGGCCAGGCGGCCGATGAGCGCGCCATGCCGCTCGATGATTTCATCAACGAGACCATGGCCATCATTACGTCTCAGGATGACGTAGCAGAGACCATCGTTGAGCACGTCAAGCCGCTGCGATTTGCTGAACAGAATGGCCCCGAAAAGTACAGCGCATTCTTCAAGCAATTCAACGAAGCGATGATGGCCCCGCACTAGCCCCCAAAGACGTTGGCCAGCTGGCAGCATAGGCAATCCCCACACATCGCAAGTCAAAAGAGGAGGTAGTTTTGTGAGCAAGATAATCGTCATCACCGGTGCATCTAGCGGCTTTGGAGCGCTCGCGGCTCGCGCTCTAGCCGTCGCGGGCCATAGGGTATACGCCGGCATGCGGGAGACCTCGGGGCGCAACGCGCTTCAGGTGGCAAATCTTACTGCGTTCGCCAAAGAACATGCCTGTGATCTCCGCTGGGTCGAAATGGATGTGGCGTCGCAGGAATCGGTCGAGGACGCGATCAAGAGGATTCTCGCAGAAAACGGTGGTCTGGATGTTGTTGTCCACAATGCAGGCCACATGGTCTTCGGTCCGGCTGAGGCGTTCACACCAGAGCAGCTTGCCGAACTCTACGATGTCAACGTTCTGAGCACGCAAAGGGTAAATCGTGCCGTGTTGCCCACGCTGCGCAAGCAAGGCGAGGGCCTTATCGTTTGGGTAGGCAGCAGCAGCACGCGCGGCGGCACTCCTCCGTACTTGGCGCCTTACTTCGCCGCAAAGGCCGGCATGGACTCCCTGGCGGTCAGCTATGCCGGAGAGCTGGCGCGGTTCGGCATCGAAACCTCGATCATCGTCCCGGGCGCGTTCACCTCGGGAACGAACCACTTCGTTCGTGCAGGCAAGCCGGAAGATGAGAAGACGCTCGCTGCCTATGAAACCGGCCCGAATGCTACGCTCGGGAAGGAAATCATGGATGGATTTGCGAGGACCGCTCCTCCCGACGCAGACGTCTCGGCGGTCGCAGAAGCCATCGTGCGCGTTGTGGACCTGCCATTAGGCAAGCGTCCGTTCCGAGTTCACGTCGATCCCGCAAACGATGGCGCAGAAGTCGTCAACGGCGTTGCCGACCGTGTCCGTACCGAACTGCTCCGCAACTTAGGGCTTGCCGATCTCCTGAAGATCGCCCCCCACGGGCCAGCAAAGACGAGCTCACCGGTTTGCCGCCAGCGTTGGTCGTGACGGCTGAGAATGACCCCCTTCGCGATGAAGGTGAAGCCTACCGCCGCAGACTCATGGACGCCTGTGTTCCCGTTGCAGTGACTCGCTACAACGGCATGATCCACGATTTCATGCTTTTAAACGCAATCAACCAATTGCCCGAGGTGGAGGCATCGATTCGTCAAGCCAGCGTCGGAATTCGTGAAGCACTGAAGCCATAGCTGAATCGGCGGCAGTACAGCTGCAGCGGAAGCGTTCCGCAACCAGAACGCTTCCGTTCGACACATACCTAGCACAAACACCAAAAGGAGAATCACAATGCCATTTGCAAATTTTAAGTTCCCACAAGGTCTCCTCAGCGAGAAGCAAAAGGAAGAAATCATCCACAAAACTACCGATATGTTCGCGGGCTATTTTGGTGAGAGCGTGCGTCCATACTCGATGGTGCTTATCGATGAAGTGGTCGATGGTGGCTGGGGACGCGCTGATGAAACGCTGACCTTGGAGAAGCTGGGGCTCAAGAAGTAACCGCAGACTCGCCCAGCCGGCAGACGTCGGGGACAAGCAGAAAATGGTAGCTGATCGGATCAGACAGGAGATGCTCTGTCGGAGGTTTAGGTGAGCTTCTTCATCCGGTAGTTCTAGTGTGATCGCTCGCAGTACGAACCATCAAAGCAGAGCGACGCTCAAAGCGATTCTGATTGGGGCTTCCGGGTGGATTAGTAATGAAAAACGCGCTAGGGACCGTCCATCGCCAGCTACAAGCGCGTATGATCAGTGACCGCCACCTCGCTGCCATCGTCATTGGCTGGCATTGAGAGTCTCCTCCATACGTTTGAAGACCCTCACAGCCTGCTCGGGATTCAGCCTCGGCTTCGGATTGAAGCACAATTCACGAAGAATCTTCGTGTACTCGGCGTTCCCAAGAGTCCGCTTAGCCTCTCGGAAGCGCGTCCGAAATGCGTCCAGCAACATCCGGTAGACGTCGCGAGCCTTCTCCAGGCTCGGAATGCTGGTCACTTCTCGGTAGCCGTGACGGCCGAGAATGTCGCCATATTCCGGCGCCCCCAATACGCTCCGCATACTGGTGAAGCGTGCAGCCATGTTCCGACTCGTGAGGCCAGTGGGCGCGGCGTTCCGGCTCTGAGTGCCGCTCGGCGTCGCTGGTGGCCTCGCGGGCTGTGACGCCGTGGATCTCGAGCCGTTCTGGTGAGTGCCGCTGCCGTCTCGGGGCCTCTCATCGTGCAGCCCCTTGTACACATCCATGCCGATTCCCAGGTAGCTCGCGCACTTCGAGAGCGCATCGGTGCAGGCGCCTTTGTAAGCATCGCCACGATCTGGATTGTCGTTCCCCCCGAACTGCTCGATAGCTATGGAGTATTTCGGGATCGACAATGTCGCCCTCACCACCACCATCCGGCCCGTTTCCACGATTTCATTGTCTATATGCCAGCCGTTCAGCCCGAACACATCGTTCAGCCGCTCAACAACGTAGATCACTTTGATAACCGAGAGCCCCGGCTTCTGCGGGTTGGGCGACACCGCTTCGCGCGGCAGAGGCTCCTTCAGCTTCGTGTTCAGGTCCTCAGGGAGCTTCAGCAGATCTTCGGATTGTTCCGGGGACGGAGGCGAGGCTGTCGCCGGTTGATGGGCTTGGTCGACGCCGTTTACAGGTTGCATCTTGCTTCTCCTTCCAGATCGAAATTTCCGTTCACATCCAGCTGCAGCTCGAGCTGTAGCGCGATGACCTCCTTCGCCTGTTCAACACTCTTCCGGATCCGTTCAGCTATGTTGCTGCCGATCGCGTTCTCGAGTTCCAGCCAGGTCGCCACATAGATCCGCTGCAAGTCCTCGCGTTCTTTGCGGATCTGTTGAACTCGCCTCTCGGACAAGCGGGGGCTGTCGATCCGCGCACTGAGCACTCCGAGCATCCGGAAGCGTGCAGTCTGTTCCTCTCGAACGATTGCGCTCAAGGACAGGCGGTCGTCGGGCGCATAAGCCGACTCTGGATGCGTCCAGTTCCGGCGCCGGATTTGGAAGTGGAATGGACTCGATATGATCGTTTCAAGAATCTCTTCGCGGACGAACTGCGCCAACAGCAGGTCAAAATCCACCGTGTCCGCCTGGAAGCCCAGGCCAACAGCTTGCTGCAAGTCGGTTCGACTGATGGCGCTCTTTCGTGAACGCCAAACGGCCGTCAGACAGCGCTGGTACAGGACTGGATCCAGCTGCCGCAGGTCCAGCAACGGAAGCAAGCCAAGGAATGACTGCCACTCATGCCGCAATTCAGCAGATCGGTGCCCGGTATCCGATAAACCTTTCTCTGTCATGTGCTTACACTTTCTGCCGACGTTCGTTTGCGCGGTTTCTGAATCCGGGTTATGCTCAGGCAGCCATGAACTCAGTGGTGGACACTATCGTTGCGGCCCCTGCCAACACCGAAGCGCAACTGCCTTCTCGCATCCTCGAAATCAGACCGGAGGAATCGAAACTGGTCTGCGTAGGCGCCGACGGCCGCGAGTTCGCGCTGTCCCGCCTCGTCGGCTCGAACGTGCGGGTCGGTGACGAACTGCTCGCACCCGCAACCACCGGGGCCGCGACCGCGGACACCGAGGTCTACATCCGAAAATCCTCGCTTCGGCGAGCCGATGTCTACCAAGTCAAGGCTGGCTATGCTGCATTACCGAAGCTGGACAAGCGAGAAGAATCTTTCGTGCGTGTCCAGGTCGCCGAAGGCCAACTTGGCATCAACGCGATCCACCTTCCTTGCCCGGTGATTCGCGACTACTTCTTTGCTGCCAATCGGAGAACGTCTTGGCCAAGCCAGCCTACACTCTACTACCTGCTTGGTCTGCCACAGGACGTGACACAAAAGGAACTGCGTCTCGCCTATCGGCTCCGGCGGATGGAGCTGCAGAAGCAGAACGCGTCGAAAGCTGAGCTGGCCACGATCGAGCGCGCCTACAACATGTTGGCCGACCCCGACATCCGCGGCATATATGATGCGCTAATAGAGGATTCTGCGATCCCAGTTCCATTCCCCTATTCCGGTTTCGGATCTCTGTTGGTACAAGGAGAACGATCACAGGAGAGTGGTGTTTTCTTCGGGAACCGCATTCTGGCCTTCATGCCCGAGCGTCGGCACCGTACAATCCCTGTGCCTCTACGAAAGCTCGATTACTTCGAAGACTATGCGATCCTCCGGGACCACCATCGCAAACTCGAGGTTCTCATCGACAACCAGTTAATGCCGCTCCGCTGGGATCCAACCTGGAGCCAGTGGCGCCATCTCATTACGGCCACCGTCGAAATATCCGCCGATTTCATTCACACGGGCCGCTATCGCAAACACGGCGGCGAGTGGAAACTAGTCGAGTGGGAAACCGCGCTCCCCAGCCGAACCGAGTTAGAAATGCCCGAAGGGCTCGAAGAGGACATCCTCAAAGCGCGGCGCACGCACACGCGTTTCGGCCAGTACTGGCAGCAGATCGACCGTCTCCGCGCCCACGTGCAGGAGATTCCCACGGAGCGAGCCGAATTGAGTCGGCTCTGCTGGAATCTCGGTCTGCCCGGCGACTTTGATGTCGCACAGATCACCTGGCGCCCGGATTACGATTCCTACTACCACGAGCAGCTAACCAAGCGCACACGAGCGATGTACGTGTTTCGTGACGAATACATTTTCGATCTCGAGAAATCCGTAGTCGTTGAGGTGCCGCAGGCCGGTCATGCGACCTACGTCTTCACAAAACCAGACGATGTCAAGCGTTGGGTGTGGCAGTATGCCAAGACGACACGTCAGGACATCCGGCTCAACCGCGGCAATATTGCCGAATCGCTCGGGTTCCTCGGCCGCGTCGTACATGGAAAGAACAAGGCTGAATGGCTTAAGGAACTCCGGGTCCGAATCGGAGAGCCTCCGGATTACGCACAAACCCAATAACTGGGCTCGCCTGCGAAAGTACTTTGATGTACCAGGACCTATCCTTCCGCCGCCCTTGGATTCTCCGAGTGTCTGACGACCTGGACATTACGAAAGTGGGATCCCGAGAGTTTGCGGACGTCGCGACCTAAAGCCGTTGGCCATCGGCCGGAGCCGTCGTAATCATACGGGAGCTCATTTGAGGAGTCCTGCGGTGGGATAGTCGACACGTCGTGATAATGGGATCGGCTCTTGGAAATCGAAGCATCGCCCCATTAACAACATGCTGAAAAGTGCCCACTGGTGGGAGGGCTCTAGGTCGAAGCCGTCTCGGATTACTACATCTCTGCCGGTGGCGGATGACTTTCTTCAAGGGATGCTTCCCCTCGATTCGACATCCGCGTTGTCCACAGCCCAATAATCTACGGCTCTCACCTTGGCGCTCCCACCTGCACCTGCGCATGCGGTGCTGGAGTCGCCTGCTCGACACACGATGTCGCCTATGCGGCACCTCGTACACAAAAAGCCGAGCCGGGTTCTCGGCAATTCCCGTGAGAGAGGGGAAAAGCGCTCCCGAATCCGCCATCTTCTTTGGTCACGCGATTGCCCACTCAAACGCCAAAGGACGGTGACCGCGAGTAGCGGCTCAGTTGCGCAAACGATCATAGAGGGGGGCGGGCGTGAGACATGATTTATCGCAAATTTGGAAGCACCGGTGAACACATCTCTGCTATCGGCGTGGGTGGTCATCACCTCGGCGATGTACCAACCTTGGATGAAGCGGTGCAACTCGTTCACGAGGCCATAGATGCAGGTGTTAGCTTCTTCGACAACGCCTGGGAGTACTACAACGGCAAGACTGAGACGATCCTGGGCAGGGCGCTCCGGGACGGGCGCCGCAACAAAGTGTTCCTGATGACAAAGGTCTGCACCCATGGGCGAAGCGGAAAATTAGCAATGCAGATGCTGGAGGACTCGCTGCGGCGGTATCAAACCGATCATCTGGACCTCTGGCAGATTCATGGCATCGTCTACGACAACGACCCAGAGTTGGCCTACGCCAAGGGCGGAGTCCTCGAAGCATTTGATCGAGCAAAAAAAGAAGGGAAGGTCAGATTCGTCGGCTTCACCGGTCACAAGGATCCTGCATTTCACCTTAAGATGCTTGAGCTCGGTTATCCATTCGACTCGGTACAGATGCCGCTTAATCCCTTCGACGCCAACTTCCACAGCTTTGAGAGGCAGGTCTTGCCTGAAGTCAATCGCCGGGGCATGGCGGCGCTTGGCATGAAAAGTATGGGTGGTACTGCTTGGGGGATCAAAGCCGGCGTTGTCCAGGCTGAGGAAATGTTGTGTTACGCAATGAGCCTGCCTGTCACGACCACAATTTGCGGCATGGACTCACTGGACGTGCTGCATCAGAACTTGCGTGTCGTGGGCAGCTTTCAGCCTATGACTCAGAATGAGATGGAAGCCTTGCGAGCCCGTTGCGCCCCGACGGCAGCGGACGGCCGCTTCGAGCCGTATAAAGTATCGCTGCGGTATGACAACCCGATGACCCGTATGCCTCACGGGTTCCCCTTCGACCACACCCAAAGAGAAGTCACGGAGATGTTGGACAAGGCGGACGGCCCATGGTTGGTGCCGGAGACAACGCCAGAGACTTCGAGGAGATGAAGAATGGCAGATCAGCGTCGGCAGAACGAGCAATCTCAAGCAACTTCCGAAATCGAGCGGCGGTTCTTTATACAAGCAGGCCTCGCGTCCGCGGGAAGCATGCTCGCAACTTCAATCCTGAACAGCCAGGCCGCATCGGCCGCACCTCCGCCGCAAGTGACGAACAACGGAGCGGACAAGATTCCTCACAGGCCGCTCGGAAAAACGGGCGAGCAGGTCTCGATCATCGGTTTGGGCGGATATCATCTGGGGACTGTGCAATCGCGCGAGTTTGCCGTGCGCCTGGTTCAGGAAGCGGTGGACGCGGGAATCACCTTTTTCGAGAACGCATGGGAGTACAACGACCACCACAGCGAAGAATGGATGGGGCTCGGGTTACAGGAAAGGCGCGACAAAGTCTTCCTGATGAGCCAAGTTTGCACCCACGGCCGAGATCGGAATGTAGCAATGCAACAGCTGGAGGAGTCCCTCAAGCGGTTGGGCACCGATCATCTGGACCTCTGGCAGATTCACGAGGTCATCTACGAGAATGACCCGGACCTGCATTTCGCCAAGGGCGGCGTGATCGAAGCACTGGATGAAGCGAAAAAGCAGGGGAAGGTTCGTTTCGTTGGCTTTAGCGGACATAAGAGCCCGGCGATCCATCTCAAGGTGCTAGCGCATAATTACCCATTCGACACCGTCCAAATGCCGCTCAACTGCTTTGACGCGACGTATCGTAGCTTCGAACAGCAGGTGCTATCGGACTGTCAGCGCCGCGGGATTGCGGCTCTCGGCATGATGAGCCTGGGAGGCGACGGCCAGCCGGTCGTATACGGAGTCGTGCGGGCGGAAGAGGCGCTACGCTACGCTATGAGTCTGCCAGTCGCGACGACAATTTGCGGTATCGACTCGCTGGACGTGCTGAGTCAGAACGTGGGAATTGCGCGCGGTTTCAAATCGATGACGCCTCAGGAGATGCATGCGCTCCGTGAGCGGTGCAGACCTTCGTCGGGTGATGGCCATCTCGAGCTATACAAAACGACCAAAAAATACGACCTTAGCATTGGACGACAGCAGCACGGCTATCCCCCGCCGAACCAACTCCCGCTGTGAGCGGGCCCGAGTACTTCATTCGGACGAATGCAGCATCCAGGGCGGGAGCCGGTGAAGTATGCATCCGTATCTTTGGATTTGGAAGGCCCCGGTCTGTTTGGCCAGCCCGAAATCGAGCACCTTGACCGTGCCATCGGGCGTGATTTCGATGTTGGCGGGCTTCAGATCGCGGTGCACGATGCCTTTTTCGTGCGCGGCCTCGAGCGCGTCGGCAATCTGATGGGCGATGCAAAGAGAATCTTCCAGCGGAAGCGGGCCTTTCGGCGATTCGCCTTCCACCAGCTCCATCACCAGGTAATTCGGTCCCACATCGTAGAGATGGCAGATGTTGGGATGATTCAGCGCCGCAATCGCACTGGCCTCGCGCTCGAAACGTTCGCTGAATTCCTGCGCGGAAACCTTGATGGCCACCTGGCGGCCGAGCTGCGTGTCACGCCCCAGGTATACCTCGCCCATGCCGCCTGCGCCAATGGGCGCAAGGATCTCATAGGGTCCCAGACGAGTCCCAGCGGTAAGGGCCCTGGGTATTGAAACAATTCTACCCCGCAGGCATCTTCAGATCCTGGATAACGCGCTACTCGGAGAATCATGGGAAGCGTCTGCTCTGGATGGCTTTCGGATTCCTCCTTTGAAACGCCGCTCCCGGAAACAGCTTCCGACGACTCGGCGTGATGCGCATCGCAGCTTTCACTTGCCCCGAAACCCCGTTTTAAAATGGAACGTCGTCGTCCTGGACCCCCTGCTCTTCGGGTTCTGTATCCCGACCGCGATCGCTAGTCGAGGGCTTGCCACGGGTCTGGCGGCGATCCGCTTTTTCCCTCGCGCCTCTTCCATTGCCGTTACTGTTGCTGTTTGCGGCTCCGCCGAGCAACACTAAGTTCTCTGCCACTACCTCGGTGACGTACCGCTTCACGCCTTCCTTGTCGTCGTAGGAGCGCGTTTGCAGGCGCCCTTCTACGTACAGCTTGATGCCTTTGGTCAGGTACGTCGCCAAGTTTTCCTTGTTCCAGATCACGATGGACATCCAATCCGTCTCTTCGTGTACCTGCTTGTCCGAATCCGTCCACTGACGGTTCATTGCCAGCGACACACGCGAAACAGGTGTGCCGTTCTGGGTAAACCTGGTTTCTGCGTCCGACCCCAGTCTTCCGAGAAGGATCGCTTTGTTCACACTACGCTCAGCCATCGAATTCTCCTTTTCGTTCGAATATCCAACTGCTTTTTCGGACCAGACGGCCCGCTACCAACGCGATCACCAAAGAGGAGGCACCGTGACGTACCCTATCACCCGCCGTCGCGGTAGAAACCCTGAAGTGAGTTTATTGGGACGTGATCACGACTTCAGTCGCGTGACAATACGCAGTTCCTTACCGCCAGTCGATAAGCAGGCCCGGTGGAAGTGGATGCATCTTCCCGCAGCCATCGCACATCAACCAGTACGCGTCGCCATCTTCTGACACGGCTCGGCTCGATCCATCCCAACCGCGCGCTATGATCGTGTCGCCGACGATTTCGACGAGATCGTGGGAAACTTGGTACCCGGATTCTTCGAGACGCGGCGTACCCCGATGCCCGCATTCGCACAATAGCTCTCCGTGTTCGATGTTTGGCACCGTAGGCTTGGTTTCAATTGCCTCTCCGAGGAATTGTGCCAATTTCAAAGCGTCCTCCAAGCTGAGTAGCAGACGCGCTGGGCCAACACAGTTGACACGCCGCCTCGGGTAGAAATCAACATGCAGGACCTGGCCGTCTGGGTCCGTGGGCATGTTCATCACTTCGACGCTGTGAAGCTGAAAATAGCCGTTTCGGTCTTTCCCCTGTGATTTGCCGCTAAGCTCGATCCGGTTCATTGGTTTGCCCTCCGTTAGGTCCCTCTCCTGCCCCGCTACTGTCGGCGTTTCCTTCAACGCGGCCGCAGCATCAACCGCGAAGTTCACCACCAGTGGCCGCTGCCCCTGTCTCCCTCATGACGCGCGTGTGGCCGTATATCCGAGTCATGACACGCCCCGCTTGACTATGAACAGTCCGGTTCTGAGACTCTCATTAGGCGACCGTCTCCCGCCGCCGGGGATGACCACCAACTTTGCGACTGGGCCCGGGCTTTCGTAACCCTCGCAGATCAAGTCCTCGCGACGACCCGATGCCCGAAGATATTCTTCACGACGACAGCGCCAGTCCGAACTGCGTTTCAACTTGTTATCTGGCATAAGGACCTCCTGAAGGGGGCAAGACCGCCGCTTAGTGGTGAAAAGAGAATCTCGAGATCTTCGTTCGCGTTGCATCCCATTCGGAGGCAGCGGAGTGTCAGCACCGTCAGGAAACACGTGGCACGGGCTATCCTGGCCTGGCCTTGAGCTGAACCGGTTTTATTTGGAGATTTTGGGCAGTCGGCGGGTCACCAGGAACCGCGAACTTTTGAAGCTGTTGCCGTGGATAGCTTCACTTGTCGCAGTGCTTGCTATTGGAGTGTCCCCTCTTCGGAAGGGTTCTGTTGAAAAGAGGGATTCGTGTCTCCGGAATTTGGCAGGCTCCCGGGCAGGTCACGAGTCTCAACGGCAGGCGGCCGATGATTCGACACAGGCTCCGACTGTCCAATTGTCTGCACCGCCGTTTCTGTGTTCCTCGATCCAGCGCCGCGTGTAGCTCTTTAGGCCCTCTAGCCATTCCCGAGCGTCAGCCGAATTGAGTAGTGCGGATTCGAAGTCCGTAAAGTGCTCACTGCCGGCTTGTCGCTCCTTAGCGCGCAGCATATATTCTGACAATTCACCCGTCGCCCTTGTCATCGGTAGATACAACCAGGCGGGCGTGAGTACGAAAGCCAGCTTGTCGGCGACGCAGAGTCGTGAGAATTGCCGGCCGTTGCGCTTCGCCCAATAGCGTGAATGCGCGGCCGTAAACGCAGCCCAGAACTCACCGAAAAGCAGGCCCATGATTTTGGCGCCGAGTTCCACGTGCGTTTCCCCCTCGCTTCCGTCCATGTTGGGCTTCGAAATGTAACCGATGTCATGCAGCCAGAAGCTGGCCCAGAGCCGAACGTCCCAGGGGAAGCCGTACAATTTGGACCAGGCGACCGCGAGGAACCAAGGGTGCAACACCGCGCAATGCGCACCGTACAAGACGGACCTTGTTCCAACAGTCATCGCTGCCTCTCCTATTCCCGAACTCTCGACCGCGAACCTCAGTGCCAGATTCGCCGTCAACCCACCCGCCGTGCCGCCATCAATCGTTGATATCTACGCCGCTGATTCTGCCGGTTCCGCTCCTTCTCCCACGCCTTCCCGCACTTCGGGCATCGCACCGCGTTGGGAGAGGTAGTCTTGCAAGGTGTGCCGCAGTCGGCGCACTTGTAATGGCGAAGCGTCATTTGCAAATACATCGCCCGCCTTCACTCCACGCGCGGCGACTCCAGGTCGATGGCTCAATTGACGAGATACGCTCCGGGCCCGGTCGCATGACATCCTGTTGTCGGACCGCCAAACTCCCGGCACGGTTTCTCTCCTTCACTGCGATCCGGTTCGCATCCCATCGTGGTCTGGAGGCAGTGCCGCGTTCCACAACTGGATAGCAGCATCGCACTGATACTGAGCAATAACAGCCCACTCCTTACTGCCTTCTTCATACGATCTCCTTGCCGCTTAGACTCCCTGCGCTAGGGACACGACCTCCGCGGACGTTGCGGGCTCTTGTTCTTCTTCGTGGGTCGCTGGCGGTTGTTGTTGTTGCGCCACGAGCCGCGAGAAGTGCGGATGTGAACAGGCCACGCAATTCACACCGCGTGTAGCAGCCTTCACCGCCTCGTCGAACCCACCTGGCAATTCAACTTCCTCACCAGATCGGGTGAAGAATTGCGGCCTCACGCAACCGTTCAACTCCTTGTCCTTGCCCCAGAGTTCCAGCGAAAGATAGCCGTGTCTGGCGCGAAACACTTCTTCGGCTTCAAGCTTGGGGCGTTGCCGGGTTTCAACCGTGATGGGCTTGTGGCGTGTTATGCACAGTTCGTATGTCCGCACGACTCGGAGCATCTCGATCCGCGTCAACACGGGCGCGATCACGACGGCATGCGGCCCGTTGACTGTGAGCGAATCAAGCGTCTGCAACCACGGGAGAGGCTCGCCGGTCTCTCCGGCGAAGCTAACGTAATAGCCAAGGTCTTCAGTGGCTCCGCCTGATTCCACCCCGCGTACGACGTATCGTTTGGCTCGCCTCTGGTGTTCCAGGCTCAGATGAGGTTGTCCGTAGATCGCCAATTTGCGCAAGCGGTTAATCACCGTGGGCGTGAATGTTAACCCCCACCGGTTCAGTCGTCGATCGGATTCCATCGAGATCCATCCTTTCGTTCCTTCCCAAACCCGCTTCCAGCGCCTCGCGTCGAGCGAGCGCTACGAGCGCGAGCGTGAGCTCATCTGCAGCGCGCATCGTTCGCAAGAGCGCTTCGTGGTCCTCCGCTCTCCACACTTGCCCGACTCGGTCTGCTGATACATCCCCAATCCATTTCCGGACCGCGATCGGTCCGCTCAATTCGTCTTGCGTCACTTCGCTCATGACTCCCTCTCTGGCCGGCAATCCACCCACCTGCCACCACGCTGAGAGGTGGCAGCAACGACAACAGCATGCCGATCACGATCAACTGAATGCCGCGTCGGCTCGTGATACCAGCAGCCGCCGCGAGTAGAAAAGCGAGAACAGTACCAGCCGTAGCGATCGATTCAATCGATACGTCAAACACTGGTTGCCTCCGTAACTCGGCGGAATTCTCCCCGGAAATCAACGCACACTAACTTGTCATCCTGTCGGCCGTAGCAGTGCCCTTCGGCGTCCAGGAATCAAGTACCTGCGACTGTCGATGTGTTTGTAATGCTCAAGGCCGTTTTCCCGCCACATCCACATGAACTCTCCGCACCGATAACCGATCAGTCGCTCTAATGGTTTCCAATTGACAGGTTCAAGCTCCATCTCAGAACCTTCCCCCAGTCATGCCCGAAGCCACCGAACAGACAAAACGCCGCATCGCGATCAACGTGATCAGAGCTCCGGCTGCGACAGAATTCCCGCTATCCCACCGCATACGCACTTTCCCTTTTCTCCTGAATCGGGCATCCCAGAGCCGCTCGAATCATCTCCTTGCTGCAACCAGCCCAGCAGATGTACTTCTGCGGTTCGTCGACCGAGATCGCCAGGTTGTCGCCGCTCTTGTCTCGCCCCGCCGCGGCGCATGATGGACATCGCGTGATCCAGTTTCTCCCCGTCTTCCGTCGTACCTGAAGATGATCCAGGATGTGAAACTGCCTTTGCTGTGCCGGGTACTGCCAGGGTCGACTTGGCTTGATTTCCTTCTTCTCCCTTTCGCTCGGCTGTCCCAACTTCTGGAGCAGAGCTCCGAGTTGCTCCTCGGACAGCTTCGACACGCGCTTGAGGAATGCCAGTTGATTGTCGAGGTTGTAATCGGCGCCATAGAACCAAAACCGAGCACTGATCGCTCGGTGAATTCCCAGCGGTCCACGGATGGCATTGCCGAAGTCGCCATCCTTCAGCTCGTCATGCTTCGGGAATATCTCGATTCCCTCGGCCGTCCCTGCGCCTTTTACAGGGATACCGAGCTTCTGTGCCAAGCCGGAAATCAGCAGTCGGCACTGACGGGCCAAGAGCGGCTCCTCTCCGAAAATCCAAAGATGGGCGCCGCGTCGGCTCTGTTCCAGGGCCGCCTCCACCTTTTGTTGTTGCAGTTCCCACTGCAGTTCACAGAGGTGCTTCAGCGAGTCCTTATAATCCCCGTCCATGGCAATCCACTTGCATCGTTGCGTCGCCGGACTCATCGCATACACGCCGATCGTCAGATCACCTTCCAGATGTCGCCGGACCGTCTCAGCCGCCAGACTGGGCGCCTCGCCGTTTTTTCCGGCCTTGGGCCGGAAATAGTAATAGCGGCCGCTTTCCGCGTGCGGCCGCATCGATTGGAGAACGTAGGCGCGCCGATTCACGAACAGCTGCCAATAGTCCTCCACATTTGTGGAAGTTGCGTGATAGCGCTTGGGCATAGCGGCTTCTCGTTTCGTCCTGCTCTTTCATAACCCGAATTCAAAACCCGCGCAAATGAACCGGCTAGGCGGTCGGTCAGCTCGCAATTCGGCGGTCATACCTCCGTTCAAGCAGCCACGGGCGCTGCGCCAGCATGGTCAGTCGGTGCGTCCGTTCCAGTACCTCGTATTCGGCCAGACTGTAGCCGCCCCATTTCTGGTCGTTGAAGTCCACGAGGTAGAACACCCCGTTCCTGCGATCGAAAACATAGACTGCACCCGACTCCGGATCCTCCGGGACCAGGGTAAAGAAAAGGGCACCGGCCGGAAACTGAACCCAACGAACGATTTGGGCTTCTGAGCGCTCCGCCAGCCCTCGGCTGGCTCGGTCCAAGCCGACGCTTCGCTCCAAGCCAAGATCTTCCAGTGTTAGGATCGGATTCGCTGTTAGCGTCGGCGATATTCGTACTTGCATGTTGAACCTCCTGATATTCAATGGGTTACGTCCTGAGACACGCCGAGCGCAGTGAGTCTGTTCGGATCTCCATGCAGGTGGGTCTTAGGACGGGAGTTGCGGGTTGGCCGATCGTTGAGAATTGGCCGGGATGAGAGCCAAGCGGGCGTAGCGCTATATATAAGGTGTTGTAGCCTGAACTCGCCCTGCCGGACTGAATACGGGGATCAGCCATGTCGGCTATCTCCGGTACGCCCATTGGGCGACCAAGTGAGCCCGCGCCCTGGGCGAGTGGGCTGGAGGCCCATCGCTTTCCCCCTTTTCTTAGATGGCGCTGTCTTGATTCCCCTCCTTTGTATACTGGACATCGGGAGTGTTCATCCAATGGAATCCTTTCTGAACGATCTCAGACATTCCATACGTATTTTGCGGCAAAATCCCAGCTTCACGTTCACTGCCGTGGTCGCGCTCACCCTGGGCATCGGAGCGAACACAGCCATCTTTACGGTTATCAACACCGTGATCTTAAAGCCTCTGCCGTATCCTGATTCGGATCGCATTGTCGATGTAGGCCGCCCTGGCGATGGGGGAGTTTCGGAACCACTCTTCGCCTACTGGATACAGAACAACCCTGGCTTCGAGGATCTGGCGGGCTATCATGCCGGCGCCAGCATGAATCTGAACGGCGGTGATAAGCCGGAACTGGTTGAGACCGTCACCGCCTCGCGAAGCTATTTTCGGCTCTTCGGAGGGCGTCCGATCCTGGGGCGAACATTCACAGCGGCGGAGGACAGTCCGGGAGGCGCTCGGGGGCTAGTACTGAGTTACGGCCTCTGGCAGCGCCGGTTTGGCGCCGATCCGTCGATTTTAGGCAAGACGATTACCCTCGGTGGCGCGTCGTATGCGATTGTTGGTGTTCTCTCGCCAAGCTTCAGGTCATACCCACCGGCCGACGCTTGGATACCCCTCCAAGCTGATCCGAACAGCACCAATCAGGCGGGTGTCCTGACCGTTGCCGGAAGGCTCTCGCCGGGTGCCACCCTCGCCGAAGCCAATCCGCAGCTAGCTGTGATCGACGAAAGGTACATGGAGACGCACTCCCAGCGCTTTCGAATCGATCCCAGAATGCGGGTCGCCATGATGCAGCAGAAAGTTAGCGGAGATGTACGGCCGGCATTGTTAATCCTGCTGGGTGCGGTGGGGTTGATATTACTGCTCGCCTGCGCGAACGTAGCCAACCTGCTGCTGGCGCGCGCCACCGCTCGGCAGAGAGAAATCGCCATCCGCGCCGCTATTGGAGCCGGGCGTAGACGCATCGTGCGGCAGTTGCTCACCGAGAGTTTGATGTTGGCTTTCGTCGGGGGATCATTAGGCCTGATGCTTGGATCTTGGGGAGTTCGGGCCCTGTTGGCTTTCACGCCAGGTGATCTGCCGCGCGTTCGGGAGATCGCGGCCATCCCGGCGCTCGATCCGCAAGTGGCTGGGTTCACATTGGGTCTGGCGGTTGTTACTGGGGTCCTCTTCGGACTGGTACCCGCGTCTCACCTCTCGCGCATGCCGCTGACCGCAGCGCTCAATGAATCTGGTGCCCGCACCGGCACTGCCTTCAGGCAGAGCCGTACCCGAAGTGTGTTGGTTGCGATCGAGGTGGCCGTCGCCGTTGTTCTTTTGTGTGGTGCCACACTGCTGATTCGCAGCTTCGCAGCGATGCACAGTGTGAATCTGGGATTTGAGCCGAATAATCTTCTAACCATGGAAGTCTCGCTCGCCGGTCCTGGCTATTCCAAATCGAGCGGTGTGGACCGCATCGCTCGCCAATTCGTCGAACGCGCAGAACATATTCCTGGCGTCGACTCCGCCGCCTTGGCAAGCGCACTGCCTCTTTTTGGCAAAATGGACATGATCTTTGACATACCTGGACGGACGCCGCCGTCAGGCCAGTTCACGGGCGATGTGCAGTGGCGCTCTGTCTCGGCGCATTACTTTGACGTACTGCGGATTCCTCTCATCTCAGGACGGCTCTTGCGTGACCAGGAGCCGGGCCGAACAGTTGTCATCAGCCAAGCCATGGCTCGGAGGTTCTGGCCTGGCTCGAATCCAATTGGCCAGACGATCCTCATTGGTCCCGGACTGGGTCCGGCTTACCAAGTGGGTGTCACCGAAGTAGTCGGTGTAGTCGGCGATGTTCGCGATCGGCTGAATCTCGAACCTGGGCCAATCATGTACCAGGTTGCATCGCAGATTCCGGACGCGGACATGGCGCTTCTCAACGCGTACGAACCCGGCGCCATTCTAGTTCGTACACGGCCCGGCGTCGCGCCGATGAGCGTCAGTCAGGCGGTCCAGGATGCCTTGCGCGGTGACGCTCAACTTCCCGTAACAAAAGCGCGGACCATGGCGCAGGTGGGCCTGGACTCGACGGCGCGACAGAATTTCAATCTGCTGCTGCTCGGCTTGTTCGCAGCTATCGCACTCTTGCTGGCAGCCGTGGGCATCTACGGGGTAATGTCCTATAACGTAGAGCAGCGGACGCACGAGATCGGCATCCGGGCCGCTCTCGGAGCAAGCCGCGGTGATACGGTGAGTCTTCTGGTAGTTCAAGCCCTGCGGATGACGCTGGCAGGTCTTGCTATCGGGATGGCGGCATCGTTCGGCCTAACGCGGCTGCTAAATACGCAACTATTTGGCGTGAAACCGTCCGATCCACTGACCTTTGTCGTCGTGCCGCTCATTCTGCTTGCGGTTGCCCTTGCAGCCGCCTGCATTCCTACGCTGCGAGCTACCCGCATAGATCCATTGACCGCTCTGCGCCACGAATAGTGGTGCGTGATCTGAACGGTGTGAGCTGTCCATAACATGGATCGCGAGATGCTGCAGTGCTTAGCTTGTGCCACGTAGTCGCTACTGGATACCTCCTCTATTTCGGCCTCGCCCCACTCAAGCCCAGAGCAGCGTCTCGCTTTGCCGAACGCGCGGCCGTGACCGCCAGCAAATCGCACCGTTCGTGATTCGGTTGCCCGGAGTGTCCTCGGACGTGTATCCACGTCACCTCGTGGCAGCCAACCAACTCCTCGAGCTCCTCCCACAAATCCCGATTCACCACTGGCTTTCCAGTGGAGGCTCGCCAGCCGTTGGCCTTCCACCTCGGAAGGAACTCGGTGATTCCCCGGCGTACATACTCGGAGTCGGTCAACACGGTGACCTGGCTGGCACGTTTCAAGGCCCGCAGCCCCTCAATGGCCGCGATCAGTTCCATCCGATTGTTGGTCGTATCCTCCACACCACCTTGCAGGACCCGCTCGTGCTGACCGCACCGAAGGATGCACGCCCAACCTCCGGGACCGGGGTTCCCGAGGCACGAACCGTCAGTTGTGATCTCAACTTCGCTCATATTCGACCTCCGTTCCGACGCATCTCAGTCGCGACGCGCGCCGACCCTTCCGGCTCGCATTTGGCAACGAACTCGAAATCGTGCTCGCCGGCCCAGGCCAGGACTGCACCAAACGAATTGAATCGGGCACCATCGTTTGCCAGAGCTAACGCTCCTTCATCGAGGTAGAACCCGAAACAACTCGCGCCCGCGTTGACGTAGTACAGCGTTCTCATCGAACCTCCTTTTCGAGACGGCACTCTCCGCTCGCAGTTCGAACACTCACGCCTCGGCGTATCCCGCTCGAACCGGACACCGATCTTCACCTTCAACAGCGCAGCCGGCACGGAATCGGAGGCTGTGCTAAAAATCGAATCCCGCGGTGCGTTTTGGATGAACCGCGGCGTTATGCGCGGGCGACCCAGATCTGCGCAGTAACGTACGCAGGCTGCGCGGAGTTTCCCAAACGCGCCCGCGTTTCGGGATGCGGGCAAGGCGCACGCCTTCCGCGTGGCGGTATTATTCGTTAAAGGGAATTCGGATGAATTTGCGGACGCTGGGACTTCGAAAGTCGTCGCCGCTCCGAGCCGACCATCCTGGGATCGGCCACCGGTGCGTTCTATGTAAGCGCGCGATCCGCGTCGGCGATAGGACCGGGCTCGTTCCACCACTCGATTCCGAAGAACCAGCGCTGGCTGACGGCCTCATCTGTCACTGGACCTGCATCCAGAGTGGGCTATCTCGGCTGCGACAAGGCGAGACCGAAGCGGGTACCACCCGCCAATTCCTCGAATCCTGGGCGGACGCTTTCAGCCGCCAAGCCGTGGCCGGCGAACGCTGCGATGCGTACACCAGCGAAGCCGACTTCATCCTCAAGAATGGCCGTTCATTCGAATACGCTGCATTGCCACGCGGAGTCCGGATGGGGCGACCGCGCGAATGCTTCTGCAACGCCGCGGCACTTGCGCTTCGGAAGCCTGACATCTACATGTACGTCGAGGGTTACGCGGTCAACAGATGGATTGCCATGCACACCGTGGCGCACGCCTGGTGCATCAACTCGGACAACTTCGTTGTCGATCCGACGTGGGTTGAAGGCACCGAATACTTCGGCGTACCCTTCCGACACGACTATCTGCGCTGGGTGCTGAAGGCCAGGAGCGACGACGGTCTGATCGACAATCCCGAGATGGACTTTCCGCTGGTGACCGGTGCACACTCCGTGGACGAAGCCGTTAGTCAACTGGCGTGAAGAATCCACCTGCGTCTGAACCCAGGTCTCACAAGGGGCACGCCGTTGGTGAACAGTTCACGAACCCGGTGCTGGCAGATTGAATGGTCGAAATCTGCTGGTCAACGTCTCTAGATCGGAAACAGAAGACGCGCGGCGACCGGTAGGAACTCACGCCGATACCGAACCCCGTCACCATACTATGAGCCATGACCACCGACATGTTGCACGACATCTGTGCGCAAGTAAACCTCAACCGGCGCACCTCACTACAAGAACCGCGCAAACTCCCGCGGCCTGGGCCGCGCTGTGTTGCGAAGCGCCAGGAGCGTAAGCGACGGGCGCGCGCAACGCACGCAAGCACCCGCCACGGCCGGGTTATTCATTACGAGCCCCGGCTTCGCAGAAGACGGGGGGAGTAATTCGGCGCCTAAGCTGCCTTCCTTGAGCGACCTGCAATTTATTCACTCATGAATAAAAGCGCCAATGCGCTTCAAAGTGATGGCAAAGGGACAACTGGCAAGCCCCTCTATGGGCGTACGCGTCTCTCTCGGGGTTGTGCCAGGATGTTTTGGAAGGGGATATCTCGCTGCGTTGTTCCTGCGATCATCACCGGGGTTCGAAGCAGCTTGCCCATGAACTCCGCGGCCAGTCCGACGCAGACTCGCACTCGTTGTGGCGTGACGCGATCCCGGACTATGCACATCAAGTGATAGTTCGACGCGAGGTACAGGATCGTATCAACGAGAGTTTCGTCCTCCAGCGTGTTGGCAATCTCGCCGTAAGCCCCAAACGTCTTAGGCGTTCGTTCGTACTCGAGCGCAAAACGCGCCTCGCCACCATCACAACCGACCGCCACCACCGCGTCGTAATCTTTCGCGTACCTGTAGCCGGTCAGATTCTGCGAGCAGATTTCGGTTGCAGGAGTCCACCTCACCAGTGCCCGGCTCCTCCAGAGCGCAAGATGCACTTCGTTAAGCTCGAGCCAGTGCGCACAGCTATGCTTAACCACGTCTACGTTTCTGCGTCCCGCGAACAGTTCACCCGCATCGATCAACA
>Ga0206991_10063_pt1 | contig 29198 bp, 35 predicted proteins | sample Alteio_BWMinCont_9_FD_153286 | JGI IMG/M metagenome (GOLD analysis project Ga0206991, IMG submission 153286) | Enriched cells from forest soil in Barre Woods Harvard Forest LTER site, Petersham, Massachusetts, United States -... | ecosystem: Environmental > Terrestrial > Soil > Temperate forest >...
GGGAAGCGAGCGGAAGCCGGAGCGGGTGGGCTCCGGCTTGTGAACGCGTCAGAGAACGGTTAGCGGGTTGACTTGCGGCGGTAGATACCCAGCATTCCGATCGATAAGGTTGTAATCAGAAAGAGAGAGGAGGGCTCCGGGACCGTCGTCGGGTTGCTAAGGACGTCAAAGGCGCCAAGCGGCGTTTTCCTAGTCAATAAGGAGTGTGTTGATTCCCCTGAGATTTCAGACGAGCGCATCAAGGGGATCGCCAACACCGCGCAGTCTATGCAGTGTCGGACAGTCGGGATTCAGAAAGGATTTTCGGGGCACCTAAAACGCCCTCAGACAAACTCTAATGAACATCATTTTGATCATCATCATCCTGCTGCTTCTATTTGGCGGAGGCGGCGGATACTACTACGGCGGCCCGATGGTCGGGAGCGGGATTGGCGGAGTATTGCTCATTGTGCTGATTGTCTATCTCCTCATGGGGAGGCGGGGTTAGTTGAAACGCAGGTGTGAGCGAGCCAATCGCGAGCGAACATTCCGATGAAAAGGTCCTGAGTGCGAAACAAAATAGTTCACACTCGTCGTTTCCTAACAGGTCGCTGAAAAGGTTACTGGGCGAAGCTTCTGGCCTCTCGCCAATGGCGGAGCCGCAGAATGGGCGCCGATAATGACCGGCATCAGGCTCGGTTTCGCTGCCGAGCAACGATCCAGGCTCCCCCGCCTGCGAATTCTTTGGAACACATCCGCGAGCCGGCCGTTTACGTCCGGGGAAGCCTACGTTTTCCACGGCGTGCCTCACGCGGTACCCGATTTCATGTCACGTACATCGGCTTTGCCGTCAGCGTACGTGATCTTTAACTTGGCATTGCCTTAGGTTATAGAGCGTGCCGGCCGTCTCCAACCGTGCGAATCGCACCTCAGTCGCCCGGTGGCGGTGGACCAGGATGGATGACGCGGTCGTAGCCTTCGCGGAAACCACGGCGGTAATCTTCAAGGGCCGGGGGAGGCACGGGGGGATTGCGGAAACGCGGATGCCGTCCCACATCAGGAGGCAACGCCGCTCGAATATCGCGGCGAGCTGCAGCAGCACCATCGCGAAAGCCTTGACGAGCAATCTGAGTAAACGCTGGAGGTGGAGGCGGCGGGTAGTACGCGACAGGGCGAGGCTGAGAACATGCAAGTAAGATTAGTGGGACCAGCAACACGGTCAAATGCAGGGCATTCTTCATGAAAGTCCTCGGCTTTCAAGATTACCATGGCCGGAAACGGCGGTTTCGGAAGCTTCCGTTATGGACATTCAGGCGGAATTCTCGCTTCCGATCAATTTTCCAGAATCTTGCTCTGTAAACTGGCCCGATGTCGCGCTATAGTCAAGTCGTTCGTTGACACTGCCGGTCGCGTCGCTCGCGTGCCCGCTACTTTTTGCCGCATTATCGTGATAGCATCCCCCCATGGCTATGGCCGAGTCCACGTACCTCTCCGGTCTCGGGAGCCGTGTCTCAGATATTCTGGATTCTCCGCGGCATTCTGCGGTCGTCCGCGCCACCCACTGGATCAACACTCTGAGCTTCTTCGGCCTGCTCGTCAGTGGCTTCGCCATACTTCTGGCTCATCCGCGTTTTTATTGGGGCGAAGCGGGTGGCGTCGGAACTCCCTCCATCCTCGAGTTGCAGCTCCCCTTCATGCGGGGCGGACCATCGGGATGGGGTCGTAACCTGCACTTCCTCTCCGTTTGGGTTTGCCTGTTCAATGGCTTGGTGTACGCAATCTTCGGCATCCTTACACGGCACTTTCGCCACAATCTCCTACCGGCGAAGGCCGATCTCGCGTGGAGCTCGATTGGGCGGGAAGTTGCCAATCATCTGCGGTTCAAACGCCCTGGCATAGAGGCCTCGCTCGCCTACAACCTCCTTCAGAGACTCACCTACGTGGTGGTCGTTTTCGTTGTGTTGCCCCTGATGATTTGGACCGGCTTCGCCATGTCACCCTCGATCGTCTCGGTCCTCCCCGGGCTCGTAACTGTCCTGGGAGGCCAGCAATCGGCCCGCACCATTCACTTCTTCGCCGCTGATTTCCTGGTTCTCTTTCTTGTTGTGCACATCGCTATGGTCTGTCTCGCCGGTTTCAAGAACCGCGTGGCAGCCATGATCACCGGCCAAATTACCGCCGCAAAGGATCGCGCATGAGCGACGCTTTCTCCCGCCGCAAACTCATCTCTACAGGTTTGGCAGCCGCCGCGGGAGCGTCCGGCTTGGCTGTCGCGGCGCGGCTCGCTGATCGATACGGCCTAATCCCACCCGATCATGGCGGCATCTATGGCATTGGCCAAACTCTGACCTATGCCTCGCAGCGGATTTTGATTCCCCAACATTCAATGGCCCGCGAATTCAACCGCAGCGAGATCTCAAAGGTTTGCCCGATCAATGGCCCGCCTCCAGAGACTGAAACCTACCAACGCCTTTTGGCTGGGGGGTTTGCGGACTGGCGGCTGACGATCGACGGTTTAGTGGCTCGCCCCTGTTCCTTCTCTCTGACTGAACTCAAGGGTTTTCCCTCCCGTACCCAGATCACGCATCAAGCTTGCGAAGAGGGTTGGTCCTTCATTGCCGAATGGACCGGTGTCCCGCTTTCCTATGTCTTGAATCTGGCTGGAGTCTTGCCGGCGGCTAAGTACGTGTTCTTCTTTCCGTTCCCCGAAGAGTCCTTTCCGTTGGGCAAAAAGTGGGGCAGCCTGGATATGCCGGACGCACGGCATCCACAAACATTGCTGGCCTATGCGATGAACGGCCAGGAACTCCCCACGCCCCACGGTGCTCCGGTTCGGGTGCGTGTCCCTCGTCAACTGGGGTTTAAAAGCTTGAAGTATCTGTCGCGCATTACCGTGACCGACACCGCGAAGAACATCGGCAAAGGCTGGGGCTCCTCGTCTCCGGAGCACGGGTTTTCGTGGTACGGGGGCATCTGAGTCACTTGGTGCCAGGTTTCCTCCCACTAACGGCCTGGCATGTGCCGGATGATCGGCCACACTAAAAGTTATCGCAAGCGGCGTTCTGGATGGCTGGCGATAATGTTGCATAATGGGCTGTTTCTTCAACACCGTTTGCGGCCAGTGTCTGTATAGGCGACGAAACAGAATGTGAGCGTCACTTTTTCAGCGCAGCCTGCCAGTTCAGCACCACCGTGAATTGCTGCGGCCCGCTTTGGACCACCGGCACCGCGGCCAGAAACTTCTTTCCGTCACTGGCGACGGCGGGAGGAATGCTGGGAACCGAGGGCAGTTGAAAAGGCACTCTGGGCGGCGAGGACTCGAAGACCGGTTTGAAGGAGATGATCTCCGCCGATCGAGAGACGCCTAAATCAGCTCCTTGCCGTCGTCGCGCCAACGCGGGGTCCCTCCCCCGCCGCTCGAAAATCTGATGCTTCCCCGTCGCTTCAGGCTTCCCATCCGAACCGAACGAGAACTCCCGGACATAAACTTCATAGCGCCCGGATTCGTCAGAGTCATACGCGATCCAGTGGCCGTCCGGCGAGAATTGAGCCCCGGTTTCATTGAATTCCGTGGCCTGAAACGGCATCGGCTCCTTCTTGTCCCGTCCGTCGGAAGGATCCAGATGTCACCCCTCCCCTTCGGCGTCTGGACAGTGTATAGCAGAAAGCGTCCGTCGAGGGACCAGCTATACGGATATTTCGTCTCAGCCGACTTCAGCAAGGGTTCTTCATCCTTCGCGCCATTGGTGAGTTTCGATACAGGTTGCGAGGGCCGTCGCGGTTTGATTCGAAAACGATGCTGCTGCCATTCGGGGAAAAGACCGGATCATCGTCCCCGAAGGCATCGAACGTGAAAACGCGTAGCAGTGCCGCCCCGCGTAAGATCGTAGAGCCATAAATTGAATCCCGCTGCGCCTTGCATCTCGAAGCGGGAGACAGCGGCTTGCTTACCGTCCGGAGAGAGAGCGAGCGAGCGAGCTGAAACGCCCTGGCTCCCCCACCGTTCCCACATTCTTGCCTTGCCGGTCAAACCAGGTGGTTCAGCACTCCCAGCAGAGCCTCCGCCCCCCATAGACAAGTACGCCATTGGCGGACGCGGAAAAGAAACCCGCAAGACCTTGGAAGTTGCCCACCTGCTCGGCCGGGACCGGATCGCCGCTCAATTCGAGCTTGCCGGGATCAAACGTGGAGTGACCGCCAAAATTGAGACAATCGCGTTTGGCACACTTTGCAGGGAAAGGGACTGAAAGTGGCAAAACGACGGGTGGGACGCTATCCCAAGGCATTCCGGAAGATGGCAGTCGAGCGGTTGAAGAGCTGCGAGAATATCGTCGCGCTTTCGGAAGAACTTGGCGTACATCGGCGGCTGTTGTGCAAATGGCGCGATCAATTGGAGCCGATTGAAGACGGCCAAGGTCCACCGGAAAACTCCAAAGAGCGCGAACTGCGATTGCATGTCGCGCAACTGAAGCGGCTAGTGGCGGACAAAACGCTGGAAGCCGATTTTTTCAAAGGTGCCTTGCAAAAAGTCGAGGCTCGACGCCAGAGCAACAAACAAGCTGGCGAGACGGCATCTACGACCAAGTCCGGGAGCTGATGAACGAGAGAGCGACAATGTCACTCCAACGGTTGACATCTCGCCGTTTTACTTCCGCAGTTATTGATCGCCATCGCCCGGCCGTATGGCGCTCGGTTGCGAAGGCCTCAGCGCGAGATTGGGGCGCAGACTTTTCATATCGGGAGCCTCCGCCGGTCGCTCCGGACCCGCCGAATTATTTAGGTCGAATGCGTAAATGCTATTATCTACTCCGATATAAAGTACTCCGCTCGCTACAGCTGGCGACGAGTCGATCGAGCTGCCGACGATGGAGCTCCACAACAGCGCGCCGCTGGTGGCGCTCAAACCGTAGAGAGTGCCATTCTCGGCTGCGATGTAGACCACGCCATTCGCAACCGCTGGCGACGAATACACAATGCCGCCGGCATTGAACATCCACAGCAAGCTACCGCTGTGACCGGAGAACGCATAAACGTTGCCATCATCCGACCCCACGTAAACCACTCCGTTGGACACCGCCGGCGAGGAACGCACCTGGCCACCGGTGGTGTAATACCAGGTGTAGTGATCGGTGGCGGCGTTCAGGGCAATAAAAGTGTCATTGTCATACCCGACATTGACCACGCCATTCGCTACCGCAGGCGAGGACTCTATAAACCCGCCAAAGTCGGAATGGCTCCAAAGGAAGGCGCCGGTATTGGCGTCCAACGCGTAAACGTTGCCGTCGTAGGACCCGACATAGACCACCCCATTTACTACCGCGGCCGAGGAGCTGACAGTATTGCCTGTGGCGTAACTCCAAACCAGCGCGCCGGTGGTAGCGTTCAGGGCGAAAATCTTGGGTCCGGACCCCACGTAGACTATCCCGTTCGCTACCGTCGGCGAGGCGTAAACGCCTCCTCCTTCTTGCGTGGCGTACGTCCACAGCAGCGCGCCGGTAGTCGCGTTGAGAGCGTAAATGTTGTTATCGAAGGATCCCACGTACACTACTCCATTCACAACTGCGGGCGAGGACTGTATCGAGGCCTCAGTGGGAAACTTCCACAGCAACGCGCCGGTGCTGGCTTTCAGCGCGTAAACATTATTATCGTGCGATGCGGCATAAACGACTCCATTCACGATCGCCGGCGCGGAAATCACACCGGCCTGGGTAGCGTAGCTCCACTTTGTGTCAAGCGCGCCGACGTTGCTAGGACTCAATAAATTTTCATAAGGATCGAAGGCCTTGTGAGTGGGCGTGAAGCGGAACTGGCCCCAGTTTGAAAAAACATTGAACGGCGTCTGGACCCCAGTGCCGCTGGTCCGCTGGACGGCAGTCACCCAGTGTTTTCCAGGAAGCGCCGAAGCCGGCACTTCGAGCGAAAGGCCGGAAAATGCTCCCGACGCGCTGGCGATGACCAGAAACTCGTCGGTAACGTCGAAGTAAATGTCGATGGCCGCGTGAGCGGAAAATCCGCTCCCCGAGATTATGGTCGTCCCGGTGGGCGGCCCTCCCTTCACTGAGAGCGTGATCGTTTGGCTGAACGCTACGGAGCTGAAAACTAGCGCCGTGATGCTTCTTGTAATGGTCGACACTATCGTTTCTCCTTAATAGGCAACGAGAGATCGCACCATTGTATAACCCTACCGGTATTTAGTTGCACATCGTTTTCAACAAACATCAACCAAGTCATTACTGCTCAAACACTCGCCAAACGGCTATTTTCGCCGGCTTTACACGAACGTCTTCGATCAGGTTCGGGACCAGGAGGTCGGTGGTTCGAATCCACTCGTCCCGACCACTTAAATCATCGGCGGGCAGGCCGTTTTCGAGTCTGCCGGACCACTCTGGCACCTCGTCGGCCATGTAGAACGCGATAGGGGAAATCACAACGCGTTGGTCCTGACATTCTGATCGCCCAAATCAGTGGGTGACCGGTCTCAGCCTCGCGGCGAAGTGCCGCAAGAAGGGCGGCTCTTCGACAATCTCGAGGCCGCGGATCGCACTCTTCCCTGCATTCACTTCGAGAATGGCCTCCACCACGTAATCGATGTGGCTCTGCGTGTACACGCGGCGCGGGATTGCCAGGCGCAGCAGTTGGTGTTGGGCCGCGGCGCCGAACATGAATGAGCCGATCTCCACACTCCGAATGCCAGCGTGCCGGTACAACTCGACGGCCAACGCCTGGCCGGGAAACTGCGACGGTGGGATATGCGGCAGCATACGGCCTGCGTCAATATAGATGGCGTGACCGCCCGGCGGCTCGACGATGGGCACGCCGTGGTCGGCGATGTGGCGACCCAGGTAGCCGGTGGACGCGATACGGTAGCTCAAATAGTCCGCCTCCAGCACTTCTTCAAGGCCCGTTGCAATGGCGTCCAGATCGCGGCCGGCCAGGCCGCCGTAAGTGGGGAAGCCCTCAGTGAGAATCAGCAGGTTGTTTTCGAGTTGAGCGAGACGGTCGTCATTGGTGGAAAGGAATCCGCCAATGTTGGCGAAAGCATCTTTCTTCGCGGAGAACGTGCAGCCATCGGCGAAAGAAAACATCTTCTGCGCAATCTGTTTGGGTGACCAGCCGGCGTACCCGGGTTCGCGCTCCCGGATGAACCAGGCGTTTTCGGCGAAGCGGCAGGCGTCAAGATAGAACGGGATCCCATGACTTCGGCTCAGGCGGCTAACCGCCTCGATGTTCGCCATCGAAACCGGCTGCCCGCCGCCGGAGTTATTGGTGACGGTGAGCATCACCAGGGGAATATGCGCGGCGCCTTCGCGGGCGATCAAGGCATCGAGCGCCATCACATCCATGTTGCCTTTGAAGTCGAGCCGGAGTTGCGTGTCGGCGGCCTCGGGAATGGGCAGGTCGACGGCCTTCGCGCCAGTGAATTCGATATTGGCCCGCGTGGTGTCAAAGTGGGTATTCGATGGCACGATGTGGCCCGGCTTGCAGAGCACGGTAAAGAGGATGCGCTCCGCGGCGCGGCCCTGGTGGGTGGGAAGCATGTGCCGGAAGCCAGTCAGGTCGTCGGCCACGCGGCGCAGGCGATAGAAACTTTCGCTGCCGGCATAGGACTCATCACCGCGCATCAGCGACGCCCATTGTTCGGTGGACATAGCACTCGTACCGGAATCCGTGAGCAGATCAATGAGGATGTTGCGGGCACGGATACCGAACAGGTTGTATCCGGCTTCGCGAAGATAGCCCTCCCGCTGCTCCAGTGTGGTGTACCGGAGGGGCTCGACGCTCTTGATGCGGAAAGGTTCGATGATGGTTTGCATATCGGACAGCATACACGCGAGGCGCCTCGGGTATTGCCGGCAATCTCAGATCGATGACGCGCGCCCAGGCCGCCCGGGATTCATGCCTTGCCGAGAGCACGCGCAAACGTGCTAGACTGGCCGTCCAAAAGCACCTGCAAGCTTAATCCAGAAGGAGCTCATAAGAATGAAGTGGATTCCACTTTTGCTGATCGCCAGCGTTCTTCCTGCGGCGCCTCAGTGGCTGAATTATCACGACGCAAATACTCCGCGAACTAAAGATGGCAAGGCGGATCTTACGGCTCCCCCACCGCGCGTGAACGGCAAACCCGATCTGTCCGGCGTCTGGCACGTTGAGCCCACGTCTCTGGCCGAAATGAAACAGCTTTTTGGCGGCAATGTCGACACGCTGGACGTCCCCGGCATGGAGGCCGATACCATTTCGAAGTACGCAGTCAATATTTTGCTGGACTTTAAGCCTGACGATGTCCCGATTCGTCCACAGACTGCTGAGATGCTCCGAACCAGCAAAGGCTATATTGGCAGCTGCGCGCCCATTGGAATTCCACTTACGTATCTGGTTTCCGAGCCTGATGAGATCGTTCAGGCTCCTCGTCAAATCGTGATGATGTTCGAATCCGACGGTACCCACCGCCAAATCCACACCGACGGCCGCCCGCTTCCCAAAGATCCGGAGCCCTCTTGGCTAGGCTATTCCGTTGGTAAGTGGGAGGGCGACACATTGGTCGTCGAGACCATCGGATTCAACGACCGGACTGTATTTGACTTGATGGGACATCCGCATAGCGAAGCTTTACGGGTGGTCGAGCGCTACCACCGGCGTGATTTCGGGCACATGGACGTCGAGGTCACCATTGACGATCCCGAAATGTATACCAAGCCCTTCAGCATCAAGTTCACTCAAAAACTTCTCGCGGACTCTGACATTCTGGAAAATATCTGCGGAGAAAATGAGAAGGATGTTGTCCACATCGGCCGAAACTAGTCATGTATTATTAACATCGGCCACCACGCCCTCCATCGCGGGACGGAAATCCGATAAAGGAGTCAATGAGATGAAGATACAAGTGCTCTTACTGCTCTCTCTGTCGGCCCTCTTGCGGGCCCAGTTTGCAGAGACTCCCGTCAACCGGGAAGCCTCCGTCTCGAACGTTCCCTTCGAACGTATTCTGGGTGCCGACAAGGAGCCTCAGAACTGGCTCACGTACTCGGGATCCACTCTCAGCCAGCGTCACAGCGCGCTCAATCAGATTACGCCGGCCAACGCCAAAGACCTGGTGCTCAAGTGGGTGTTCCAAGCCCGATCGCTCGAAAAGCACGAGGTCACGCCGCTGGTGGTGGATGGCGTCATGTACACAGTTCAGTTCAACGATGTCGTCGCGCTCGATGCCGCAACCGGCAAAACCATCTGGACCTACCTCTACAAGCCGGACCCAACGGCTCACAATTGCTGCGGCCAAGAGACTCGTGGCTTGGCCATCCTAGGCGACAAGATCTTCCTCGCGGCGCTCGATACCAACGTGATCGCCATCAACGCCAAGACCGGCAAGGAGATTTGGAAAACGCAAGCCGCCGATCCCAAGCAGCGTTATTCGATGACCCACGCGCCGCTGGTGATCAAGGATAAGGTGCTCGCAGGCGTGTCCGGCGGTGAGTTCGGGATCCGCGGCTTCGTGGCCGCCTTCGACGCCAACACGGGGAAGGAAGCTTGGCGCTTCAATACGATTCCCGGTCCCGGCGAGCCGGGCCATGAAACCTGGTCTGGAGATTCCTGGATACACGGCGGCGGCCCCATCTGGGCTACTGGTTCCTACGATCCGGAAACCAATCTCACTTTTTGGGGCACCGGTAACGCGGGTCCGGATTGGGATGGCGCCGCGCGCAAGGGCGATAACCTCTACACTTCATCCGTCATCGCGCTGGACGCCGATACCGGCAAGCTCAAATGGCACTACCAATTCTCGCCGCACAACGAATTCGATTGGGACGCGACGCAAATCCCGGTGCTGGCGGATATCCCATTCAAGGGCCGCACCCGCAAAGTGATGTTGTGGGCCAATCGCAATGGCATGTTCTACGTGCTCGACCGCGCGAATGGCGATTTCCTGCTAGGCAAGCCTTTCGTGAAGGTCAACTGGGCGTCCGGATTCGATGAAAAGGGCCGGCCCATTCGAGTCCCCGGCATCGAGCCGACTAAGGAGGGCACGCTGGTGTATCCGGGCAATCAGGGCGGAACAAATTGGTATAGCCCCTCATTCAGTCCGCACACTGGCCTGTTCTACGTTCCTACCTGGGAAAACAGCTCCACCACGTATGTCAAGGGCGAGCAGCCACCTGAATTTCACAGTGACGCGACCTTCACTGGACTGTTTCCCAAAGCCGGCGCGACGACCGACGACGTTTATAGCGCCATCCGCGCCATCGATCCCGAGACCGGCGAGAAGAAGTGGGAGTACCGGCTCTCGGCGCCGAACACCGAAGCCGGCGTCCTGACCACCGGCTCCGATCTATTATTTAGCGGCGGCCGCGACGGAGCTTTCTATGCTCTCGACGCGCGCGACGGCAAGCCGGTCTGGGAAACGAATCTCGGACGTTCGGTATCGGCAGGGCCGATGACGTATATGGTCGGCGGGAAGCAGTACGTCAGTATTCAGGTGGGGAGTGCGTTGTTCACATTTGGTCTACGTTAGAAGCGCGCCGCATTCCCTTAGGACCGGCGCACATACGCCTCGTTCACGTTTTGTCGCAGGAACTCTCGGAAATCGCTCTGGTACTTAGGTAGGCGTAGCCTGCCGCGTATCGTGCGTTTGTCGGTGAACTTGATCTCCGATGAGGGATTAAAATAAGCAATCGCGTTTTGCCGCGTGAGGACGAAGGGCGGGCAACCGTTCTTCAAAAGGATGCCGCTGGCAAGTAGGGACCCAGTGCGATGATTGCCTTCTTGATAGAGTTGCGGTTGGCTTAACACACCCACGTAGACTTGCGACGCGACCTTGTATGGGTTGTCCGTCTCATGCTTGCGATACCACCGCCGGATCGGCTTCACGTATTGATGAAAATTATCAAAGAACCGTCGTCGTGTAACGCTGATGTGCCGGCCGAATTCGCCCGGGTCATACCCCCTACCAAGCAGCACGAGATGGTTTAGCTGTAGCAACGCTTCAAGACCTTCATCGCTGAACAAGTCGAGCTCGTCATTGACAACCGCATCGAGAAACTCGTACGCCGCGAGCATATTCTGCCGCACCGTGTCGGTAAATTCATCACGACGGCTGTTGAGCACCGCGTTAATGGCCGGGAAGTGACGCTGGACGTCACGCAATTCGTCTTCTATGCGTCCAAGACGCAAGCGCGGCGGCTTCACACTCACCTTGCAGCAGTAGAGCAGGTCCGGACAAGCTTTTCAACCTGCGTGTGGGCGGGCTAGGGTTTCTTCTCAGCCTCGCGCCGCCACGCGAAATAGCCGTCCAAGACTTCGAGCTTTTGAAGATTCGGAACATCGATGGACTTGGAAGGATCGTCCAGGTTCATCACCTGTGCACTGGTGTTAGTGAAGGCAGGCCACTGCGGCAGGCCGCTTCCGTTGGGATCGCCCTTCTTGGCGAAGTTCACCCAGTAGGACGAGATCTCGTCCGACACCGTGCGGTCGGAAGCCGACGCGGGCATCGCAGGCGTGAAGTTACCAAAAACGTATGCGATCTCGCCGGCATGCGCCGCGCCCCAGTCCTTAAACCCGGGCGTGTTGGGATAAGGCGGGCGATGGCTGAAATAGTAGACGTACACCTTGCCCTTGCCTGTCTTAGTTTGCAATCGCGCCCAAGTCCACGTCGGCCACGCAAAGGTAGCATCGCGGAACATGTCGCGCGAAGAACGGAGAGCCTCCGCGTCCGTTCCACCGGGATAGGCAGCCAAGATCTTGTCCGCATACTCGCCATAGCCCGCATGGATGTTCTTTTGATATGCGTCGGCCTTGGCGAACGGCACAAAAAGCGCGCCCTCGTCGGAATTGGTCCCGATCAGCACCGGGGTGTCGTTGTAGCGTTTCGCTTCATAAAGCTTGTACTGATCGCCGAGCAGCACATAGCCGTCAAAAATCGGCCATGCGGTTCCGAGGCCAGGAGGCGAGTTCTTCAGGATCTCTTCGGCGGACTTCTTGCGTGCATCGGCGATGGACGCCGCACCGAGTTTGGTGAGGAAAGACTTGCCATTCTTCTCAGCCGTGGCCAAAGAGTCCATGTTCTCGCCGCCTTCGTTGCCCGCCTGGCGCTCGGGCCCGAAGTTACCACCGCTCTCCGAGATCGCGCCCCGGAACAATCCTTTCGCGAGCGGCGATGCCGACAGCATGCTAACCGAGATTCCTCCCGCCGATTCGCCGAAAATCGTGACGCGGCTCGGATCGCCGCCAAACGCAGCGATGTTGCGCTTCACCCACTGCAATCCAGCGATCTGGTCCAGCAGCCCGTAGTTCCCGGAATGGCCGCCTTGCTCGGCCGTGAGCTCGGGATGCGCCATAAAGCCGAACGCACCCAGCCGGTACGCTACGCTTACCAAGATCACACCTTTCTTGGCCAGATTCATCCCGTCATACAGAGAAATGGAAGTGCCGCCGATGGTGAACCCGCCGCCGTAGATCCAGACCATCACTGCTAGCTTTTCGTTCGGCGACTTCGCGGGCGTCCAGATATTGAGGTAAAGACAATCCTCGTTTGTCGTAACAGATTCCATCCCGAGATCCTTGCTCACGATGGCAACCTGCATGCACGCGGGGGCAAATTGATCTGCGTTACGCACTCCGCTCCACGCCGCAGGCGCTTGCGGCGATCGCCAGCGCAAATCACCGACTGGCGGCGCTGCGAAGGGAATGCCTTTATACGTGGTTATCCCGCCTTCCAGCGTGCCTTGGACCAAGCCGGATTGCACGTGCACAGGTTTTGACGTCTGCGCTAGCAATCCAGATATGGAAGTCAGTGCGGCCCAGGCAAATGCGAGCGTTCTGAAAGTCCTCATCTTCATCTCCTCTTTCCAGCGGCCGATCGAGGGACCGTTCCGCCCTTCAGTCTAAATCATTCCTTAAGGTTTTTGACTCGTCTGTTTCGGGTCGCCATCTCGCGCCGTGGCCAAAGAATCCTGGCGAGGAAGCTCGACAGCTAACTGCCGCGATGCGCTTCTTCTACGAAACCCTGGATTTCCAAGTCGCCCAACACGTCTTTCTTTGTGAACATGCGGATGTCTGCGTATCGGCCGGCCGCCACTTTTTTCACCCAATCCGGGTCGCCGATGTGGCCGCGGCCGACAGATACCAGATCAAACTCGTCGTTCTGAAATCGGCGCAGTAACTCCTGAAATCCTGCTTCGCCAGTGGACTGGGCCTCCTTTCCAAAGAAGTTCTCCATCACGTCCGTGTCGAGGCCCACACTTCCCACCGCGATCACGGGGGCGTCCGTGAGGGACTTGGTCCAGCCAGCAATTCCAAGGTCGGAACCGGGCCATTCTGGAATCCAGAATCGCCGCGCCGAAGCGTGGAAGATGTCGACGCCGGCGGCACGCAACTCCGATAGCATGGTCTCCAGATCACGCGGCGTGGGCACGATCCGGGCGTCGTAGTCGACTTCTTTCCACTGTGAGAATCGGAAGGAAATTACGAAATCCGGGCCCACGGCCTTTCGTACGGCGGCGGCAATTTCCGCGGGAAACCGTACCCGTTCACGAATGTCATCCCCGCCGTACCCATCCGCTCGCCGGTTGGTTTCGGCCCACAGGAACAGATCCAGCAAGTACCCGTGACACGCGTGGATCTCGACACCGTCAGCACCGATCTCCTGCGCCGCAAGGGCGCCGCGCACAAACGCGTCCAGGATTGCCGCCAGATCCTCAGCCGTCGCTGCCCGGCCATTCGACTTCCCGGGGCTAATCAGGCCAGAGGGGCTGAGCGACGGATACTGTGCATAAGGACCGTCACCGCCTTCCTTTCGGATCGCTCCTTCGTGCCAAAGCTGCATGAGCATGTGGCCGCCGGCATCTCTCACCGCTTTGAAGCAAGCCGCCCAGGCGTCCACGGTCGCATCGGTGATTCGGGCATACATCGGTACCTGTGTCGAGGAAGGATGGTCCACCGCACAAGACTCCGTGATGATGAGCCCGACGCCACCCTCGGCGCGGCGACCATAATATTCCGCCAAGCGCGGCAACGGCCGCCCGTTGTCGCACCACTGGCGCTGCATCCCCGGCATCACAAAGCGGTTCGGCAGCCTGAGCCCCCGGATGGTAAAGGGTGCGAATAACGGCGAAAGGTCAACTGGTTCCAGCACAGTGAGATTCTAGCGGATTGTCATGTGGGACCAAAAGCCAAAGGGCAAACCGTTCGTCCGTCTGGTATGTGTTGAAGCCGGCAGAATCGCAGAGACTCTCGCAGAGACCTTTTCAATGAGCTGCGCCCGCCTGCCCCGCGGGCTTGAAACGCTGGACCAGCAAGAGCAACGCGACAGCGCCAAATGTCAGCCACGCGATCACACGGAAGCAATCCATGAACGACAACAGGCTGACTTGATGCTGCAACTGCTGATAGAAAAATCCGTTCGCGGCTGCTGCTGCGTCCGGGCCCGAAAATCCCTTCGTTATCAGGTAATTGGTCAGCTCATTGAGCCGACTGCTGAGTTGCTCGGAAGTCGCGCCGACCCCAGATCCAAGATTAGTCTGGTGGAACTGGTGCCGGCGTTCCGTCGCCGTTGTGATGAAAGCGATCCCAAAACTACCCCCCCAATTCCGGAAAAGGTTCGTAAGACTGGAAGCTCTGTTGTTTTGGTCGGGCCTCAGTTGCGAATAGGCAAGCACGTTAACAGGAACGAAGAAAAATCCGTACCCGAGGCCTTGCAGTGCCCTAGCCAAGGCATAGTGAGAATAGTCCGTCGCGAGAGTGAAGGTGCTGTAGTACCACATGGCGGCGCCTACGGTAGTGATGCTGATCGCGAGCAGCACTCTGGCGGGCACAATCTGTCGCTGGATCAATTGCGCTGCGATTGGCGCGAATAACGTGATTACGAGCGCCCCCGGACCCAAGACGAGTCCTGCGTCCGTTGCCCGGTATCCGTAGAGCGACTGAAGGATCTGCGGGATGAGCGTGGTGCTTCCAAACAGCCCGAATCCAAACACCAGGAAAAGTACATTCGCGATGGCGAAGTTGCGGCTCGCCAGCAATCGGAACTCGATGATCGGCTCTTTCAGTCGCATTTCCCACACGACCGTAGCAATCCATCCGATCACTCCGATCGCGAGCATCGATGATATGAAGGAACTTCCGAACCAGTCATCAATTTGACCGCGGTCTAAGGCCACTTCTAAGGCTGCCGATGCCAAGGCGATGAGTGTAATTCCGATGCCATCTATACTCAGCTTGCCGTTGGTTCGCACCAAGGCTCGCTCTGCTTCAAACGCTGGGGGATCCTTGAGAAGCCTGCTGCTCAGGAACAGCGACAAGAAGCCGATCGGAATGTTGATAAAGAATATCCAACGCCAACTGTAGTTGTCGGTGATCCATCCGCCCAGAACCGGCCCGATCGCCGGGGCTGTTACGATCACGATCGTATACAGAGCGAATGCCGACGCGCGCTTCGCCGCGGGAAATGTGTCCACCAGGATCGCCTGCGATACGGGCGCCAGGCCTCCGCCTGCAAGCCCCTGAAGCACGCGGCTTGAAAGCATAATCCCGAGGCTGGGCGCCAATCCGCAGAAAAATGACGTCAGCGTGAACAGAGCGACGCAGCCCAGATAGTAGGTTTTTCTGCCGAACACGCGGCTTAACCAGGCGGACATGGGCAGCACTACGGCGTTTGCGACCAGATAGGTTGTGAGAATCCACGTGACCTCGTCATAGCTCCGGCCCAGTCCGCCACCTATGTAAGGAAGCGAGACGTTCGCGATCGACGTGTCGAGGAGCTCCATGAACGTCGCAAGCGTCACCGTGACCGCGATAAACCATGGGTTGACTGAAGATGGGTTCAGTGAAGATGGATTGATGGGCTTCGCGCGCGACATTATCGAACCTCGACGGTTGGCTCGACCGACATCCCAGGCCGCAGCCTGTGTTCCGGATCTTGATCTTTGCTCAGCCGGATTCGCACTGGGAACCGCTGAACCACTTTGACGTAATTCCCGGTCGCGTTCTCGGGCGGAAACAGGCTGAATAGCGGGCCAGCGGCGCCGGGAAGGTTCTCGACTTTGCCCTTGTAATCGCGCTCGAACGTGTCGACCCGAACCGTGACGGACTGCCCCGGGCGCATATGTTTGAGCTGGGTCTCCTTGAAGTTGGCCGTGATCCATATGTCATCCAGCGGAACGATGGCCAGCAGGCTTTGCCCCGGCTGGATGCGATGGCCGAGTTCAACCGTTTTGCGCCCGATCACGCCACTGACAGGCGCGTAGATCCTGGTGTAGCTGAGGTTTAATTGTGCAGTATGCAAGTCGGCGCGGGCTTGGTCCAAGTGGCCGGTAGCCGAGTCGGATTTGGCACGCGCATCGCTCACCTGCTGCGGCGCGATGCCGGCGGCTTCGATTTGTGCTTCGCGCTCGACGACAAGATTGCGGGCCTCGGCGATTTTCCGCTCGCTCGCGGCAACGATAGCGCGATCGGTTTCGACAGACTGCGCCGCGGCGGTTGCTTCCGTGTCGCGGGCGTCATAATCCGAGCGCGATATCTCATGCTTTTCTACCAGTGCCAGGTACCGAACCCGGTCTCTTTCGGCGCGGGCATGAATGGCATCGTCCTGCTGCAATTTGTGCTGCGCAGCCAGGAGATTCGCCTCTTCCGCCTCGACGCCTGCAATCGCCTCGGCTTTGGCCGCCTCAGCGGCGTGAAGTTGCCCGAACGCGCTCGCATCGACGATCGGCACGGTCACCTGAGCCGAGCGGGCCTCGGCGATCCTGGTGTTTAGATTCGCGTTCGCGTGCTCCAACTCGGCTTCGTAGTCTCGCGGATCGAGCTCGACCAACAGCGTTCCAGCTTCGACCAGTTGGTTGTCCTCCACGCGAGGATCGATATACGTCACCGTTCCACTGATTCGAGCGCTCACGAGATCGATGTGGCCATCCACCTGGGCATCGTCCGTCGATTCAAATCGCAGCGACTGCCACCACCAGGCCGAAACCGCGGCAATTGCAATCGCAAGCACGCCAAATACGATCCAGCGCGTCGCTTTGCCGCGCGGGGCCTTCTCGTCGGCCTGCAGGCGCTCCGGCTTCACGGCCTCTTGCATCTCGGCTTCCTGCACCTCGGCTTCCCGCATCTCAACGACATCTGTTTCGATCGTCCTTGCCATATCACTTTGCTCCCAATAGCTCAGCCAGTTTTGCTTCTGCGCCGCCCATAGCGCGCGCGAGTGCGATCATCGCGAATTGATATAAGAAAACGCTCTGGATATAGTTTTCGCTGGCGACTGTTACCGCCTCCTGCGCTTGAACCAGTTCCAGATAATTCGTAACGCCGTTCGTGTATCGATCCTGCGATTGCGTCATGGCCTGGCCTGCGAGCGCCCTATTGCTCTGCGCGACTTTGACGCTCGAATCGGATGCACTCAGATCCAGCCATGCGACGCGAACGTCGTAGGCGACGCGGCCCTTCAAGTCCTCGTATTCTGCCTGGCGGCGCGCCAGATCGGCCTGAGCCTGCTCGATGTCGGCATGAATTCGTCCTCCCGTGAAGATCGGTACCGACACGTTTCCGGAAATCGAATAAACCTGATTGAAGTTCGCGACGTTAGTGCCGGCGCCTCCATAGTTCGCGCTCACCGACACTACGGGAAGGCGCTGCGCCTTTTGAGCGCGCAGATCGAAACTCGCGGCTTCGACGCTTGCCTCGGCGCTTTGCAGATCAGAACGGGATCGCAGAGCTTCCTCGGTTGCAATCTCGCTCGTAATTCCTTGCAGCGCACGATACGTCAGGGGATCGCTGAGCTCGAATTCCTGATCGACGGCCAATCCTATGATCCGCGCCAGCGTGAGCTTGTCTTTTTCCAATTGATTCGTTGTGTTCGTAAGCCGCTGCTCAGCGGATTGCCGCTCCACTTGCGCACGGATCGAATCGATTTCCGGCGAGACCTCGTTTTTCACGCGATTTGCGGTTTGCTCATCCAACTCCAGCGCCGAGGCCACTTGCGCTCTTGCCGTCTCTACCCGCGCCGCGCTTGCGACCACCTGCAGGTAGGCAGTGCCGACGGCGAACACGACCACGTCGCGCGCGTCCTGAACGCTCAGCTCCGATGCCCGTTCATCGCTCTTCCGGGCGCGGTAGTGATTCCGCAGCTCCGCGTCATAGACGGACTGCGCCAGGCTGACTCGCGCGTCCTGGTATCCGAATCCGCCCGTCGTTGGCGGAAGCGACGGCAGTCCGGGAATCGGCGGCAGTTTCAGGCCGATCTCTTTGAAGCTGATATTGTCGTAACCCTGTTGCGCCGCGGCAGAAAGTTGCGGCAACAAGGCGGCGAGGGCGCGCATCCGATCGGCTCGCACATCGGCGCTCGCCTGATTGGACTCGACGATTCCGAGGTTGTAGCGAACTCCTCGCTCGATCGCACCCTTTAAGGAGACTTGGATTTTTGTCCCCGTATTTCTGGATGGCACGCTGCCGAGATACGGATTCTGCCGCTGCGTCGCCTGGGCGTTAGGCGTGGTCGTCCCTTCGACGGGGCTGATGGGCCGGGGAGTGGCAATCGAGTATCCAAGAGGACCCTCAGTCTGTCCCCAAGCTGTCAGACTCAACGTCAGTGCCACCGCGAAGCCCGGTATTTTCAAGTCCACCTGGGTTTTCACCGCCTTTATCCTCTGAACCCTTGGATGCAAATGGGACCGATCGGTCGCAAACATCCGGCAACCTTTTTACGGCGCGGCCGTCAGCTTGAGACCATTTGGTCCCAAAGAGCATCGAAAGGGGCAGAAGGATATGATGGAAGCGACCGAGTGGTCCCGGAGCGAGCAGGTTTATGACCAAAGGTGAACTAACCCGGAAAAGAATCGTCGAAGCGGCCGCGCCGATCTTCAACCAGCACGGCTACGAGGGGAGTTCCCTGAACGCCCTTATGGAAGCGACCGGTCTGAAAAAGGGTGGGATCTATCGGCACTTCGTAAGTAAGGAGGAACTGGCCGCAGAGGCCTTCGATTACACTTGGGAAGCTGCCTGGAAGGCCAGACTCTTGCATGTCGATGAGAAGGCGAACGGCATCGACAAACTTAAGCAGCTCATCGCGAATTTCATAGAGCGACGATCTCCAGTCCCGGGTGGATGTCCTGTTTTGAACACTGCGGTGGACGCCGACGACGGCAATCCCATCCTGCGCTCGCGTGTCGCTAAAGCGCTTCGGTCGTGGACAGGCCGCCTGCAGGCCTACGTGGAAGAAGCTCAGCAGCAGCGCGCCGCAAAACCGAACGTCGACCCCAAAGAGGTTGCAACGCTGATCGTAGCCTCTCTCGAAGGCGCTCTAATGATGAGCAGAATCCAGCGCAACGACGAAGCGCTGCGGCGTGTTCAATCGCATCTCAATGAATACCTTGACAAAGGAGTAGCGGTTTCCAGGTGAGCGAAATGGAACATTTATATCTCGAGGATCTTCACGCCGGCCAGCGATTCAGATCGGGCACCCACGTCATGGAAGCGGGAGAGATCAAGGACTTCGCAGCCGAGTTCGATCCGCAGCCGTTTCACCTCGACGAAACCGCGGCCCAGGCGAGCATCTTTAAAGGACTGGCGGCGAGCGGCTGGCACACGGCTTCGATTGCCATGCGCTTGCTCGTAACTGGCGGCCTTCCGCTCGCAAACGGGATTATCGGTCTGGGCGGAGAGATCGCTTGGCCTCGGCCGACGCGCCCTGGCGATAGCCTTCACGTCGACAGCGAAATACTCGACATTACGCCTTCGCGATCCAAACCGAACCAGGCGATAGTCGGTGTTCGCTGCACGATGCTTAATCAGAAAGATGAACCGGTATGCGTTCTAAGCGTAAAGTTGGTGGTTTTCAAACGCCCTTGATCAACTTTCGCAATCCGGAGAATCACGAATATTATGCGACCGTTCGGTCTCTCTACGAATCCAAGTGATGAAGCCGGTCCGGTCTCATCGCTTAGAACCGAGGCTATAGACAGGAGACTTATCCTATGAAGATCCGTGACTCAGTCGCATTCGTAACAGGCGCCAACCGAGGAATCGGTCTGGCATTTGCGCAAGAACTACTCGCGGGCGGGGCGCGAAAAGTCTACGCCGCAGCGCGCCAGCCGGAGCGCATCACGCTCGCCGGCGTTGAGCGCGTTCGTTTGGACGTAACGAACCCCGAAGACGTCGCTGCTGCCGCGAGGCAGTATACCGACGTCAACCTGCTCATCAATAATGCCGGCATCGCGCTCTGGACTGGTTTCCTCACGCCCGATTCCGTCGAGGCTGCCCGGTCGGAAATGGAGACCAATTACTATGGTCCGCTCCTCCTGAGTCGTGCCTTTGCTCCCGTATTGGCGAAGAACGGCGGCGGCGCCATCGTCAATCTTCTCTCTATACTGAGTTGGGTGGCGGTCCCCTCAGCCGGGACGTACAGCGCTTCGAAAGCAGCCGCGTGGTCTTTGACGAATTGGTTGCGGACCGCTTTGCGCGAGCAAGGTACGCAGGTGGTGGCTGTGCATGCCGGTCCGGTCGACACGGATATGGCGAGTCAGCTCACTCTTCCTAAGGTCAAACCGCTAGACGTAGTCCGGCAAGCGCTGAGTGCATTGGAAGCCGGCCGCGATGAGGTGCTCACCGATGATATGACCCGGCAGGTCAAGGCTGGACTGTCGGATCGAGAGGGCATCTACCTCAATTTCGATCCGGAGCACGCTGTGCTCGCTGCGAGGTGAGAAGCTCGGTATGAGTAAGAAAGGGTGTTAAGCCATGCGACTAATGATGTGCTTTTTCGGACTACTTCTCGCTGCCTCCTGGGCTGACGATACCGAGTCAGTTCAGGCCAGGATCGTCCGCGCCATGTCCGCTGGTCCACCGCCGATCGCCAAGTCGGCACGCATTGTCGACACGGATTCGAACGGGAAAACGGTCGTGCTGCGCGAGGGGAACAACGGCTTCACATGCATGCCGGGCAATCCGAAAGTCATCGGCGATCCGGCGATGTGCGCGGATGAGGCATCCATGCAATGGTCGGCGGATTTCAAGGCTCATAAACCGAAGCCGACGAACACGGTTCCTGGAATCACCTATATGCTGGCCGGCGCTACGCAGCGCAGCGATTCCGATCCCTACGACAAGACCAGTCCGCCAATCGTGGTTCCGCCGCATTGGATGGTCATGTGGCCCTTCGATCCTAAGGCCACCGGACTGCCGGTGACCCATCGCGACACCGGCGCCTACATCATGTGGGCGGGTTCGCCCTACGCACACCTGCACGTCATGGGGAAGCCTTAAGCGAAGTACTGGGCGCCAATCCCGGTTCGCTACGCGTCTTGGCTTTCCCATCGAACTCGCGGCGCGCCTGCTCGACTTGTTGAAGGTTTTCCGCTGCCCACACCCATACCCCGCAAAATGCCGCTCCGAGGCTCAAGCCGAGATGCGTTAGTTTGTACTCGACCTTAGGCGGTACGACGGGATGCACGGTCCTCGTGATCAGGCCGTCGCGCTCCATCTGGCGCAACGTCTGCGTGAGCATCTTTTGGCTGATACCCTCGACCAATTCGCTCAGGCGCGTAAAGCGCAGTTCGCCCTTTTCCGCCAATACCTCAAGAACCAGCATGGTCCACTTGTCGGCTACACGGCCGATCAGATCGTTAACGAGGGCCTCAATCTTGGGATCGAGGTCGGCGGGGGGAGTGCTGGCGGCATAAACCTTCGCCGCCGCGATTTGCTCTTCGGTGAATTGCGAAATCTTTGGCATTTCTTACACTCTCCATTTGGTAAGTATAGAACTTTATAGTGCCTACTTCCTCCTGGAGAGTATAGGCGTTAGGATTCAAGAAAGGCAAGCCAAGATCAACCAAACGCAAAGGAGCCTAAAATGAAGCTGGAAAAGAGGACCGTTCTCATAACCGGTGGAACGAGCGGTATCGGCCTTGAACTGGCGAAGCAACTTCTCGAGAGGGGCAACACAGTTATCGTCACTGGCCGCGACCAGGAAAAGCTCGATGCCGCTAAGCAGGCAATGCCCGGGATCTATACCATCAAGAGCGACGTTAGCGACCCAGCGGCGATAGCTGCGCTGCAGGCCAGCGTGCTCGCGCAATTTCCCGCGCTCGATACGCTCATCAACAACGCCGGCGTCATGCGCAACCTGGACCTCAATCAGGCCCGCGATCTCAATGACATAACGCGCGAGATCGAGACCAACCTGAACGGGCCGGTGCGGATGGTGCAGCAGTTTCTGCCGCATCTCAAAACCCGCAGGGGCCTGATCGTCAACGTCTCGTCCGGCCTGGCTTTCATCCCTTTCCCCGCGTCACCGGTTTATTGCGCCACGAAGGCTGCAATTCATTCATTCACCCAATGCCTGCGCGTACAAATGGAGGGCACGGGCGTTACCGTGGTTGAACTGGCTCCGCCCGCGGTCGAGACGCCGTTACTCCGCGGCGAGTTCGCGGAAGAAATGAAAGAGCAGAAGGGAATGGATGTGACGGTCCTTGCCAGGCACGCGATTTCCGGTATTGAGGCGGGCAAGCTGGAAATCCGCCCCGGCCTCGCCAACGTGTTGATGGCGATGAGTAGGATAGCACCCCAGTTCATGCTTAAGCAGATGGCCAAAATGGCGAAACCCAAACGAGTGTCCGGGGAACCAATGAAGCGGGTTTCGACCTCATCGTAATCGGCATTCGAAGCCTCGGCATGTCTTCAAAGATCTAGCCGATCCGATACTGACCGCCGTCGGCGTCGTTGGCAACATCATTCGCCAAACCTCTCATGAACCCGATGATTCCCATCTTTGACGCGATGTAGTGGCTCATGCCGGGTATGGCTAATCCGACCATGTTTGACGATATGCCGACGAAGCGGCCCCACCCCTTCTTTCTCATCGCTGGTAAGAAGTATTTCGCGCTCAAGAACTGTGAGTCGAGATTGGTAGCCATCGTCTTTCGCCACGTCGCCAAATCGAGCTCTTCGATAGCGCGGTTCGGGAAATAACCCGCGTTATTGACCACGATATCCACGTCGCCCACATCCCGGCTCTTGACGGATGTCGAACGCCAATTCTCTTCCTGCGTCACATCAAGTTGAACCGCGGTTGCCATGGGACCAATCTTGCCCACGGTTTCGAGTGGGGGCTTGAGGTCGGTGGCGATCACCCGTGCGCCTCGCGCCGCCAAGGCCAATGCGATCGCTTGGCCGATGCCCTGGCCGGCGCCGGTGACCAACGCTAAGCGACCCTCGTGTGTTCTTATCGATGTTTTCATCGGACCGTGCTCCCCAGCCGCTTGGTTAGAAATGCTCCGCTTGCCTAAGGTTGTTGCTCGCCAACCAAATCCCGTGTCATGATTTCCTCAGGCCCGTGGCTCGAAGCGCGACTGGAACAACCCCGCAAAGGCCGGTCGTACATCGACGAAGATCACCGTCCAAAGTACAGCCACGAAGAGGGCCAGCGGAAGCCCGCTCGGAGCCATGAAAGCGTGGAAAGAAAGAATGTTGACGATCACCGGCGCCAGCGCGGCCACCGCCAACGGTACGTAACGGTTGACCAGCAGAAGTACCGCTGCGATGACCTGAAACGCGAAGATCACCACCAGGTAATGCGAGGCGTACAGTGCACCCATGAACTGTGCCGCGAGGCCCGCCGGCGGGGGCAGGGGGATGAAGTTCAGAAAGCCGTTCAGGCCAAAGACCAGGAAGATCACGCCCGCCAGATATCGGGCGATTGCGGAAACGGTTCTCATGACCGGGTTCTCCTTTTTGGTTGGCAGCCATTAGCCATGGTGCCAATCATATTGATGTCAATATAGTTGATGGTGTATACTTTGAGAAGATTCAGGAATCTTATGGCCCACGGCATTCAGGAGACGTCGCATGTTTGGCTCGTCATGTTGAAGGCGATGCGCGCGTTGACGCGCTACGCAGCAGCGGGAATCGAAGGAACTGGACTTGGCGACTCGGATTTCCGCGTGCTGGAAGTGCTGCTCCATAAGGGGCCTTTGCCAGTGAATACGATAGGCCCTATCGTTGATCTCACACCAGGTTCGATCAGCATCGCCGTGGACCGTCTCGTCGCGAAAGGCTTGGTCAGCCGGGTGGAGAGCACCGAAGACCGGCGCGTGCGGATGGTCACCCTCACCTCGCGAGGCAGAGACCTCATTGTTCCGGCCTTCCGAAAACACGCCAGGCAGATGAGGAGAGTGTTCTCTGATCTGAGCCCGGAGGAGCTTCGCGGCTTCGAACTGGCGCTCAAGAAGGTCGGCATGCGCGCTGACACCCTCATGGCGCAGAGTTGAACCGCTTCAACACTTGGATGACAGCTCGCGAGCTTCAACCCGGAACCGGTATTTGTCAATGCGCGGGCTCTTGATCTTGGATTCCAATGTCGTCCGCGGAACTCCCAGCCTCCGAGCAGCTCCATCCGGACCCGAAATGCGGCCGCGGGTTTCCGCAAGCGCCGCTTCGATGAGTCCTCGTTCCTGGTTAAGCAGAGACGGCTGCAGGCCAATCGGAGGCTCTGCTTCCGGCCGCAACCACGCCTCTTCCACAAAGAACGTGTCCGAGTCGCAGAGGATCATGGCTCGTTCGATGACATTTTGAAGCTCCCGGATATTGCCAGGCCATTGATAGCTCTCGAGAAGCTCCGCTGTCCGCTTTTCTACCCTTCGAATCCTTTTGCCCTGTTTCGCAGCGTAGCGGTCCATGAAATACTTGGCGAGCAAAAGAATATCGTCCCGACGCTCGCGAAGCGGGGGAACGTGGATTGGAAACACGTTCAGCCGGTAGAACAGATCCAGACGAAACTTCCCGGAACGAACTGCCGCGGGCAGATCGCAGTTGGTAGCGGCAATTACCCGCACGTCGACTGAAATGCATTGAGTGCCTCCAACGCGCTCGAACTCGCGTTCCTGAAGCACCCGCAACAAGGCAACCTGGGTTTCCGGGTGGCAGATGGCGGGCATTTTCACGGCTTGCGATGGCCTTCCGTTTACACCGCTGATCTCGGAAGACGCTGTGGGCGAGAACAGTTCCGGCTCATATGACGTTCCGGACCGTGTGGTCGGCCCCGCGTGTACCCATCTTATAAATGCAGGTAACCCGTCACATTACATCAACCTGGCTTGCTACAGCTTCCCCGTCCCCGCCAAACTGGATTACTCTGTGAACCGAAATATCCCCATGCGGTTCATTTCAGAGACCGCAAGGTTGCAGTTCCGCGCCGAGATGTTCAATCTCGTGAACAGAACCAATTTTGAACCGCCGTTGCCCAACAATTCGCTTTACAACACCAAGGGCGCGCCGCTCGCGACGGCGGGCATCATTACCTCGACGGCCACGACATCAAGACAAATTCAACTTGCTCTGCGCCTATCCTGGTAAAGCGCAAGTTCACGCCGGTCATCTGTTTAGCCCAATACTATGAGAACGTAAACCTGCTGGGATGTTTCAGCGCGCCCTGCGCTAACATGAGATATCCCGATGCCGCTCGACTGGTTTCCGTTGTGGCTCAGTTTGCGCGTGGCTGTCATTTCCACCGCATTCGCGCTGGTCATTGGGCTAGGGCTGGCATGGATTCTGGCCAACCGGACGTTCCGCGGGAAAGAAGTTTTGGACGCCGCCATTACGCTGCCGCTGGTACTTCCGCCAACCGTCCTCGGCTACTATTTGCTGGTTCTGCTCGGACGCGCCAGCCCGGTCGGCCATCTTTACGAATGGCTCTTCGGTGGACCCCTGGTCTTCACCTGGCAGGCGGCGGTGGTGGCTTCCTTATTTCATTCCACGCCGCTGCTGGTTAAGTCGGCGCGAGCCGCTTTCGAGAGCGTCGATCGATCCTATGAACGCGCGGCGCGCAATCTTGGGGCCAGCGAGCTGCGGTTGTTCTGGCGCGTCACACTGCCACTGGTGCGGCGGTCTATTCTAGCGGCCACAGCGCTCGCCTTTGCCCGATCGCTTGGCGACTTCGGTGTCACGCTGATGATCGCCGGGAATATTCCGGGCCGCACCCAGACCGTCTCCATCGCGATCTATGACGCTGTGGAGGGAGGGAACGGCGCCGCCGCTCGCGTGCTGGTGATCATTGTCTCGGCCCTTGCGCTCGCCATTCTGACGCTGGCGAATCGTCTCACATCGAACCCTTTCGGACCGCGCCAAGCAGCATTATGAAGCTGGCAGCGTTATGATCCAAGCGGCATGATTCAAGCGAAGATTCGCAAGCAGTACGCCGCAGGGCCCGATTCCGCCGGTTTTTCGCTGGATCTCGAATTTCACGCGGCCGCCGGCGTGACGGTCCTGTTCGGTTCGAGCGGCGCAGGCAAGTCTTTGACCCTGGATTCCATCGCTGGATTCGTGCGCCCCGATGAAGGACGCATCCTGCTGGACGATCAAATCCTCTTCGATGGCGCGGCAGGCGTGCATATCCAGCCGCGTGCGCGCCGCTGTGGATACGTCTTCCAGAATTATGCGTTGTTCCCGCACATGACGCTGCGGCAAAACCTGGAGTTCGCTGCAGAACGTGCGCCGCGCCTGGGCCGGCATCGCAAGGTGACTGGGATGCTGGAGAAATTCCAGCTCACCGATGTCGCGGGACGCCATCCTTACCAGCTCTCCGGTGGACAGAAGCAGCGCTGCTCCATTGCTCGCGCGTTGATCGGTGCGCCGCGTGTACTGCTGCTCGATGAACCCGGGAGCGGTCTGGATGCCCCGCTGCGGGCCGAATTCTACGCGGTGCTCCGGCAGGTCCGGCAGGATTTTGGAACGCCCGTCTTGCTGGTCACCCACGATACCGATGAATGTTTCCAGTTGGCCGAGGAAATGGTGGTGCTGCGGGAAGGCCGAGCGGTCCAGAGCGGAACACCGCGCAAGATTTTCGAGCAGCCTGCCAACGTGGATGTGGCGCGATTGCTCGGCCTCTACAATCTATTGCCGGTGGAGATCCGATCGCTCGATCCCGGCCGCAACGCCAGCCGCTTGCGCTTTCAGGACTTTGAGCTGACGGGCCCTTATTTCCCCGGCCGCTTGATCGGTGATCAAGTCTGGCTGTTCGTCCGGCCCGATCAGCTCTTGGCCGCGCCCCGCACCGGCCGGCCCGCCTTCAATCAGATTCCTGGCACCTTGCTACGGACGGTGGAAAAGCCCGAGCGCCTGCGACTCGAGTTTTCGGGCGACATCGCTGTCGAAGTTCCGTCCGGTGCTCCCTTCGGTTCGATGGAGAAATATAGCGGCGTGAAGGACTGGGTGGTGGAATTTCCCAGCCGCGATCTGCGGATTCTGTGAACAGGTACTGCATTACCGACGCGCTGGATGTAGCTGCGCGCGCCGCCCGTGACGGCGTGGAGATGATTCAAATTCGAGCCAAGGATTTGTCGGCCCGGGCACTGTCCGATCTGGTGCGCGAGGCCGTGGCAAATGCGCGCCAAAGCAAAATCCTGGTCAACACGCGCGCTGACGTCGCGCTGGCCTGTGGCGCGCACGGCGTTCATTTGCCCGCTGGATCCATGGCGCCGGATACGATTCGCCGGATTGCGCCGCCCGGGTTTCTGATCGGCGTTTCCTGCCACACGATGGAGGAGCTGTGGGCGGCCGAGCGCGAAGGCGCCGAGTTCGCCGTCTATGGCCCGGTATTCGCGAGCGTCACAAAGTCTGTGAATCCCATCGGTATCGAAGCTTTTCGAGAAGCTGCCGCCAGCGTCCGTTTGCCGGTGTATGCGCTCGGCGGCGTCACCGCTCGAAACGCTGCGCAGTGCATCGCTGCTGGCGCCGCCGGCATCGCCGGAATCTCGCTCTTTCAACTACCATGAGGGTTTGCAGCCCTCGCTCCAAATCTCGACCCCGGACCAGCGCAAGAAAATTCTTGGCCTGCTCCTGCGCGTAGGCGTGTTTGCCTTGATTGCGGCACTCGGGTACTACTTTGTTTTTCCGCTCATCATCGCGTTTCTCGGAGCGCCTGTTTTCGTGATCTCCACGCTGGGCACGTTCGCGGCCGCGGCCGTCGCTAATACGCTCGCGCTGCGGATTTACGAACGGGGCAACTTGTCCGACATCGGATTGGGCTGGACCGCCGCCTCGCGCCGCAATCTATCGCTCGGAATGCTGGGCGGCATCGGCGCTGCCATGGCGGTGGTGGCGCTTCCGCTGGTGCTGCGCCTGGCCGATTTTGAGCCTGTTCCCAATGAGCGCCTCCGGTGGCCATCCTTACTCTTCGTTTCCATCCTGCTGCTGTTCGGCGCGGTGGGTGAAGAAATGCTCTTCCGCGGCTACGGCTTTCAAGTTCTGGTGAAGGGTATGGGCCCTTTCGCCACCATTCTTCCCGTGGCTGTACTCTTCGGCCTGGCCCACTCGCAGAATCTGAACTTCGGTCCCCTCGCGCTCTTCAACACCATGCTGTGGGGCGTGGTGCTGGGCTACGCTTACCTGCGCAGTGGCGATCTTTGGCTGCCCATCGGCCTGCACTTTGGCTGGAACTGGGCCCTGCCGTTGTTAGGCGCAAATCTCAGCGGGTTTACAATGGATGTTACAGGGTACGCGATGCACTGGAGGATCGGCGGAAAGATCGGGGGGCTCCTGAGCGGAGGCGCCTATGGTCCGGAAGGCGGTTGGCTTACCACCGCCGTCGCCATCGGCCTGTTCTTCTACCTTGGAAAAGCCCCCATCCAGCACCAGGACGCCAGCCCCACGGAGGAAGCATGAATCGTAAGCGTTTCGCGACTCACGGCCTGGCGCTACCCACAACCTGCGCTCTGCTGCTTTCCGTTCTGGCGCCGCTGGCTGCGCGCGCCGACCAGAAGCTCAGCGAAGACGATCGCGTTGAGATCCTGCGCGGTTTGGCGTCCGAGTACGCCACGGTGAAGGCTTTTCTCCCCCGATCGAAAAAGCCGCTCCCTTTCGATGCCAGCGGCCAATGGGACAAGCAGGCTTGGGCTCAGGCCGGCCAGCAGTTCGGTCCAGCGGCCCGGGTTGGGGATCTGGTGCAGGTCACGCACATCGATATCGAAAGCGACAAGATCATCCTGGAGATTAACGGGGGAATGAAGGGCGCCAAGGGAAGCTGGCGCGATCACGTTCAGGTGGGCATGGGGCCGACCATGTCGCCCATTAATCGGGGACAGAACTCCAACGCCCCCAGCGGCACCTCCATTGCGCTGCTGTTCAACGGACCGATTCCTGCGGTGAAGGCGGACGACATCAAGAAAATATTGACGCCAGTTCTCGACTTCGATAAGGACACCGCCGCCGGCAGCTATATCGAAAAGCTGCCCGAGCCGGTCCAGAAGGCT
>Ga0206991_10064_pt1 | contig 28836 bp, 29 predicted proteins | sample Alteio_BWMinCont_9_FD_153286 | JGI IMG/M metagenome (GOLD analysis project Ga0206991, IMG submission 153286) | Enriched cells from forest soil in Barre Woods Harvard Forest LTER site, Petersham, Massachusetts, United States -... | ecosystem: Environmental > Terrestrial > Soil > Temperate forest >...
GGAGGCGGCATCGCAGGAGCTTGTCGCGTTGGCGCAGGTGCAGGGGCGTTGAATGCTTCCTCCAACTCCTCTTCGACTTCGCCACTTTGGTCGGTCTGATCTTCAGTTATGCCGCGCTGCTGTCCGCCGCCGGCAATCAGCGCTTCGATATCCTGTTTGCTGATGCGGCCTCCGGCACCGGTTCCGGTAACGCCGCTCAAGTCAATCCCATGTTCCTTGGCCATACGGCGGACCAGAGGCGAGCTGTGAATGCGGCCGCCATCTCTCGTGCCGGTCGTGGGCGCTGCGCCGCTCGGAGGTGTAGCGGTTGAGCCAGCCGATTCCGACGGAGCGGCGGCCTGTGTGCGGGCTTGTGGTTGCGCCGCCGGCGCACCTTTGCCATTCGCTGGGGCCGCTTGCGGTGCAACACCGCGCGACGGAGGCGCTTGTGCCCCCTTGGCCGGCTGTGCCTCGCTCTTCGGAATTGCAGCCGGTTGCGCAGGCTTCGCGGCGCTCGCCTCGCCCGCCGCATCAATCACGCCCACCACTGTCTGGATAGGCACGGTCTTGCCTTCCCCAACCTTGATCTCTTTCAGCACACCAGCTGAGGGGGATGGAATTTCCGCGTCCACTTTGTCGGTGGAAATTTCAAACAATGGCTCGTCGCGCTCCACCTTATCGCCGGGTTTCTTGAGCCACTTGGTGATGGTGCCTTCAAATATACTTTCGCCCATCTGCGGCATTACGATGTCTACGGCCATGTCGATCTCCTCTAGAAACCAGCTGTACCTTGGACGCCCCAGACTGCGTCCATCAAGTATTTGCTCACGCTAATACCGCGCCAGCTCTTTGGCGGCGTCGAAAACTTTCTTGGCATTCGGCAAAAAATATTCCTCCAATGGCGGCGAATAGGGAACCGGAGTGTCCAGCGCGGTCACCCGCAGCAGCGGCCCATCCAGATCACCGAACGCTTTTTCACAAAGTATGGCCGCAATTTCGCCGGCAATCCCACCGGTCTTGGTGTCTTCATGCACGACCAGGCAGCGGTTGGTTTTCTTCACCGATTGCAGGATGGTCTCCTCATCCAGCGGCAAAAGCGTGCGTAGGTCGATCACTTCAGCTTCGATGCCTTGCTTGCCCAAAGCGTCCGCCGCTTCCAAGGAAGTATGCATCATGGCCGCGTAGGAAATAATGGTGAGGTGCTTGCCCGGACGCCGCACGATGGCTTTGCCAATGGGCACGGTGTAATCCCCGGCTGGCAGTTCTTCCTTGATGCGGCGATACAAATACTTGTGCTCAAAAAACAGCACTGGATTATTGTCGCGTATCGCCGCTTTCAAAAGGCCTTTGGCGTCGTAAGGTGTCGACGGGTAGATAACCTTTAATCCCGGGGTATGCACGAAATACATTTCCGGATTCGCGGAATGAAATGGCCCGCCATGCACTCCCCCGCCAGATGGCCCGCGGACCACAATGGGAGCAGGCGCGTCCCAAAGATAATGCCCCTTGGCCACGAAATTCGTCAGTTGGTTGAAGCAGCAAGCAATGAAATCTATAAATTGCATCTCGGCGATCGGCCTAAGTCCGAGATAACTCATGCCGCAAGCCGCGCCTATGATGGCGCTCTCACTGATGGGCGTGTCGATGACCCGCTCCCAGCCAAAACGTTGGAGCAACCCTTCACTGGTTTTGAACGCCCCGCCATATACGCCTACATCTTCGCCGAGCAGAACGACCGCCGGGTCTCGCTCCATCTCTTCAAACATGGCCTGCTTGATAGCTTCCAGAAAGGTGACCGGCGCGGAGCCCGTCGTCTCCGCTGCTCCGTTTACTTTCTGCTTGTCCGCTACCACTGTTTGCGAACCGGCCACGGCTATCTCCTTTTCCCGGTCGGAACTGGTGCTGGCTTCCTGGCGACGCGGGACGCCCCAAAATGCGCACCTTCTTTGCGGGAAGCGCCATTTTTCGCGGCAGATGCGCGTGTTTTGCTTTTCCCGTTCGAACCGGCAACTTTCTTGACCACCGTTTTAGCCGGTGTTTTTGGCGCCAGTTTGCTTTCGTTATCGCTTAGTTCCGGCGAAGCCGGCGTCGTATCCCCAAAATGGATGGGCGCATTCTTGCCCGCTGATCCCTTACCTTCTCCAAACCCCTCCACCGACCATACTGCCGCGATGCTCGACTTAGGGGGCATAACCTCGGCTTTCGATCTTTCCCATTTGGGCGCGATTTTGTGGCACTCGTCGCCCGTACAGTACACGCCCTCATTGGCAAACTCCGCCGGCGGCATGGGCGAATTTTCCGCGAAGTCGCGTTCCTTGGTCAGCAACGTCTCGATGCGCTCGTCAATTTCCTTTTTGCTCTTGGCGTCCAGCAATTTTTCGGCGGTCAGAAACTTTTCGTATAAAACGATGGGATCGCGCGCCTTCCAGTATTCAAACATTTCTTTCGGCACGTATTCCGCGGGATCATGCTGGGCGTGTCCGCGCATGCGCATCGATTTCGCTTCGATCAAAATGGGGCCTTCTCCGGCTCGCGCGCGATCGACCGCTTCCTTCGTAGTGGTGTACACCGCGACCACATCGTTGCCGTCCACGATATAACTCGCAATCCCATAAGACTTGGCGCGATCGGCCAGATCCTTCACCGGGACTTGCCGTTTTACCGGCGTGGAATACGCCCACTGATTATTTTCGAGAATCAAAACGAATGGCGCTTTCTGGGACGCCGCAAAATTTAACCCTTCGTGAAAAACTCCCGTCGAGCTTCCCCCGTCACCGATCCACGTCATGGCCACGATCTTCTGGCCCAGGTAACGGCCCGCCATGGCCACGCCGGTCATTACCGGAATTAAATCCCCAAGCATGGAAATTGGCGAAACGATGTGCAGGTTCTCCAGATCGCCAAAATGGCTGGTGCCGTCCTTACCGCGCGTCGGCGAAGTGTACTTGGCCATGTGCTGCGTAAAGATGTCCCGCGGAGGAACCCCCTTAACCAACAGCGCCCCAATGTTGCGAATCATGGGCGCCAGCCAGTCTTTCTTTTCCAGCGCGTATGCGGTGCCTACCGAAATAGCTTCCTGGCCCTCGCTCGAATACAAGCCGCCCACAATTTTGTTCTGGCGGAACAGCTTCACCATGGTATCTTCCACGGCACGGTTCAAGCGCATGTAGTAATACAGGTCCAGATATTGCTGCCGCGTCAGTACTTTCTTCATCGGCGCTCCCTGCCGTTCACACTGATCAAGTATTACGATGCGACTTCGACTGCTTGCGCACGCGGCAAATTCGCTTCGCCATTGAGCTCCTGTGCCGGTAGTTGTGCAAGCAAATCGTCATGAGAAAGTTCGCGCATCTCGAGCCCAAACACTTCACCGAAATTTCGCACCACTGGTTGCACCGCTTCCTTACGTATCACCGCGCGTCCCAAAATCTTCTCGAGCGAAGTGGCTTTGCGTGCGCTGATGCCACAAGGCACGATCAAATCAAAATAGCGCAAGTCCGTCGACACGTTGTAAGCAAAGCCGTGAGACGTGACCCACCGGCTGATATGCACGCCGATGGCCCCAAGCTTTTCTTCCGTGACGCCTGCCGCTCTCGAATCAGGCGTGCCGCGCACCCAAATACCAGTTTTTTCCACTACGCGCTCGGCGTTAATTCCAAATTCCGCCGTCGCGCGAATCATCACTTCTTCCAGCATGCGCACGTACCACACCACGTCTTTACGAATCGCGCCCAAATTTAAGATCGGATATCCGACCAGTTGTCCCGGTCCGTGATAGGTAATGTCCCCGCCGCGATCAGAGGGATGAAACTCCACGCCCTTTTGCCGCAAGACCTGCTCCGACGCCAGCAGATGTTCGCGTTTTCCATTGCGCCCTAGAGTAATCACATGCGGATGCTCGCAAAGCAGCAGAACATCCTCGATGGCACCGGTTTTACGCGCCGCTACCAGGCGCTTTTGCAGCTCCCACGCTTGCGCGTAACCAATCAATCCCACCTGGACGATGTAGCAGATTTTCATTAAGCGTGCTTTACCATCTCACTTGCACATACCAACTTAAACGTTGATCTGTAATCCACGCACCGAAGCGAATGCGTCGCCCATGCCTTCCCACACCGTGGGATGCGCATGCATCATATTCATCATATCGTCGATGGTGCCTTCCAGATGCAGAACCGCCGCGGCCTCCGACAGAATTTCCGTCGCCAGCGGTCCGATAATGTGGATCCCCAGCACTTCGCCAAATTTCTCGTCCGACACGACCTTGATAAATCCGCCGTGATTTCCAAGAATGGTGGCCTTGCTGTTCCCCACAAACGGAAATTTACCGGTCTTCACTGTATACCCCGCATCGCGCGCCTGTTTCTCTGTTAATCCAATCGAACCGATCTGCGGTTCGCAATATGTGGCGTTAGGAATGCGTGTCTTCACAATCGCATGCGTCGGTTTTCCGGCAATGTGCGTAACCGCAACAATCCCTTCCATCATTGCAGCGTGCGCCAGTTGCGGCAGGCCGGCGACGATGTCTCCAATGGCGTACAAACCGTTTTCTTTCGTTTCCATGTTTGGACCGACCAGTACAAACCCCCGATCCATCTTGGCCTTCGATTTTTCCAGCCCGCAATTCTCCGTCATGGGTTTTCGTCCAACGGCCAGCAAAAGTTTTTCCGCCTGCAACGCCTGCTTCTTTCCATCCTTATCGGTAAACGCCACGGTCACACCCTTGGCATCCTTCTTTACCGATTCCACTTTGCTGCTGGTGTGGATCTGAATATTTTTCTTCCGGAAACTCTTATCCAACTCCGCGGAAATCTCTTCGTCTTCCACGGGTACCACTCGCGGCAAAGCTTCCAGGATGGTCACCTCGGTGCCAAACGAGTTATAGATGGAAGCAAACTCTACGCCGACCGCGCCTGCCCCTACAACGATTAGAGTTTTCGGTATGGACGGAAGTTCGAGAATAGAGCGATTCGTCAAGATGGTCTTGTGATCCGGTTCAATTCCCGGCAAGGCCCGCGCTTCCGAGCCGCTGACCATCAAAATATTTGACGCTTCGATTTCGGTTTTCTTGCCGTCTTTCTCCACGCTGATGCGACCAGGTCCTTCGTAGCGTCCCCAGCCCTGCGCCCATTCCACCTTGTTCTTCTTGAAGAGAAACTCGATGCCTTTGGCATGCTTCTTGACGATTTTGTCTTTGCGCGCCAGCACGTTGGCCCAATTGATTTTCAGTCCGCTGACTTCAAAACCCAATTCAGCGGCATTCTTAAAATGATCGTAAACGTCCGCGTGATGCAGGAGCACCTTGGTAGGAATACAACCGACGTGCAGGCACGTGCCGCCAAGATAGGGATCTTTTTCGACCACCATGGTCTTCAGTCCAAGTTCACCGGCGCGTATGGCTGCTACATAACCCCCTGGTCCGCTTCCGATGATCGCAACATCGTACTTAGCCACAATCTCTCCTTCCGCAGGCCTCAGGACTGCGGTACGAACGGGTTGCCACCGCACAAATCATTTATGGCGCAATACTTAGCGGAACATCACTCTCCCGATTGGCGGTTTTTCAACCGCCAGGCCCTACAGGTGGGAACGGTAAAGACCCGGCAAATCACTAATTTTAGCAGCCCGTCATCATGCCCGCAACTTCGCTATCCGGCAGGCCCGTCCTACATTTCCACACGTTTCCACAAGCGAACCGTGCCTCGACATCTACTACTATCTGCAGAATGTCGTCTTGCTATTTAGATTACTGATCTATAATATTATCCGATTACGGAATAGCTAAACATATAGTTATCATGTGCGGGACGCGCCCCTCGCAGGAAAGGCTGGAACGCATGCTCGTGCGGCCGGGGGATCTCTGGCATTGCACCAATCCCGCATGTCTCTCTGAATTATCGATCGGAATATGTGGGGATACTGAAGTGGACCAAGTTTACTGTGTCTGCGGGGCGGTCATGAAAAAACATTACAACCCGGCGGTCTTTCGCTACCTCGATTTCATCGGCGAACGCGAACAAGACGCTCTGCAAGCACCCGCGCCGGATCTCCTCCTGCAGAATGGCCGGAAGGAATAGCGAATGCCTTACGGTACGGTATTTTAAAGAGATCACGCTCGGGGAATCGCCGCGAAATAACGCTCTTCCAATATCCCCTGGTGATGCAGCTCGTGCCCCGCGACCATGAATGCCAGCGCACGCACGCTGACTTCTTTACCGCTGGCCATGCCGCGACGTGCCCAGGCCGCCTCATTTAGCGATCGGAATAGCGCGATGCTACCGCTGCGCACGGCCGCGAATTCTTCCGCGAGATCGGCCAGGCGTCGTTCTGCAAAGCCGCCGTTCTTTACATAATCGTCTTGTTCGAACCCCGGCAGTGGCGTTTTATCGCCACGCGCGATACGCATGGCGCGGTAGGTAAAGATCCGCTCGGTGTCCGACATATGCCCGACGATTTCCTTGACGCTCCATTTGCCGGGCGCGTACCTGAAGTTACCTTCGCGCTCGCTGCGCGCCGATAGCATTTGCAACATATGCAAGCGTTGTGTTTCCAGCGCGGCCATCACATCGTCGCCGGGCACCAGCGCAATGTAACGTGCGTAAAAAGGTGCGTACTCGTTTTGCTCAGGCCTGCTTGGTTTCATTGATCCCACCGACCTCGTGTGCTCCGATTTGTTGTTGCACTTGTCGCCGGAATTCCTGCGGATGCGAAATCAACACGAACGATTCGGGTGTTCCTCCTGTGCCGTGCACCACTACATCGCCGTAGCCCAGCGTGCGTCCCCACATGGTTTCATGGACGGCGATGCTTTCCACCCGGGAGAGCATTAAGTCCAGCGTTCTGCGATTGGCCAATCCCGTCTTGATTAGCACTCGGCGGTTGGTTACCGCCATTTCCGTGGCGTTGCGCTTGGTCATTCCCCAAGCCAGAATCGCTAGCCCGATAATCACCAGTACGCCGCCGGCAGCGACCAGGGTCTCCGCCCCGCCCGGCATGCGCGTAACATAATCATAGATTTCCGGGCGCTTTGCGGCTACTGCAAACAGCAGAAATAATCCTGGCAAGCCCACCAGCAAGGCAATTAGCAGCGGGCCAATCAGCACCACCCAATGATGTCGCGTCTGATATAGCAACGTCTCGCCAGGCACCAGATTTCTTTCTACGTAACTCATCTAATCCTCGCCATCACCGCCGTGTTGTTTTGCTGCGCTGCGCGAAATCATACTTGATACTCTAGGCTCATCAAAGCGAGGCGTACTATAGCGCCTTCGCCCATTAGAACGCTTGAGACGGCATGGACATGGTACTCCAGAAAACGCGCGTAGCATTTCAAGGCGAGCCCGGCGCCTTCAGCGAAGCGGCCGCTTTTCAACTTCTCGGCGAGTCCATTACGACAGTCCCACGCGCTACCTTCGATGCCGCGTTTGCGGCCATAAAAGATGGCGCTGCTGACGCTCTGCTTGTCCCCGTCGAAAATAGTCTGGCCGGGTCAGTAGTTCGAGTCTTCGATTTACTTCTGGAAAGTTCATTGCAAATTGTCGCCGAAACAATTCTGCCCATCGAACATCACCTGATCGGTTGCCCGGGTGCCTCGTTGGCGAACATTCGCGCCGTAGCTTCGCATCCCATGGCGCTGGCACAGTGCGAACGATTATTCACCGATCACCCTTCATGGAAGCGCGTGCCGGCGGAAGATACCGCGGGCAGCGTTCGCGAAGTTCTTGCACGCCAGGATAAATCTCTTGCCGCCATCGCGGGACAACGCGCCGCCGACCATTACCGCGGCGTCATCCTCGCAAAATCTGTGCAGGACAACGCCGAGAACTTTACACGCTTCGTTCTGCTCGTCCCCGAAAGCCAGGCCGCTGCGCAAGCCGCCCCCCATGCTCATAAAATGTCCATTGCCATGCGTCTCGCGCATCGGCCCGGCGCATTGCTCGCTTCCCTCGAGCCTTTCGCGCACCATCAAGTGAACCTCCTAAAAATCGAGAGCCGCCCAATTCACGGCCGTCCCTGGGAATATCAGTTCTTCTTGGATGTGGAATCAGACCGTCCCGGCCGCCTGGAACAGGCCCTCGGTGAAGCGCGCGACGCCACCGCGGAGCTTCGCATCTTGGGCCTCTATCCTGCCGCCAAAAGGTGAATCGACTGTCGCTGTGAGGTGACCAAAAATCAGCGGCCACCGTATCCTTACTAAGGAATTTGTGAGAATGGGTGAAAGATGTCAACTTTAACCATCGTTCGCCCACAATTTTTTCATGTAACCATCGCATTCTAAATAATTACCTGATGATTTTAATAAATGAGGTTTGGCAGGAGCGGGCTTTAATCTAGTTTGAACAACCCCAACCGACTTGGCATCGACCGGAGCCTCGCACCTTTAATCAAGTGTTCTAACCCCGGGCTTGATGTCGTGGCATCGAGGCGAGCAATTACTTTGCGGTTGGTCGTAGCTTGCTGCGCCCAAAGACAGGAACGGCAAACAACAAAAAACAAAACCAATAAAAAAGCCGACACCCGCCCGCGATGCCTGACATTGGATCCTCGCATTTTTTCAAAACATTTATCCGAATCTCAGGCCCGCAGATAGTCCCGAACCATCCGTCCTGACGCTGATTCTTGAGCATGTTGACATTCTGGTGGGGCAAAACTAGGGCTTCAACAGATCTACCGCCGTGAGCGCGTAGACCGATGCGCAATCAATCACCTTTCGCAGGTCAACGTATTCGTTGGGTCGATGTGCGACCGATAGAAGTCCTGGGCCATAGGCGTACGCCGGTATCCCTGCCGCCGCATAGAAGCGGGTTTCCAGCAGCCCGGGACACATTTCAAAGCAAGGTGCTTCTCCGGTTACAGTTTGCACACTGCGAGAGAGCGATTCACCCAAGGCCTCGTCCTCGCGGCATACCGCAGACCGGCCCTCTTGCAGAACGTCCCATTCAAGGGGAATCCCACCCTGTTTGCATTCCTCCAACACGCCCAGCAATGTTGCTTTCTCTTTATCGAAGTTTTCCTCTGGATTGATTCGCCGGTCAATGGTGAACCAAGACTCCTGAGGCACAACGTTGAAGTTGGCGCCGCCACCACTCTGTCCGCCGAGCATCAGAATCGAGTTGCGCATTTGCTCTGCGCCAACTGTGCATTTGGTACTACGCTGTTCCACTTCGCGTTTCAATTGTTCCAGCCGCTCGACGACCCGGTGCATGCGTTCGAACGCATTGGCTCCCTGATACTGCAAGCCAACGTGCGCCGACTTGCCAAGAACGCGAACGCGCAGCGAAATCGCACCACGATTCGCGTTCCACACCGCTCCGCTTGTCGGCTCCGCCAAAAGCATCCCGACACCATTTTTACCGAGCATTCCTTCGCGTGCCATCCACGCTGAACCGCGCTTTCCTCCGGTCTCTTCATCAGGAACTAGCATCAGGCCGATCTTGCCGTTTAGCTCTGGGCCACATTCCTTTAGGGCCAGGATGGAGTAGAGCATGGCAATAATCCCACCCTTCATGTCGCATGCGCCCCGGCCAAACAAGAAATGATTTTTTCGAAAGGGCTGAAACTGTTCTGCGGATTGTGCTGGAACCACATCGTAATGCCCGTGAAAATAGAGCAGTCGCTCTCCACCGCCAAAGCTCGCCAGCAGGCAGAGCGGAGCATCGTCGATCTCGTTTCTCGAGTCGGTAGGCGCAAACCGCTGACAGTCGAGATCAAATTGACGTAGGTGCCTTTCAAGGAACTTCGCGCACGTCCGATAGTGTTTCCCCGGCGGATTCTCCGTGGGAATAGCAACAAGCTCCGCGAGGAATGCGGCCATTTCCTCTTCGCGCCCCCGCAGCCAGGAAAGGATCTCGGTTCGACGCGAATCGCTCCTCGATCGATCGTTCATTAGCCATTATGTTGGAATCTTTGGCGGCGACTCCAAGGGCCATATTGGTGCAGGATTAATCGAAACCCTGGGTTATACTCGCGATGTTCCGAAGGCAGACGCTGGGGGAAAAAGTATGTTCCACTTAATCTGGTATATTCTTATTGGGCTAATCTCGGGCGTTATCGCGAAATCGGTGATGCACGTGCATATAGCGATCTTCTGGACGATCGTGCTCGGCATCATCGGATCGATCATCGGTGGCGGCGTAAGCCACATGTTTTCGCGCCCGACAAACGAACGCTACCATCCCGCAGGCCTCATTCTTTCCACGCTGGGCGCGATCCTGGTTCTTTTCATTTGCTATAAGCTGAAGATTCATTTTCCTCAGGTTTAACCTCGTATCCCGATAAGACGGTCACTCGCGCGCTCGGTCAAGAAAAAACAGGCTCGGCCGCATTTGCCATGTGCAGACTTCCTATGCCTTTTGACGAAGAACAAAATCCTAGTCTGCGTCCAGCTGATTTTAGACTGCGTTTGACATTCTGGTGGAGGATTGACCCGTCGCTGCCGAATCCCTGCACGGCTGTGTGGGTATCAGACATCAAAGCCGCCACTTCGTTCAGGGCTGAACGCGAAGCCCAGGCGGTCAAACGCCAAGAGAAGGACGCGTTAGGCGTAACCAAAGGTATGGACGGGTTCTTCTATGGTGCGGGCTAGTAGGTGTACACAATACGACAGTTTTATTCGCCCAGTGGGGACAGCATGCAGTATGAACACGCACGAACCCCCCGCGAGGGCAATCGCGGAACTAACTGCTGAGATAGGCAAGCCTCGTTTTGCGGCATCGGCGGTCGCGCTTAACGGATACGAATGCAGTGGATGTGGCTGCAGGTTTCCTGAAACCCGCGCGCCGAAAGGCCGAACGCCAGAGGAATCACTTCGACTGAAAAAGATTCATGTACAAAGAGAGTTCGCCCGACACGTATGCGAGAACCGCGGCTGGTAGCTTGACTGTCCGGAAAACGGACAATCAAGCCGGACGGTACATCAATTCAAACCGTTGAAACGCTGAATTCTTCTGGCATGTCGGACACGTTAGCATCGCACCGCCGTCCGGAAAATCAGGCTTAGTCGGCCAAAGCGGGTCGAATGGGCTAGTCAGAGACCTTGGTGGAATTTTGCTGTGGTTGAAAAGGGTGTGGCATTCAGGGCAACTGAGAACCCAGTAGGGTTCACAATTCATTCCGCGATTCGTAGCAAGGACTACCACTGACGATGGAGGCTGACACTTTGGCCCATTAAAGAACATACCGTGAACAGCCGATAGAACCTCAGACGGTAGGCTAGCCGACAGGTAAGGCAGGGCAGACGGGTGGCAAGTTTTTTGATGAAGGGAGACAAGTCCTCTTAGAAGCAGACGCCCTAAATCGGCTCGCCGACGAACAATCGTCCGAGGAATCCATTTGCACATCAGCGGTAGAGTAACCGGACATCTTCGTACCATGACGAACTTTGCGTTTCGAATGAAGATTTACTAGGCCTGCGTCCAGCGTCAGGTTGCTTGCCATCTACAACTGGTTGGTACAACAAATGTTTTAACGCAGGTCCCGGAACGCGGGACTGGTCTTAAAGTGATGGGGAAATGCCTCTTCATAGGAAGACAGGCGGGGACAAATCAGATGTCTGTGGGCGAAGGAAAAGCCAAACTTCTCCATTTCCTTTTCGGCTCTTTCTGCGGACCAGTCCTGTTCGGCCATGCGGTAGGATGCAATCATCATTGCGGTGCGGTCGTCACCCAAACGGCAGTGAACGAAAATTCTTTTACCGGGATTGTTCCGCAGCAATGTAAGGAATTCCGCGAAGAGTCTATCTTTTGGAAATGAGCATTGCCACGGTATCGCCACATACTGCATGCCGAGATGGGTCACGATTTTACGCTCACTATCGCGGTTGCCGCGCAGGTCTACCACGATGTTCACACCCATCTTTGCCAGCATGTGAAATCCGGTTTTCGATGGCTGACCGCCGTGGTAAAGGGTCGTGGACGCCTCGCCGAAGTTTGGTAGGTTTTTGCGCATGGACTTGTCCGGGCTTGAGTGCTGGGTGGACGGAGAGGCATTTGCCACTGAGTACTCCTCCGCCGTGGTGGATAATGTCGCCCCTAACAGAGCGAGGGTTGCAAAACAACTGACGGCACGAGCTGTAAAACCTCGAACTCGGAATATTCTCTGTCCAAACATTGGCGCCAGTCTCGGCGGAGACGAAGGCTTGATCGCGACGCAGTCAGAATATCAACACTCGCGGCAAACGTCGATTCCCGTTGGAGGCGGGCTGCCATCGGCGGCAAAATGGCTGCGTACGTCTAGGCCATGGATGCGTCTGGCTAGGAGAATCGATGACGAGCAAGATATTGACGCTGGCATCTTGGTCCGTTGTGGCGATTGTACTGTTATCGCAGATTTATCATTCTTGATCTCTACCAGACCACCCCGAGCTTAATTGCCGCATTGGCTGGCGCGGCCTTCGTCCTCGGAATCGTATTTTGGCATCAAGTTTCCGATAAGCGTTATCCCATCAATCAGGTGCAACTCCAAAAGTGAACAATTATCCGCATCGTGATATATGTTTCTCAATTTACGATAGGCGTGGCCGAGCCAGAAGGTGGAAACATGATTAAAGGTCGGATTACTTTTGTTTTCTTGTTCGTTTGCGGTCTCGTGGCGCTCCGCTCGCTTGGGGCACAGCAGAAGGACGCATCTCGGGCAGGATGGATCAGCGACGAAGCTTGTGGGCCCAAACACACGAAAGCTGGGAGTTCGGATTGCGTGCAGAAATGTTGGCGCGGAGGCGCTTCGATAGGACACCCGGAATGGAAACCCCAACGAGCCGTCTTTGTTGCCGATGATGACGGAGGAATCTGGATAGTCGAAAACCCTGAGGCTGTTGCGAACTTCCCCGCGGCTCACGTACTGCTGGCCGGAAAATTCGATTCTGCAAAGAAAACGATTCATGTGGAGAAGATCATCCTCGCTGCACAGTAGGGCAGTGCAAAATACACGCTAGGTCCTACAATGTAGGGAAGCGGGAAAAGCGGCGGTTTAGACCCTTTGTCGGCAGCGTTAATTTCGGACAATGGTTTTGGGTAGATTCTAGATGTGTGGCCCACAAGCGGATCTTTAGGATGAGAATATTTCCCTTGTTATTCGCGTTGTTTCTTCCAGTGGCGGCGATTGCTCAATCCTCCCCAAATCAGGCGCCAGACCGAACCTGGATTACGGACGTCCGCATTATTTCGCCAGAGAATCTCGGTCGCATCGAGAAAGGCAGCGTGTTGATCGAAGACGGACGCATCGCTCGCGTCGAGCGAAAAACAGGAGCGCAGAAGCCTACCGACGCCACGGTAGTTTCCGGAGAAGGACAGTTTCTTATTCCGGGCCTGATCGACTCGCACGTCCATCTTGCTTCTATTCCTGGAATGAGCCCTGAGGTGAACTTTGGTCCGGTCGAAGCCAAACCCACGTGGATCAAGGAATACTTCAAACAACTTCCGCGTTCCTACCTTTACTTCGGCTATACCACGCTCGTCGACTTGGCGGTGGTCGATGGCCAGGTGTTGGACGACTTCAGGCAGTCTCCGCTACACCCGGAGTTGTATGACTGCGGGGAGTCTTTGCCTTTCGCCAATGGATATCCGATGTCGTTTGCGCCGCCTGAAGCACGATTCCAACTGTTTCCCAATTTTATCTACGACCCTAACCAAGCCTCCAGCATTCCCGCTCAATACAAGCCGCGAGACCACACTCCCGCCGCAGCGGTAGCCGCGGTCAAGGGGTCGGGCGGAATTTGCGTCAAAACTTATTTCGAGCGCGGCTTCGCGGGAGACAGGAACTTGCCGGTGATGGGCCTGGACATTTTGGCGGCCGTCCGGGACGCTGCAACTCAAACCGGCCTGGTGCTGATGATGCGCGCCAATTCCTTTGAAGCTCAGAAATTTGCCGTCGACGGGCACGTCGACGTTATCGCCCATGGAATGTGGAATTGGGGAGACTTCGACAAGCAGAGGGATCTCCCTCCGAAAATCGAGAAAGTTCTCGATCAGATAGCGGAAGAGAAAATTGGATATCAACCGACTATTCAGGTCATGCAAGGTTTGCGTGCGTATTTTGACCCCGAGTACCTGAAGATGAGTGCAATCCCCAAGGTCATCCCCGGAAATGCTGACGTGGTTCGACTCTTCCCAGGGTAAATGGTTCAAAAGAGAAATAGCTGAGGACAATGAGACGGACGCGGTCAAGCGTGAAGGAATCGACAATGGTCCAGTCCGCCGTGTGTACCAGGTCGTTGCTTACCTAGCGGGCAAGGATGCCAACTTTCTCTTTGGCACGGATACACCTTCGGCGCCCACCTATGGAAATCTGCCGGGCTTGAACGGTTATCTGGAGATGCAGCAGCTTCGAAGGGCCGGATTGTCTCTTGAACAGATTTTCAGAGCTGCCACGATCAATAACGCGCGGGAATTCAAGCTCGATTCACAGCTCGGAACTATCGAACGGGGGAAAATTGCGAATCTCGTGCTGCTAAAAAAATCCCCGTTAGAAAGCGTGGAAGCATACGACACCATTGTCACCGTTTGGGTTCATGGAAGGCCAGCTTCACGGGGCAGTTTGGCCGCTGATTCGAGCAAATGATCTGCGATTGACACTGCCCTGTTTAGAGTTCTGATTGAGTACAGCTGGACAGATTGGTTCTCTAGGAGGAAGTATGGTCGGATGAACTGATTAGATGGTGTTACATCGAGCGGTTGAGCTCGCAGCGTTTATCAGATGGAAGGCATTGACCCACTATTCATTTCCCCTAAACCATTTTGGGGAACGACTGCGGCAAGGGTCAAAATTCGCACTAGCGCGTCGCCGTCTCATTCGCTGCATCCCTTCGGGCGCCCTACGATGCGCGCGAGGCACCGCCATATCTGGGCTGGGCGTCCGATCTGCGCGTCACGCCCAAAGTGAAAGCTAAGGCTGACGCCGTAGAGATCGACCGAGCGCGGCCCTCCGGGATAACCTTGTCGCAGAAGACGAGAGTCCTGCAGACCGCCCGCAGCTGAAGGACCGAGCTCCACGTTCTGCATGTGAAGGGTGCTAGTAAAGCCATCAAGCCGCAAACGTCCGCCCCAAATTTGCACGAGCGGCAGTAGCGACTGAGTGAGAAACAATGTCTTGACTTCGCGCATCGGCGACAGGCTCGCGAAACCCTCCAGGCTCTGGTCACGCTCATATTCATAGGCACCCGCGAACAGGTAACTGAAATGGGCGTTGGATTTTCCGGGCTTCTCGGGCAGTAGGAAGGACACGGCGAGCAACGGAGCCGGTGCCGCGGTCACAATCGATGCAACAAGTTCTTGCGCCGGGACAAACTTTGGAGCGGGCGTTTGTGCTGCCGTCAGCACACGACTACCCAAAAACACGCCGAGCAACAGAATGAACCGTTTGTGCATCACCGCCTCCCGTTGCGCGGGGATCCGTTCGAGGTCGCCGGAGAGAAAATGAGAGGGACTAGATTAACTAACGACATGATTTTAGTAGCCTCATAGTCAACCGGTCTGTGCAAATAGGCACAAGTTAGATGGGATTCCTTCAAGTCGGCTTGGACGCCGTTCAAGCATCGGCCATCCGCCCTCCTTAGAATTGTCGTACCGTCGATTCGGTTTTGAACTGTTTAAAAAACTCCTCCCCGACGATGTGCACCGACGTGGAGGAGAGGAATGGGCAGTCTCCGATTAACGCTTTGCCCCTCAGGTTTGAGGCTCTCCCTTCTTGAGCTGCACGAGATTCGGCGATTGTCCATCCGGCTGGCGAACAAATCCGGGATGCATAAACCGAAGTGCTTGCGGGCTTTCAGTTTCCAGAGCGAGCGCCCTTCAGAGTGTTGCTTGCCGATGACCATGCGATTTTCCGCGACGGTCTCCGCAAATTTTTTGATTCTGACGAGGGAATTACCATCGTTGGCGAGGCGCAGAACGGTGCTGAGTGCATCACGCTGCTAAGTAAACTGAAGCCCGATATCTTGTTACTTGATTTGCCGCAGATCTTCCGATCAGGAGCATTCAACAGGTTTATGCCGGAGAGATCTGGCCCGACCACCGGATGTCCGGTAACGCGGGTTGTCTCAACAGATCGATGCAACACCATCTAATATAAATCCGTTTTTCAAAGGCGGTGTCTATGACCCAGGTAAAACGGCCGGGAAAGAAGCTATTCACTTTACACGGAAGCTTGCTCAAGGTGTCGATACCTGTGAAATAGGCGTTGACGCGGTGGTTGCCAAACAGGATGGCATGTCCGCGCTCGGTTCACACTCTTTTGCAAGAAGCCCGGTAACTGGCACGACCAAGTGAGCTGTTCACAATCGCACATCTTTCAACCCAGATTGGTGACACCATTGCCGTCGACCAATCTGTTCAAAAATTCGCCCACCCCCCAGGCAATTGAACTTACGTCACTTTCCGTTAGCCCGGAGGCAGTGATGTCAATAAAAGTGTTGTTAGTAGATAGCAGCGATGTCATGCGTTCGGCCATCAGGCAGTTGCTCAAAAATGAACTCGGCATTGAATTGATTGGGACAGCCACGAGCTTCGCTGAAACTCTTGTGCTAACTGCTGCTTTGAAGCCCGACGTTTTGCTGATGGACCCCCACATGCCAGATGAGCGCGAATACCCACCCGCATTGGTAAAATCTCAAATCCTGCTACACACTAAATGCATTGTAGCCATATCGCTTTGGAACGACGATGACGCAAAGGCTTTGGCGAGAAGCTTTGGCGCACGCGTGCTCTTGGACAAAATGAACCTCTATTCGGATCTGCTTCCCGCGATAAAGCAGTTTTGCCCCAGTGTGAGCATCGCTGAAACGGCGGACTCCTTCAGGAAAGACTCAAGACGTCCTGCTAGACCGTCGATAGAAGAAAGGCTGGACGCGGCCTAGTCCTGTACTCGAATCGTACGAAATTAGCGCGTTTCAGTGCCGAAATGTTATTTGATACTGGCGAGATCAGTTGTGCTTTTCAATTTCTCGGGCGGACGGGAAATTCTTCACGAGCCTATGGATTGCCAAGCGGGGACTCAAATGACGACGCTGGGAATTGAGTTCATCGTTAAGAGCATCTTCGTGCTAAAATTCGCCGCCACTGGCCGTGGATGACGCTTCTCGTATATGCCTCCGTATGGAAAGCCTGTTGTTGGTAAACCAGCAATAGCGTCTGCAAATACAAGACCTTTCTCCGAGCCAGTCAAATCCTGAATGCATCACTCGAGCGTAACGATCTTCACAAAGCTGATTCGCAACGGATAAGCGAATCAAACTTGAAGTCCAAGAGGAGACGCAGATAGGAAGGTTTATCCATGGACCGTGATCCCAAAGACACAAAAGTTTTCCCGCCACTCGGGCCGGCGATCAAGGTTCTGATGGTTTGGCCGAGTTTTCCTGCCTCGTTTTGGAGCCTTGGCGAATTGATGGAAATAGTCCCGGAACGCTCCCTCGTGCCTCCACTCGGGCTCATCACGGTGGCGGCACTCTGTCCCGCCCACTGGAAAATTCGTTTAGTTGACCTAGCATTTCAAGCGTTGCGCGATGAGGACATCCTTTGGTCCGACCTTGTGATGGTCAGCGCGATGGCGGTCCAGCGCAAAGGCGTTCGCCTAACACTCGAACGCGCTTCCATATTGAATCGACGTACCATGATAGGAGGTCCCTACGCCAGCAGCGATCCGGACGCACTGCTGCCGCTTGCTGACCATGTGGTCGTAGGTGAGCCGGATGAAATGTTCCCACAGATTGCCTTGGACCTTGAGCGCGGCTCAGCCCGCAGGCTCTACAGCATTGCGGAAAAGCCCGATGTCAGCCGCACCCCAGTGCCGCGCTTTGACCTGTTGGCATTGAATAAATACACGTTCATGTCCGTGCAATTTTCGCGAGGCTGCCCGTTCACATGCGAGTTTTGCGACATCATCACCATCTACGGACGCCGCCCCAGAACGAAATCCCCGGCGCAATTGACCGGAGAACTTGACTCGCTTCTGCAGCTCGGCTGGCGGAAAGATGTCTTCGTCGTTGACGATAATTTTATCGGAAATCAGAAGGCGGCGCTGGAGCTCGTCCACCAGTTAGAACTGTGGCAGCGCCGCAACCGTTATCCGTTCGGGTTCTTCACCGAAGCTTCGATTGACCTTGCGTCGCGGCCGGCATTGCTGGACGCCATGGTCAAAGCAAATTTCTGCCGTGTATTCATCGGAATCGAATCGCCGTCCGTGGAGTCGTTAAAAGAAACCAAGAAATTCCAGAATCTCCGCGGCGACTTATTGGACAGCATTCGCTTTATTCAGCAGCATGGGCTTTGGGTCATGGGCGGCTTCATCGTCGGTTTTGATAGCGATCCACCGGATATTTTTGACCGCCAGATTGAATTTGTACAACGTGCCGCGATCCCCTGGGCCATGACCGGCATCCTGCAGGCGCCTCCTACCACCGCGCTGTATGAACGGATGAAAAAAGAGGGCCGACTCCTAGAAAACAAGCCCGAGCCGAGTAATTTTGAACCTCCGAACTTCCGAACCGTGCTACCCCTTCCCGAGCTGCTCGATGGCACTAAGCGCATGCTGCTAGCGCTTTACGACCCACATCGCTTTTACCAACGTGTGCTCGATTCCCTGGAACGCTGGCAGCCTCAGCCGGAACAGAAAACCTCGGCGATTTCTTTGCGGTATCTGTTGAGGGTGCTGCTCAAATCTGTTTGGAAGCAAGGCGTGCTCTCCCGCTATCGTGGAGCTTACTGGCGCTTTATGCGAGGCCTCATGATGCGCTGGGGCCTGGAGCCACAGAAGAGGCGGCTTGGGTTCGAGCTGGCGCTCTCCGGTCACCACTTCATTCGCTACGCGCGGCAAGTCGCCGACGCTCTGGAAGCTGAAAGCCGGCAGGCACTTCGGTTCATGCATCCCGGATTTGTTCCCCCGCCGGATGGACAACCCCCGAATCTGGTGCAGATCAAGAAGAGGGAGCTCCACCATCTGACGAACTAATGTCTGGGTGACGCGGTAATCAGAGAAGCGCCTTTAGCTTTCCCACAGCCAGAGCAAGGTGCGTAGAATAGCGGCACGAGGTGGGTCGTGCCGATTGTGGAAAAGGAAGGCGAGAGCGAGGACCTGGAGCGTTTGTGCCAGGGCGTCTCACCCGGTGATGCGGCCTGCAACTACCCGGCGACCGTACACTGCCCGACGTGCAACGGGTGGTTCTGTGAGGCCCGCGCTGAGGATGAACAGTGGCATTCGTGTATGCTGCCGCCGCCTGGACTCAGCAAGCAATAGAATCCGCACTTTCCATTCCAGAAGGCTTGCCATAACATGGTTGTATCCCAATGAAAACAAGACGCCGCAAGAGTTCGGAAGCCTGTCGCGTAAAGTGTGGGTTCTGAAATGGGCTGCATACCACGGCTCGAGAATCACTACCCGCCGCCCTGGATGGGCGCTATACGGACTTTGGCTGTATACCTAGCCATGACCTTCCTGCGCCGCGTCGCAAAGCTCTCTCACGGCCGCAAGTTTGGCCGTTATCCAGAGGCCAGATGGGCGAATTGCGCCTTTGGGACAATTCCAGCATCCATCGCTTTGCTAGTGCTGTTGTCGCTAGTGCATCCATCGCGGGCCTTCGCGGCGAATCCTGACCTGGAGACGGTGCTGACTGGTTCGCGCCAGCGTATTGAGAAATTGGACTACCGCATGACCGGGCGACTCACACGGGTGGAAGGTAATGGCAAGCGCACGAGCTACAAGTTTGTCGCCAAGGCTCACTGGTTTCCCGATGGTCTGCGTCTGCTATGCGAGATCTCGGGGCCTGGCGCAGAGAAGACGAGCCTTCTTCTTCATATGAGCGTGAGTGGGCACCTGACCATCGAGGCGGTATTTCCTGGCGAGAAGGCCGCTAGAGTCTTGCCATTCGAACGTTGGAACGACCCACTAGTGGGAACAGACTTCTCCTATGAAGACATGGTAGAGAACCAGTTCTTCTGGAAACATCAGGAACTCCTGGCAGCGGAGAAATACGGCGCACGGGATTGCTTTGTCCTTAAGAGCATGTCCGGCTCTCAGGACCGGACTTACTATGATTCGGTAACTTCGTGGATTGACCGCGGCATTTTGTACCCTGTGCATGTGGTGAAAACGCCTCGCGGGACGGGACAGCAGAAGGAATTCATTTACTATGGGCTGCGGCAGGTCGGCGGCGTTTGGTCCGCGACGCAAGTGGAGGCAAAGCTGCAGGGCAAGCCCGGCTCCTCGATTCTTGTAATCGAAAGGGGCTCGGCAAAGGCAAATCTTGGACGCAAGGACTTTGATATCGGCCAGTCCAGTGCCCAAGGAGAGAAAGTGAAATAAATCGCATCGCTCAATTAGGCTGTTGCCAAGCCCTGTGCTGTCGCTGGAGCATCCGTGGTGTTCGCCGTCATGGGATAACCTCCTTTTCAGACGTCGCCGGGGCCCGGTATAAGCCAAAGGGCCACCAATTCCAGTCGCCGGCAAGTTGCAATAGTGCCGGCCCGACAACCATCCGCACCGCTGTAGCATCAATAAACACCGCCACGGCGAGCGTAAAGCCCAGCATTTGGACGACCAGAAAGCTTCCCACGGTGAATGCGGTGAAGACGGCAATCATAATTGCCGCGGCGCTCGTGATGAGCCCGGCCGTTCGCGCCAAGCCCTCGATCACCGCTGATCTCTCGGATAGACCGCGCCGCCGTTCTTCGAGGACTCGGGCGACAAGGAAGACCTCATAGTCCATGCTCAATCCGAAGACGATGGCAAACGAGAGAATCGGCACGATCGGGTATACGGTGCCGGTCGGTCCGTCGAGCCCAAAGAGTTTGCTACCGTGGCCTTCCTGAAAAACGACAACTAACGCACCGAATGAAGCGCCAACGGAGAGCAGATTGAGCAGAATTGCTTTGACCGCCGCAAATAGAGAGCGCAACCCGATCAGGAGCGCCAGCAAGCTCCCCAATATGACGCCAAGGACCACCCTCGGCAACCGCTCTTTCACTACCGCGTCATAATCTGCGTCGAGTGCGGGAATGCCGCCGACGCGCAACACCGTGCCGGGCACGCCGGTTATCGCCGCGACATCGGAGGAACGCACCTCTCGTACCCATCGTATCTGTTCGTTGGGCGAAAGAGTGGCGGTGGGCAGCAACTCAATCAAGGTCGCTTGGCCATCGCTGCGAAGAAAACTCTTGCGGATGGACTCTGGTAAATCGTCGACAGCATCCGCAGTGTCGGACATTCCCGTAAGGGTCGGAAGAGATAAGACCTCTTCCGCTCTAGGATCGCTCTGGCAGTGCTTCGTCAGGCGACTGACGGCAAGCCAGCCAGTCGGCGAGAGCGGCGGAGACTGCGGCGGCAACTCCAGGACCACTCGGAGGGACTGCACAATACCCGACCGCCCCATGCCTTGAAGCGTGTGCAGTGCTTGCACCGACTCGGCTGCGGCCGGGAGCGAGTCATGGTCAGGAATCCCGGGAGAGATTCTCCGTGCCTGGAATGCAAGGATCAGTAGCGGAATCCCGGCGACAAGCAGAGCTGTCCAGGGCCGGCGGGTTATGATGCTGCCCCACCGCACCCACCGCTCGCTCGCCGCGCATAGGCTGTCCCGCGTTGTGAATCGTCTGGCTGGAAGAAGCACTCTGGCGGCATTGATGCGATGCCCTAGTAGACCAAGCACCCAAGGCACAATGAATGTACACAGCATGACACTCAAAACGGTTACCAGCAGGCCAGCTATCCCGATAGAGCGCAGTTCGCTGATGGGCACAGTCAGCAACGCTGAAAATCCGATTGCAACTGTCGTGGCCGAGATTATCAGCGTCCGCCCCGCTTGCCCGGCAGCAATATCGGCAGCGTGGCCGGGATCATACCCCTCGGCCAATGCTTCGCGAAACCGGCTCACCATCAGCAATGCATAGTCGATGCCCAAGCCCAGGCCGAGCATCGTCGCCAGATTCTGCACCAGAATCGACAGCTGCAGATAATGCGTGAGTAGCGCAGCCGCACCCATCGCCATCGAGATTGAGAGAACTCCAACTCCCAGCGGCAATAGCGCCGCCACAAGACTGCCGAAAGCCAGCCACAGCAGCAAGAGAGTTACCGGCATCGCTCGTTCCTCGGCATGCTTGACGTCATCTGCACTGACCTTGCGAAGATCGAAGGTCAGTGGCGTTTCACCCGTAATCTCCAGTTTGATATTGGGGTATTGCGACCTAAGCTGACCTTCCATCCAGTCTGCTCTTGCCCTCAGTCTGGGGACCAACACCTCGACAGTTTCATCGTGCAGGTCCAACCCGACGATGATCAAGGCCCCGCCATTGTTCCCAGTGAACAGAGGATCTGGCCAATCCAGACTCGAGACGGCACCCGACACTCCTGGCACACTACGCAATGAACTGGTTAAGAAGCCCAATGCATCTGCGCCTTTGGCTGAATCCGGATCGGGAATACCGCTGATCACCAGAACCAGGCGGTGAGCGTACGGAGACTGGAAACGCTGCGCCAGTTCCAGGTCAACTTTTTCAGATTCTCCGCCCTGGATGTGAACAACTGTCTCCAGGCGACGTTCGACTTTGTAGGAAAAGGGCAGCAGCGCAAGCGCCATGACAAACCCCGACATCGCCAACCAGGATCGGCGGCGAGCGCCATCATGGCCAGTCTTCAAGCTCGGCATTGCCATGGAAGATCCACGTCGTTTGCTGGTTCGTCTGAGCGCAATGAAACCACTCCGGGGCTTCCGGCAGCTAATCCACAGTTGGCCAGCAGAGTGCCGCTGGCAGTGACCAACGAATTTTTAACAAAAGTGCGGCGATCCATTGCAAGTACGCTCAACCGGCGCGAACGTACCACCATTCGATTCTTGTGGTCAAACGGATGATTAACCCGCTCTTATATTGGTGTTGAGACCATCGGATCTTCCACGATTCGATCCAAGCGATCTACAAATTACGGTGAAATGCCGATTGTCACGATCAGTGACTTTTGGTACGGTAACGCGCTTAAGGTGCTCTCCAGCGTCGGTCTGTCACCCGTGCACATTTGAGGTGACAAATGACCAAGTCCATTTTGATCGTAGATAACAGCCAGGTAGTTCGCAGAACTACGCGAGATTTCATCGAATGCCACACCCCGTTCGGAGTGTGTGGCGAAGCGATCGACGGATTGGACGCTGTCGATAAGGCGCGTAAGTTGCGCCCGGATTTGATTATTTTGGACGCTGCGATGCCCCGGTTGAACGGTTTGCAAGCCGCCCGTGCCATCAGAAGGATTAGTTCCGTCCCGATCATTTTATTTACTCTTTACGCCGAAGCCGTTCGTGCTCAAGACGTTTTATCTGTGGGTATTGATGCTGTTGTTCCTAAGGCGGGAAACCTATCGTTGTTAGGAAAACAGGTTAATCTCCTGCTTAGCAACGTTCAACATAATCGCGGGCAGACGGCCGGAGTATTGCCCGACAGGCCAACATCTGATGTCGGTGTGCGGAACGGAACAGTGTCCGCCGGAGCGAGACGATAATATGAAACTGTGGGAACGAGCAGCATGCGCGAAAAACTTCATAAAGCCGCGCTGGCCAGCATAAAGGAAGAGATGGCATCGCCTCGCGTGTCGGCATCAGCAACAAGAGCAATCGCCCGCCAGGACAAATCGCCGATCACTGACTATCCCGGATCGGCCAGGCGTACGCCTGGGAACATCGTATCTGGTTTCGCTGGTGTATACGCCAGAATTGCACGCAAATTGAAAGTAAGCCCCTCGTTCGTGAGCAAGGTGGCAAGTGGATCGCGAAAGTCATGGCATATTGAAGAAGCGCTGCGTGACGAACTGAGAATATTGAAGAAAGACCTAGCCACGTATTGAGCCACGTCTTTTCAGGAGTTCGACACGGGTCTGAAACGATTTCAGAAGCCATTGACGCAATAGCTTGCCGCTCTGCGATGACAACTCTGGAAAATTAGCCCCATCCCACATTTTCGGTTTCACTGAACATTGCCGTCCTTCGAGAACATGCCATCATCGAGGTCGACTCATTTTGCGACGGGATGTTCTGTACCGTACCGCCCTCAGTTCGGCAGTCCGATCGTGGTTCCCGCTTCTAGTAGCTTCGCGAATTGGGAGGCAGGTATCGGACGGCTAAAGTAATAGCCTTGTCCTTCGTCACAACCGTGGGCCTGCAGGAATGCGACTTGCTCTAGAGCTCGGACATTCATGTCCTTCTCAAAGAATTGATAGTTGTTACGACCGTTTTCCTTGACCTGGTACATCGCCAGGTCGGCGTTTTTGATCAGCATCGTCGTTTCCTGACCGCCCTCCGGATATGTGGTCACACCGATGCTCGCACAACCCAATCAGTTAACAGCGCCCTAGTACTCCACTAGTACTATATGTTTAATATTGAACAGAACGTAATCACTCCTCTCGGTAGTATCGGCAAGAGGCGCTCTCGACCAGGCGCTGAGGGGGAGTTCGGCGTGCGGGTCATTTAAATCTTAATAATCCGGGGCAGGTTCAGCAATCACGGAGAATCTGCCACCGGAAAGTTTCTTATTAACAACGCCAGTGGTGAGATCACTGGGTAGTTGAGGAATGCACAACCGAAAAGATTTAACAATTGGATACTGAAATAGTACAAAGCCGGAAGAATAGATTCATGAGAAAACCTATGATGACACACTCGAAAAACAATGGCACACGTCCTGGCACGACAGAGAGCGTCGCGGACATTTTGGAACGTGAACTTGACCCTGTTATTTACGACTGGATGACGTTAGTAGAAAAACGAGAAGACCTGATGTCCATTGCCTTGAGCTACGAAGATCGTACCGGGCATTTGTCCGCGCTGCTCCGCGAAGTCATAGAACGGCTGCGCCTCGATACAGGCACACAGGCCCCGATCTCTGTAGCAGCGAGTCACCATGGCGACCTGCGCCGGAAACAGGGTTATACCGTGGCTATGGTGGTTGAGGAATCACGCCTCTTGCAGGTTTGTCTTTTCACCACCCTGCACAAAAACACCAGCCGGATCGAATACAGCAAACTGCTGCTCGACGTGGTAACCATCGCAGACGAGGTGGACGCTCAGTTGAAGCAACAGATGCTCCGCTACATGGCAGCCAACGCCGTTTTTACTCAAGTCCAACATTAACCGACGACTGTCACGGTGCATTCAAGGTGCTATTTAATTCTCTGTTCCGCTTCCCTCGAATGTGACGTGACGAAAACTATTGCGCCCTTCGATGCGAACTGAGGCTGTATGAAAATCGAACCAAGGGAGTGCGTACTCCTGATTCAGTGCAATCCCGCCGATGTCCGCCTGATCTCAAGGGCATTGACAACCGCTGCACACAGCATCTTAGAGGTTGAATCCGTGAACAAAGTACCCGATGCGCTCGAACGAATCCGTAAGGGCGGCGTTCTGTCGGTCATCATGGACATAGAAATGGCGGACGGGTTGGCCAGAGTTGAAGAGCTTTTGTCCGCAGTGCCCCACATTCCCATACTGATTCTCAGTGGAACGGAAACTGAATGTATCGCCAGGCAAGCTGTGGAACAGGGTGCCCAGGACTACATGCTGAAGAATCAGCTGGAGGAGTTCAGGCTAAAGCGGGTGGTACGCAGCATGATTGCACTCAAGGCTAAAGAGGAAGCCGCGATTCAGCAACAGGAGCGTGCCGATGTAATTCTCTCGTGTACCGGTGATGGGGTCTTGATTTCCGATGCCGCTGGCTTGGTCAGACATCTAAATGGACCTGCCGAAATTCTGACAGGATGGTCTTGCCGAGAAGCCCTCGGTCATTCAGTCGGCGAAGTATTTCAAATCATCGACGCGATTGGTCGCCAGACTGTTGGCGATCCGTTGGCGACGGCGGCTGTCGGAAAAAAACACATACCGTTGTGCTCGAATTGCGTACTGGTTCAACGTAATGGTTTCGAACTGGCAATCGAGGGTTCAGCTGCCTACACCCGCAACCCTGTGGGAAACAAAACCGGAGCGATATTCGTTTTCAACGATATAAGCACAGCACGGGCAAAATCGCTTGAGCTTTCGCACTTGGCCCAACACGATTTCCTGACGGACCTGCCGAACCGCGTACTTCTGAATGACCGTATAACCCAGGCGATTTCCTTCGCGGCACGATACAACAAGCAGTTGGCAGTAATGTTTGTCGATTTAGACGGGTTCAAGAGGATCAACGACTCGCTGGGACACACTGTCGGCGACAAACTGCTGCAATTGGTCGCCAGCCGATTGGTCGCTTGCGTCCGCCGCTCGGATACCGTGAGCCGGCTAGGTGGAGACGAGTTCGTGGTGTTGCTCTATCAAGTGGAGCACGCCGAAGACGCCGCTTACATCAGCAAAAAAATTCTCAGTTCTCTTGCCGAACCGTTTTCCATTGACCAAAAGCACCTGGACATCAGTGCCAGCATTGGGGTAAGTACCTATCCGGGCGATGGGCAGGACGCTGAGACCCTCCTACAAAAAGCCGACACTGCTATGTATGCTGCCAAGAAACTCGGACGCAACAATTGTCAATTTTTTAGAGCTGAAATGCAGGCTCGGTTGTTAGAGCGGCAGAGGCTGGAGGGCAGCCTACGTCACGCCTTGTCCCGAAACGAGTTTACATTGCAATATCAGCCGAAGATCGATCTCAAAACGGGAGAGATCGCGGGGGTGGAAGCCTTGTTACGCTGGAAACACCCGACGCGCGGATTGATTTCTCCATTGCAATTTGTGCCAATCGCCGAAGAGACCGGATTGATCGTTCCCATCGGTCAGTGGGTGCTTCTCCAAGCTTGCCGACAGACCCGTGCTTGGATGGATGCGGGCCTTCCTCCAGTGCGTATCGCTGTCAACGTATCCGCAGCGGAGTTCATGGCCAAGGATTTTCTGTCGGGAGTTCGTGCCGCGCTAATTTCGACTGGCGTGGACCCTCACAATTTAGAACTGGAGCTAACTGAGACTGTGCTGATGCGCGACGCCGAGGCCGCTGTAAGGATTCTTCACGCTCTGAAAGCGATCGGAGTGCAACTTGCCGTTGACGATTTTGGCGTTGGCTATTCGAGCTTCAGCTATTTGCAGCGATTTCCGCTGGACGCTTTGAAGATTGACCGCACTTTTATCAACGAGATTTCGGCAGCCGGAGAAGGGGCCACAATTCTCAGCGCTATGATCGATATCGGCCTAAGTTTAAAGCACCGCGTCATTGCCGAGGGCGTGGAAACCCGCGAGCAGCTGCACTTCCTGCAAAAAAAGGGCTGCAGCGAGGGCCAGGGATACTTTTTTTGCCACCCGATAATTGCCGAAAAGTTCGCCGAATTTTTGAAGTGTGGCGTAAGAGAATCCGCTGTCCACTAGGAACCAATGCGCCTTGGATTCTGGAAATAGAGCTTCCACTGCCACCACCGCTAAGCTCGGCAATGCCGTTTGGTCTTCTTCAGGGCCTCGGAAGCATTTGCAGCCTCCACACCATGGTGGAAGCCGCTACCTTCTTTGAAAAGGAGTACGAATGCCCTTGTTGACCCGATTCATGATCTCGCTAACGACGTCACGTCAGCAGTAGCTGCACGCCTCGCCGCCCATCATCGGCGAGCTTTGTCCTTCGCTTCCGGTTACGTCAGCCTTGATGCGCCGCAGGCGGCGGCCCAACCGTTCTGCAAGCTGGTGCCGTGCGCGCCAGAGACGTGCCTTCAAGGTGTTCTCAGTTACTCCGAGTTTCTTGGCAGCTTCACCGGTGGAGTAGCCCTGCACATCGCGCAAAACAAACGCGGTGCGCAGCAAAGGCGAAAGCTCATCCAGATTTTCGCTGATCATTTCGCGCAACTCGGTGCTCACGAACACCTGCTCCGGATTCGGCCCGCTATCCGCGAACCGTTCCGAGGCCGGCAGTTCGTCTTCGCGAGGCGTCTCATCTAGCGAAACCGCCGGGCGAGATTTGGCACTTCTCCGCCGCATCAGCGCCGCGTTAATCACGATGCGCGTCAGCCAGGTGGAAAATTGCGAGCGCCCTTCGAAGCGCTTCAAGTTGCGGTACGCCGACAAGAGTCCATCCTGCAAAGCGTCTTCTGCGTCCTCAGCATTTCCGAGCACGCGCAAAGCAGTCTGAAACAACGGTCGCTGGTAGCGGCGGAATAGCGCCTCCACCGCCTGCGAGTCACCACGTTGTCCGGCGCGAATCAGCTTTTGCTCGTCAAATTGGCCAGCCGCCAGTTGCGCGTTTGGCAGTGTTGCAGTTGGTGTTACCGCTTGTGTCGCCATCGTAGTCCCCCATTCACATTGAAAACTCGTGTCACAAAATCTTCTCAGTGCACCGGCACGCCACCCGCCGGAACGCGCGGTTTTTTCATCATCAGCAGAATCGGAATCACCGCAAAAAACACGATTCCCAGCATTTTGAAATTGTCGAGAAACGCCATCATCGCTGCCTGCCGCTGCACGGTGTTGTAAATCATGGTTTGCGCCTGTGACGTGGCGTGCGCCAGACTCGAGCCTGCGGTAACCAGCCTGGTCTGCAAGCCACCCAGCATGCCGCGATACGCCGAGCCGTAATCGTTAACGCGATCCATCAGCTGCGCCTGGTGAACCTGCGAGCGTCGCTGCAACATGGTCGTGACCGTGGCGATCCCCACACTGGCCCCGATATTCCTGGCCAGGTTGATAATACCTGTGCCCATATTTGTTTTTTCTCGCGGCACGTAGGCGAAGGCCGCGACATTGATAGGGATAAACAGGAACGCCAGCCCGAAGCTTTGCAGCATGCGCGTACGTACCGCATGCCCGTAATCGAGCCCGAGGTCCCAGCCTGCCATTACAAACAGAGCGGAAGCGGATACGATGCATCCGAAGGTAATAAGGATGCGTGTATCAACCCTGGACACCAGCAAACCCACCACTGGCATCATGCACATAAT